>Ga0224496_10000563_pt1 | contig 25644 bp, 23 predicted proteins | sample SF_Jul11_sed_USG_2_FD_168127 | JGI IMG/M metagenome (GOLD analysis project Ga0224496, IMG submission 168127) | Sediment microbial communities from San Francisco Bay, California, United States - SF_Jul11_sed_USGS_8_1 | ecosystem: Environmental > Aquatic > Marine > Sediment | place: USA...
ACTGGCGATTGATCCCGGCAACGCACAAACCTGGCATCATATCAGCATTGTTTTTCTTGACCGCAAACAATATGAACTGGCGGAAAAATATGCCGGAAAAGCGCTGGAGATTAACCCCAATTATATCAAGGCGCAACGAACGCTTGCAGAGATCAACCGCTTGCGGACTACTTATCCCTGATTTGCCTCGCTATCGGTTACTGAGTGATGTTTGACATGCTTTTGATGACCGCGTTTCGGTCGGGAGTGTCAATCTTCACTTCACCGGCTTCATCTACCCGCACCCATGGTGCTTCCTGCACCGAATACCAGATGCCGATGGTTTAGTCCGGGCAATGGATTAAATATAGCCGTTATCTTTGAGGTGGCGGGTAATGTCTTCGGGGGAGAAATTAATTTTTTTGGAGATCCGCTCGGCATGGCTGTCCCGGGAGATGCCGGGAATGAATTGATGGGTGGGGGCGTCGTTTTTAAATTCGACCTGCATGAATTTGCCCAGGTTCGACTTCTGGAAATTTTCGGCCAGTTCAAATGAGTGGGTGACCAGCATGGTCGAATTGCATTTGGCCAAGAGGCCGTTGAGGATCGCCACCGATTGATTCATTCGTTCGTGGCTGGTGGTCCCTTCGGCAATCTCATCCAGAATAACCAGGCTTTTAGGGGTGGTGGCATAAAAAATGTCCCTGGTGGTGCGAAGTTCGGTGCCGAACCTGCCCTCGAGATCGTTCAATGAATCAAAGGCCGGGGCCTGGTAGGCGATGTGGGTGGCAATATTCATTTTGGCTTTTTCCGCCACCACCGGCGCGCCGATCTGGCCCAGGATCTGACTCTGGACCACGCTTTTGCAATAGGTGGTTTTGCCGCCGCTGTTGGGGCCGGTGATAAAGGTGACCTCGCCGTTGAGCTTGACATCGTTGCCCACATAGTCGGGGTTATCCTTGGCCAGGATCGGGTTTTTCAGGTTGCGGGCCTCGAAATAATGGCGTTCGCCGTCGGTGATTTCGGGCATCACCGTGGCGTGGTTGATACTGTGCCGAAACTCACCCAGGGAATAGGTCACGTCCAGGCAGCCGATCGCCTCGATCGCCGAAGCAAAGCGGCCGGAGCTTAAGAAGCGGCTGCGCAGGGGGAGCACCGCGGTTTCGTAGTCGAAAATAGGTTTGAGCAGGCCGCCGTACAAGGTTCCCAGAAAAAAACCGCCGCCGGAGAGGATGGTCAGATATTGGGCCAGGGCCGGGTTCATGAAGCCGATCTGGCCGGCCCCGCTGATCAGGAGGCAGGGCAGGATCGGGGCAATGCTGCCGCCGGACAAGCGGCCGTTGCGGTAGCGCAAGGCCGGGGTGAACCATTTTTTTTCACTTTGGCCGATGACGCCCCGGATGGTCCGATAGGTCGGCTTTCGGATCAGTTCGCTTTCCGGCGATCTGCCGAACAACCTGATCATGCCCAGCAGCGAATCGAGATAGATGGTTTCGGGCTGCGGGATGGCCTCTGCCGCCTTGTGCATGTTTTCGATGGCCTTGATGGCTTTTTTAACCACCCCGTAAGGGGCAATGGCCTGAAAGTTGCCATTGAGATAGCGAAACAGGTCCGGCTCTCCTTTGCGGATTTCCCCCAGAAAATCAGCGACCGCATTCCGGAGCCGGTCGTTGGCCCCGAGTTCCAACAATCCTTCCTGTTTGGCCTGGATCAGTTCCAGGGATTCGGACGGAGTGGCCAGGGAATGAAAGAGGCGGGCGGCGCCGACGTTGGTAATGGTATGGTTAAGCGCCTTGTACAGGTCGTGGATCTCCACCATCTCCATGGTGCGTTTATCGATAATGGTTTCCGTGATCAGCGCAAACATCCGTCGGCTGTCGAACATCTTGCCTTCGGGTCGGCTTTCGTCAATGATCATGTTGCGGAAATTAAGGTCGATGATCAATTTGTCATTGGTCTGGTCTGGCATAAATGGTTTCCCGGGTACAACAAGCCGTTTTTTCGGCTAAAAAAATAAAAGATACTTGTGGATGGTATCCGGATAATTTGTTCGGCAAAAGCGTGTTAACTTACTCAATAAATGATGTTTTTGTCAAGGTGAGCATTGGCGGCCCTGGTAGGCCGGGCCGGCCGATATTGACACTTTGTCGGTCCACGTATTAGGGTGATATAACAGGTTATGATGGTTTAGCATATTTTATAAGGCAGGGTGGTGGATATAATGCGCCTTTTTATGGTTATCATGCTTCTTTTCCTTTTGCCCCCGCAGGCCGGGGCCGCCATCACGGCCGCCGAGATTATCAAAAAGGTTGAAGATAACCTCAACGGCGAAACGGCCCGCCTGGCCATTGCCATGACCGTCAAAACCAGCCGCACCCAGCGCACCGTCAGGCTGGAGAGTTTTTCAATCGGCACTGACAAGAGCTTTATCCGCATTGCCTATCCCAAAAAAGATGAAGGCATCACCTTTTTGAAGGTGGACAAGCAGATGTGGCAGTATGTGCCGCGCATTGAAAAAATTATCAAGATTCCGGCCTCCATGATGCAGCAGAGCTGGATGGGCAGTGATTTCTCCAATGACGACCTGATCAAGGAAAGCTCGATCAGTAAAGATTATGACGCCAACCTGCTCGGCGAAGACGGCAGCGGATTTTCCCTTGAGCTCATCCCCCATCCCGAGGCGCCGGTGGTCTGGGGGAAAATAATCATGGGGGTGAGCCGCTCTTCCTTTCTGCCGACCGAAGTGGATTATTTTGACGAGGAAGGCGTGCTGGTCCGCACTCTTTATTACCGGGAGGTCCAGCGGTTTGCCGGTCGGCTGTACCCCAGCCTCTGGGTGATGGAGCCGAAAACCCCGGACAAGGCGGGGCACCAGACCATCGTCCGGGTAGAGGCGGCGGAGTTTGATCAGCCCATCGACCCAGAGTATTTTACCAAACGGGCCCTGAAAAGGTTTTCCAAATGATGGTGGCGGCTATTGCCTGGCGGAATATCCGGGCCAATAAGAAACGGAGCATCGTCACCGTGGCGCTCATCAGTCTGACCACCGCTCTGCTTGTTTACTCCTCGGCCTTTATGGACGGCTCCCATAACAAGATGATTCAGGCCGCGGTGGAGATTTATCCCGGTTACCTGCAGATCACCCAGCGGGATTTTCGTGACAATCCCAGTTATGATAATCTCATCCTGGATACCGGCGCCCTTCATCGCCTGGTTGAGAAAACCGCCGGGGTTGCCGCCCATGGCGCCCGGTTTGAAACCTTTGTCCTCTATGCCGCCCGGGAAAAGGCGGTGGGGGCCATGCTCACCGGCATTGAGCCGGAGCCGGAAAAATTGCTCTCCAGACTGCATTCCTCCCTGGTCAAGGGGCGTTACCTGACCAAGGATGACACCAACGCACTCTACATGGGGGTGGAGCTTGCCAAGCGGCTCAAGGTGGATGTCGGCGACACCCTGTCCTTTATCGGCAACGGCGCTGATTATTCCTTTGCCGCCGATCGGGTGGAGGTGGTCGGCCTTTTTAAAACCGGGCTCTTTGATTTTGACGGCGGCGCCACCTTTCTCAATAAGCCGTACTTCGATCAGATGATGGCCAGCACTGATCTGGCCACCCATTATGTGGTCTTGCCCCGTCAGCCGGCGGCGGTGGAGGAACTGGCCGCTGGACTGCGGCAGCAACTGAGCCGCGACTATCGCGCCGAAAGCTGGCGACAGACCATGGGCGGCCTGGTCGAGGCGATGGAGGTGGACTCCATCTTCGGCTACATCACCCTGGGGATAATCTTTATCGTGATTTTTTTTGTGATCATGATCTATACCCTGCTCACCGTCTTTTCCCGGATCAGGGAGATCGGGATCCTGCGCGCCATCGGCACCACCCCGGGCCAGGTGCTGGCCATGCTCCTGGGCGAGAGTATGATCCTGAGCCTGCTCAGCGTTTGTCTGGGCGGGCTGATCGGCGGGGCGCTCGCCTATTATTTCTATCTCAACCCCATGGAATTTCCGTCCTACGAAGAGCAGTTCAAGCAGTACGGGCTGGCGGTGACTTCCATGCCCTGCGCCTTTGAACCGCTGACCATCCTGCGGGATATGGCGATCATGTTTCTGCTCTCCCTGCTGTCCGGGCTTTATCCCATTGTCAAGGTGAACCGTTACCAGCCGGTGGAGGCCATGCACCATGTTTAGATCGACCGGGTCAGGCTTGCTGGTTGCCAGGATTGCCTGGGCCTCGCTGCTCAGGCGGCGGACGAGAACGGTGCTGGTGGTGCTGATGATTGCCATGAGCCTGTGGGGGTTGCTGTTCATGCAGGGGTTGTATGAGGGGATGTATGAGCAGATGATCGACAACGCCATCCGCAGCGGCAGCGGCCATCTTACCATTTATGCCAAAGGTTATCGGCTGGAGCCGGACATAAAAAAACTGATCACCAATATTGAGGAGGTGGCGCGGTTTTTAGCAAAAGATCAACGGGTGGCGAGCGTTGTCTCCCGGATCAATCAGGAGGCCTTGGCCGCCACCGCCAACTATTCGCGCAATGCCAAGGTGCTCGGGGTTGAGCTTGGGGCCGAGCAGAAACATGGCCGGCTGGCCGATTACCTCCGGCAAGGGGAGTTGGCCTTCGGGCCCAAGGCAAGGGGGGCGGTGGTCGGCTCGGGTCTGGCTAAAAAGCTGAAAATCAGCCTGGGCCACAAGCTGGTTCTTTCGGCCCAGGCCACGGATAACGAGGTCTCGGCCATCGCCCTCAAGGTGCGGGGCATCATCAAGACCAACAACCTGGCAATTGACGATGGGGCGGTTTTTATCGATCAGGCCAAGGCGGCGGAGTTTCTCGGGATTGGGGCCGGAGTGACCCAGGTCTGTGTCATCCTTCATTCCGAAGAAGAGATGGTCCCCCTGCAGCAGGCGCTGCGCCAAAAATTTACCGATCTTGAGGTGTTTCGCTGGGATGAGCTGTATCCCGCCCTGATGCAGAGCCGGGTGATGATGGAGGGGTTCAGCTATGTGACCTATCTGCTCGTCTTCGCGGTGGCCGCCCTTGGCATTTTCGGGGTGATTCTGGTGTCGATTCTCGAACGGATCAGGGAATTCGGGATCATGCTCGCCATCGGCACCGAGTTTGCGCTGATCAGAAAAATCGTGCTGTTCGAATCATTTATTATCGGTTTTCTCGGTTATCTGTCCGGTTCCCTGCTCGGCGGGCTGACCCTTAATTATTTTCGGGTCCATGGTCTTGATCTGACCGCCTTCAGCGAGGGGCTGGATGCCTTTGGCCTTGATGCGATCATGTATTCGATCATCAAGCCTGATTATTTTGTGACCGCCTTTCTGGCCGTATTGCTGGCCACCATCCTCAGCGTCATCTTTCCCTTGCGGGTGCTGAAGAAGGCCAGGCCCATAGAGGCGATCACCAAATTATAAGCAAAGGGAAGGGCAGTGATGAGTGAGTTTCTGCAGGTAAAGGATATCTCCAAGGTTTTCAATCCGGAACAGGAGTTTGAGGTTGCGGCCTTGAGCGGGATCAATCTAGCCATCGGCCGGGGGGAATTCGTGGTGATCTCCGGGCCCTCGGGCAGCGGCAAGACCACCCTGCTCAATATCATCGGCGGCCTTGACGCGGCCAGCGGCGGGGCGGTGATCCTCGACGGGCTCACCCTCACCGATCTTGCGGAAAAGGAGCTTTGCCTGCAACGGCGCGATCACATCGGTTTTGTTTTTCAGGCCTACAACCTGATCCCGGTTCTCACCGCCCGGGAGAATATCGAGTATGTCATGAAGCTCCAGGGCAAAAGCCAACAGGATTGTGACGCCCGGGTGGTGGAGATCGCCGAAAAGTTGGGGATCGCCCAGTTGTTGAACAAGCTGCCCAATCAGTTGAGCGGCGGCCAGCAGCAACGGGTGGCGGTGGCCCGGGCGGTGGCGTCCAAGCCCAAGCTGATCCTGGCCGATGAGCCCACCGCCAACCTGGACAGTGGAACCGCCGCGGAATTGATGGCCATGATGGAAAAGCTCAATCGGGAGGAGCGGATAACGGTGATTTTTTCTTCCCATGATCCCATGGTGATCGCCAAGGCCAGGCGTTCCATTATCCTGCGGGATGGCCGGGTGGTGCAAAATGAAATTACCCCGTAGCCTGATGGCGGTGCTGCCGCTTTTGGGCTGGCCGCTGGACTATGGGCTGGAGAACAACAATATTCTCAGCTATGACCAGGCGCAACAGGGTAAGGATTACAACCGCTTGCGCCTGGAGAGCACGGTGCGGCCGCAAGATAATCCCGCCCTGGTCGGCCGGCTGATTATCGACAACGAGTCGAGTTACCAATACCTGCAGCGTTCACTGGTCAATGAGACCTCGATTTACCGGGCCTACCTCGAGTATCGCGGGGAAAAACATTTTTGGGTGGCGGGCCGGCAGCGGGTGCCCTTCGGGGTCGGCCGGGTCTGGAATCCGGTTGACGTCTTTAATCCCATTGATTCTTTCAGTATTGAGACCGCCGAGCGCAAAGGCACCGAAGCCCTGCGCTATGAATATGCCGTCAGCGATCTGGCCAATTTTGACCTCACTGTTGCCAAGGAAAAAAGTGCGGCCCGGATCAAGGGCTTCATGCGCCATGCCGATCTCGCCCTGCTTGCGGTCTATGACAATGAAAACGACCGCGATCTCATCGGCTACGAGGCGGCCGGCGAGCTGCTGGACACCGGCATCGAGTTGCGCAGCGAGGGGGGCCGCTTCCACGACCGGCGTCGCGGTGGATGCTTCACCGAGTTTATCCTCGGCGCGGAATACGGGTTTGCCAACTCGTTCAGCCTGCTTGGCGAGTATAGGTACAACGATGAGAGCAAGGTCGATTACTGGGCAACCTCTCTCGGTTACCAGGCCACCCCGCTGCTGGCCCTGCGCTTGCTCAATATTGTCAATCTTGACGATCACAGCCACTTTACCACGCCCTCTTTCGTCTACAGTTTGAGCGATGAAATGAGCCTTGCCTGCGGGGCTTTGTTTTACGATGGCGGCAAAGATGATGAGTTCGGCGGGGTTAGCGACCGCTATTTTCTAAACTGGTATGTGCATTTTTGATCAGCTCAGCCCACTGAGGGGGTGGATTAGGGCCTGGATTTCTTGGATATTTTTATTCTTTTTCAGAACAGCCGTCTTGTGTTTACCGAAAATAATTGCCTATAATAATTTGCAGATAGGTTTTATTTTCAGATTTGCTCACAGAAAGGAATCATATGTCCGAACAAAGCATTTTCGCAAAAACTCTTGGCGCGACCAAAAAAGTCCTCATTGTTGAGGATGAGAAAACCCAACGGTTCCTGTTGGCCAAGCATCTTGGCGATAGCGGTTATGAAATCCTGCAGGCGGAGGACGGAGAAGCGGCCTTTGAGATCTTGACCAATGATCCGGAGATCCGCCTGGTGGTAACGGATCTGATGATGCCGAGGATGGATGGCTTTGAGTTGATCAAAAAAATCAGGAAAACCGAGCTGCGCTATACCTATATCCTGGTTCAGACCAACCGGGATGATGAAGAGGCGCTCTATCGGGCTCTGGCGTTGGGGGCGGATGATTTTCTGACCAAGCCGGTGCGGGCCGTGGAGCTGCGGCTCAGGCTGGAATCAGGGATCAGGTTGATTCATATTGAAAAATTTGAGGAGCTGGTCTTTTTCCTGACCAAGCTGGCCGCCCTGCAGAGCAAGGAAACGAGCAGCCATCTCGACCGGATGTATCATCTGACCAGAATTTTGGCCCGGGATCTGGCCAAAACCCATCCGGAGCTCGGCATGACCAACGCGGTGGCCGAGGGCATCGCCCGGGTCAGCCCGCTTCATGATCTGGGTAAGGTTGCCATCTCCAGCGCCTTGCTCCATAAAAGTGAAAAATTGAGCCATCAGGAGGTTTGCCGCCTGCAGGAGCACGCCAAGATCGGCGGCGAACTAATCAAAGAGGTCTATGAGCAGACCGATTCGCCTTATCTCTATCTCGCCTTTGAGATAGCCATGTTTCACCATGAGCGCTGGGACGGCAATGGCTATCCCCTGGGGTTGGCCGGGAATAAAATCCCCCTGTGTGCGAGAATCGTCGCCCTGGCCGATGCCTATGACGCCATGACCTCCACCCGCTGTTACCAATTGGTTTTGACCCACGCCGAGGCCAAGGCGGAAATTGTCAGCAAGCAGGGTAAACAGTTTGATCCCATGGTCGTGGAGTCTTTTTTGCGGCAGGAAGTGGAGTTCCAGATCATCAAGGAGCAACATTCCGAGCTATGATCTTTTCGCCGCCAGGTTCAGGCGCGGAAGCCTTCTCTGCGATTAAGTCCTGCTTGGGCTGACTGCCCTGTTTTTTCTGATCAGCACCGCGTTGCGGCCGGCTGAAACATGGTTGCGGTCATCGGTAAATGCCGGCCAGATTCATGCTGTCCACGTATTGGGAAACCCCCAGGACGATGTGCTCGGCAACGTTGCTCAGGTATTTATCCGTTTTCAGGTGTTTTTCTTCTACAGGGTTGCTCATGAAGGCGATCTCGGTGAGGATGGCCGGCATCTGGGCGCCGATCAAGACGATGAACGGCGCTTTTTTTACGCCCAAGTTATTGATATGGTTGTATTTTTTGCCTAGCCCGGTGACCATCTCCTCCTGAACCAACTCGGCCAGCTTGACCGATTCGTGCAGTTTAGAGTTGCTGAGCAGGTCGACCAGGATCGATTGCAAATCGCTGAGCTGGCGGGTCGAGGTGGCGTTTTCCTGGGCGGCCAGGCGCATGGCGTCCTTGTTGCTGGCCAGATCAAGCACATAGGTTTCAATGCCGCGCACCTCGGATTGGGGTGCGGCATTGACATGGATGGAGAGGAACAGATCGCCTTCCTTGGAGTTGGCAATGGCGGTTCGCTCTTCCAGGGGAATAAAGATATCGCTGTTGCGGGTGAGGACCACATCGCAGCCAAGGCTGTCTTTGAGTTTTGCCGCGACCTTGCGGGCCACCTTCAAGACAATGTCTTTTTCCTTGAGACCGCCGGCGCTGCAGGTTCCCGGATCTTTGCCGCCATGGCCGGGGTCGATCACGATTCGGCGAATACCAAGGCCCAGCTGGCGGACCAGGGAGAGGGCCTCGCCGCTCGGGCCGCCGGCCTTCGGCTGATCGTTGCTCATGACGTCAATGACCACCCGGAACGGATCGACCAGGCTGAACACCTTATAGTCGGAGATGTTGGTCTGGGTGTCCAGCACCACCCGTACCGTATCCGCATCATGTTGGCCGTTGCGCACCTGCCGCAGCAGGCCGTCTTCGATGGGCACGATGTCGCCCGCCTCCGGGCTGAGCCGGGAATTGAGCAGGTCGATATAAAGCCGCCTCGGGGTGTCCTTGGTTTCGGCGAGGATCTGGTGTTTGAAGGTGACCGGCTCGGTGGTCTCCACCACCACCCGGGTGTAACGCTTGCTTGACCAGTGGCGCAGCGGCAGGATCGTGGCCTGGCCCTCGCTGCCGGGTTGTTTGGGGGGCAGCTCCTGGGTTTTGGCAATCTTGACCGCCCGGGGGGTGATGCTTTTAATCTCCATCTCCTCTGCCGCAACGGGGGGGGAGGGCGGTTCCGGCCCGCCCTTGATCTGCTGCAGCTGGTGGGTTGCCCCGCTTACCATATCCCCGTCCGGATAGATGGCGGCGATCTTGGCAAAGGTGGCGGCCGCCTTGTTGCTGTTTTTTTTGTCTTCGAGATAGATGCGGCCGATGGCGTAAAGGGCATCATCCGCCAGGCTGTTTTTAGGGTAGAGGGTGGCGACGTCCTCATAATAGGCGATGGCCTCGCCCAGATCCAGGGGGTTGTTGCTGCGGTCGTACATGTGGTGGTAAACCTTGCCCAGCATGAACAGGCTTTTCGGGGCAACTTCGTGGTTGGGATATTTTTTGTAGAGTTGGCGGAAGGCCTTGGCGCAGACCTTCCAGTTGTCACGCTGCTTGCCGCGCTGGGTGCTGGTCAGATTCTGGTAGAAGGCCTTGGCCTGGCCATACTGTTTGCTGATGGTGGCCGGGCCCACCGGCTCAACCGCCAGAGCGTTGGTCGCCAAGAGCAGCAGGGCAATGATCAACCGCAGGCTTGGCCGGGCAATGTTGTTGTTCAGGCGGGTCATAGTTTTTCGAGCCGACTTAAGCATCGTTCAACTCTTTAAGTTCGTAGATAAGGTTTAATGCTTGCCTGGGGGAGAGACTGTCCGGGTTGATTTCGGCGAGTCTGCTCGCCAGCGGATGCTCGCCGGCGCTGAACAGGCGAAGCTGGCTGGGGTGCGCGCTTTTTTTCCGGTTGGCCGAGGTGGCGATCCTGGGCTCGCCCTGGCGATTGAATTCGCCCTGTTCGATATTATGCAATAATTCTTTGGCTCTGGCAACCACTCGGGCCGGAACCCCGGCCAGGGCCGCCACTTGGATGCCGTAACTGCGATTGGTGCCGCCGGGCAGCAGTTTATGGAGAAAGATGATGGTGTCGTTCCATTCCCGCACCGCGATATTGTAGTTCTTGACCCGCTCATGGGTGGCGGCCAGCTCGGTGAGCTCATGGTAATGGGTGGCAAAGATGGTTTTAACCCCCTTGCCGTTTTTCAGCACCAGATCTTCGGCCACGGCCCAGGCAATGGAGAGGCCGTCGAAGGTGGAGGTGCCGCGGCCGATTTCGTCAAGGATCACCAGGCTTTTGTCGGTGGCGTTGTTGAGGATATTGGCGGTTTCGTTCATTTCCACCATGAAGGTGGATTGGCCCCGCCGCAGATCGTCCATGGCCCCTACCCTGGTGAAGATCCGGTCGACCACCCCGATCTTGGCCTCCTGAGCCGGGACAAAAGAGCCCATCTGGGCCATGAGGGTGATCAGGGCGGTTTGCCTGAGTACCGTTGATTTGCCGGCCATATTGGGGCCGGTGATGATCAACACCTCTTCGGCGCTCTGGTCGAGATGGACGTCATTGGGCACAAAGCGGCCCGGGGGCAGGGAGCGTTCGATTACCGGATGACGGCCCTCCTTGATGATAATGGCCTCGTCCTCATTGACCTGGGGCCGGGTGTAATGATATTTCTGGGCCGCTTCGGCCAGGCAGGCGAAAAAATCTATCTGGGCGATGTGGGCCGCGGCTTTGAGGATTCTGGAGCTTTGGGCCGCAACCGTGGCCCGGATGGCGGTAAAGAGCCGGTATTCCAGATCCAGCCGTCGTTCCTGGGCGCCGCTCACCTTGTTTTCAAACTCCTTGAGTTCCGGGGTGATGTAGCGTTCGGCATTGACCAGGGTCTGTTTGCGAATATAGTCCTCGGGAACCTTGCCGACCTGGCCCTTGCTCACCTCGAGAAAATAGCCGAAAACCTTGTTGAAGCCGATCTTGAGGTTGCTGATCCCGGTCCGTTGCCGTTCCCGGGCCTCAAGGCCCAGAATAAGCTCCTTGCCGTCCCGCAGGATAATGACCAATTCGTCCAGTTCCTCATGATAGCCGGTTTTGATCAGGTTGCCTTCCCGCAGGGTGATCGGCGCGTCGTCGCGGATGGTGCTCTCCAGCAGGTCGCGGATATCATCCAGCTCATCAAGGCTGTCGCGGATGTCCGCCAGCAGGCCGCGGCAATCGCCAAGTTTTGCCTTGAGAAGGGGCAGCTGCCCCAGGGAAACCTTGAGCGCGGTCAGGTCCCGGGCATTGCCGCTGCCTAACACCACCCGGCTGTTGAGCCGCTCCAGGTCGTAAACCTTGGAGAGCAGGGCTTTGAGTTCCTCCCGCAGCCGACTGTCGAGGTAGAGTTGTTCCACGGTGTCGAGCCGCAGGTTGATGGCCGCCACCTCCTGCAGGGGCAAGAGCAGGCTTTTTTTGAGAAAGCGGGCGCCCATCGGCGTTTCGGTGAGATCAAGGGTGGCGAGCAGCGAGCCCTCCCGTTTGCCGCCGATGATGGTCTGGGTCAGTTCCAGGTTGCGCCGGGAAGAGTCGTCCATGAGCAGCACGTTGTCAAACTCGATGGGGGTCAGCCGCTCGATATGGTTCAGATCGGTTTTTTGGGTCTCCTGCAAATAGAGCAGCAGGCTGCCCGCCGCCGCAATGCCGGCCTTCATTTGCGCGCAGCCGAAACCGGCGAGGTTGGCCACCTGGAAATGGTCGAGCAGGGCCTGGTTGGCGGTTTCCGGGTAAAAGGTGGAGAGCGGCCGCGGGCTGATACAGCTCTGCGGCACAGAGGCCGCCAGTTCCGCGGCCAGGTCTGTTTCTTTGGTCTGGCCCTCCTGTTCCGGCAGCAAGATCTCGGCCGGCCCCATGCGGCCAAGCTCGTCGAGCAGGGCGGAGAGGTTTTCGCGTTCGGTGACCAGAAATTCGCCGGTGGAAAGATCGAGCAGGCTCAAGCCCCAGCTGTTGCCTTTTTGGCAGATGGCGGCCAGGTAGAGGTTCTCCTTGTCGTCGAGCAGCTGTTCTTCGGTGACCAGCCCCGGGGTCACCACCCGGACCACCTCGCGCTTGACCACCCCCTTGGCTTCCTTGGGGTCTTCCACCTGTTCGCAGATCGCCACCTTGAAGCCGGCCTTGATCATCTTGGCCAGATAGGAGGTGACCGCGTGATACGGGATGCCGCATAAGGGCACTCGGTTTTCGGCATCCTTGCTGTTGCGGGAGGTGAGGGTGATGCCCAGCACCTTGGAGGCGGTTATCGCATCATCAAAGAACATCTCGTAAAAATCGCCGAGTCGGTAGAAGAGGATTGCGTCCTGATGCTGGGCCTTGATCTCAAGGTATTGCTGCATCATCGGGGTAATTGGCGGGGAACCTGCTTTTTTTTCGGACATGGATTCTTGGGTCGGTGAAGTTGCTATGGGTTCCGGCCTGACAGCTATCAGAACGGCAAAAGATAGTTGAGCAAAGTTAATTACCGATAGTTATGAGGTTTTGCCGGTCTTGTCAAGTAATCTTGCAAAGCGCTTTCCCCGGCTCCGGTCGGGGATCGGGCCCCGGTAAATTCATTTTTTGCAACTGATGCATCGGTGGTGGGTTGAAAGGTTGAACATTGAGAGTAAATACGGTAGGTTGTTTCCATCTTGTTTTGATAGGTTTTGAGGGGTGGAACAATTTGTAAATTTATTTTTTTTCGGCAGTTGCCGAAATGGAGGAGGGGTATGTTTTTACGTGGATTTTTATTGTTTGGGGCATTGTTGCTGAGCGCGGTAACCGCATCGGCCGGGGTTATTACCATCACCGAAGAACCGCAGCTTTTGATTGATTTGCGCAAGGCCTATGTGGCGGAGCAGGCCAACGCGGTGATGCCGGAGGACATTGCCCGGGCGGAACTGGAATATGAGGAGGCCAAGAAGAAGGCGATCACGGTTGATTCCTACAAGGCCAAGCGGATGGCCATTGAAAAGGCCCGAGAAAAAGAATTCGCCGTGATCAAGGCCCGTTATCAGAAAGAGTTGGCCAAACTCGAGCAGGGAACCCTTGCCGCGGTTGATAAGGAGTATCAGCAAAAAAATGCCGCCCTCAAGGAACGTGAGGTGGGCAAGGTCCACGAAAATTATCTCAAAAAACTCGAGAAATTGGAAAAGGATCTTATCGGCCAAAGCGATCTGGCCGGCGCCCTGGTGGTGCAGACCGAGCGCAAGAAAATGAGCCTGATCGACCCCACCAAGCCGGTGGCGGCAGCGCCGGCGCCGGTGGTTGACGCGCCGAAGGCCGAGGCGGCGCCGGTGGTGGCCCCGGAAAAGGACTGGCAGACCCAGGACAACAAAATCCACATCAGCTCCGTCCGCGGCGTGGCCGGCTCAGAGGGTAATGTTGCCAATAACGTCTATCCGTTTCGCCTTGAAAAATTAGGGCAAAATGCCAAGTTGGTGTTTTACGGTTACGGCAATCGCTCGGACAATTCCTATGGCGAGGTTTATCTTATTACCCCTGACGGCAATCGGAACGAGGTGGCCTCGTGGTCTCCGAATAAGCTTCAGGGACCAAAGTTTTCCGAGGTGAAATCCTACAGCGACGTCCAGCCCATTGATGCCGATATTTCTAGCTATGTTAAGCAGGCCGGGCTCTATAAGGTTGAGTTTCTTTACCGGGACGGGGACGAGGCATTGAATATTTATCGGGTGGAGTTGCAGACCTGGTAGAAAAAACAGGGTGGGGGCCGGTAGAATTGCCCCCTTTCCTGGGCACAACAAGCTGATGGTCACCCAACCGATAGAGGCGGCTGCCGGCGCCCTTCAGCCGCCGCTCTTCTGGCTTGCTAATAGGTTAGATGAGCCCGTGATTTTATCAAACGATTAACGCCTCTTTAAATTCCGGCTGGAGCCTGGCAAAGGTGTTGTCGATGTGTTCGGGGATGGTGCGCACCTCATCGAGGACGGTCATGAAGTTGTGGTCGCCCTCCCAGCGGGGCACGATGTGGTAATGGAGATGGTCGGCTATGCCGGCGCCGGCCACCTTGCCCAGGTTGAGACCGATGTTGAAGCCGTCGGGCCGGAGATGTTTTTTGAGAATGACCGTGCATTGCTGCAGCATCGCCGCGAGTCGGCTGTTTTCCTCATGGTTAAGCTCGGTGATCTCCGCGAGATGGCGGCTGGGCGCCACCAGCAGGTGGCCGTTGCTGTAGGGAAAGCGGTTCATCAGCACGGTAAGGATCGGATCGCGATAGAGGATCAGGTCATCCTTGGAAAAGGGTTTGTCCTGGGCCGCGCAGAAGATACAACCGCCCTTTTTGCCTTCTTTGCCCTCGATATAGGCCATCCGCCATGGGGTCCACAGGTTTTTCACTTGCCGCTCCTCAGTTGATAGATTCGGCCCTCTAGAGTTGTCCCCACCTCCAAGATTGCGAAAGTGCCGCCGGCGCCATGGTAGCCGGTGCCGGTAAAGCTGCCCGGGTTGAGATAGAGCACCCCGCCGATTTTGTGGCAGACCGGCTGGTGGGTGTGGCCGTAGACAATGCAATCGGCTGCGGGAAAAATTTCCAGCAGCCGGTCTTCAAAGTCGTAGGTGTTGCCGACCCGGTGGATCAGGCCGATGGTAAAGTTGCCGACCCTGATCTCCTTCTGGCTGGGCAGCGTCCGGCAGGCGGCGGCCCCGCACATGTTGCCGTGCACGGCATGGATCTCCTTATTGCCGAAGGCCGTAAGGATTTTCGGGTTGGTCAGATCTCCGGCATGGAAAATCATGTCCACTTCGCTGAAGCAGGTTTGCACTGCCTGTTGAAAGGATGGGCAGGGATCGTCCAAGTGGGTGTCGGAAAGGATGCCTATTTTTAATGGGATCATAACGGTTAGGTGTTGTGGGTTGACTGGTTAAGATCAAAAATGGGGCCCCGGCTATTTAAGCTGGAGCCTGAGCAGCGCCTCCTGCATATCAAGTCTGGCCTCAATCTTTACCAAAAATCCGGGCACCTCGGCAAAGGCTTTATATCTGGCCTCAAGGAATTTTTTGGCCTTGTCGATATAATCAGGGTCAAACTCGTAGATGGTGATGATTTCGATGGGGGCATCCGGATCGATTTTAAAATAGGGCCCCACCCGTTTGACGCTGTTCGGCAACACCTTGAGGGTAAGAAAAACCTTGGCGGCAATCTTGATGTTTTCCGGCGGAAATGAGGCAAAGGCGATAAAAATCATGGGCAGGTCCATTTATTGTTACGAATCGGAAATTACATATATTACACTATGTCAGAAGAGGGTAATTATTCAAGCAGTTCCAGTCATCGGACCTGATAAAAAGTGGGACAATGGTGAACTTGTCGCCGGCAATTATCAAAAAAAAGCCAAGGCCGTTTTTCGCCTTAACTGAGTTGCCGATTGCGAGCCCGGTCGAGGCGGCGGCTGACGAGACGGCGACGGCTGGGCCGGGCAGCTATCCTGTCCGTTGCCGGCGGTGCGCTCATCTTGTGACCTCTGCGGAAAAGGCCATTGCGGTAAGCGGCAGCCACGGCCATACTTATTTTAATCCCCACGGCATTGCCTTTGAGCTGGGTTGTTTTTCCGCCGCGCCCGGTATCAGGGTGGAGGGATTGCTCAGCGCCGAGTTTTCCTGGTTTAAGGGCTATGCCTGGCGTTATGCCCTCTGCGGCAACTGTGATGCGCATTTGGGCTGGCAGTTTGTCGCCGAGACCGCCGGTGATTTTTTCGGCCTGATCTTTGCCAAGCTCATAGAGGAATGATGGTCCAGGCCATGTTGGCCCCGTCTTTATAAAAAAAGTGATTGCCAGTATCAGGAGAGGTGCTTATACTTAGTACTAAGTAGTGAGTTTGCTTCGAAACGGCAAACCCAGGGTGACCTGGGGACGCAAAGCCACGGGCCAGCAACAAAAAGCTGGCAGCCGGGTTCCCGAAGAGCAAGGGCTTCGCCAAGTATATTTTAAAAAATATATGCCCCCATCTTCGATTTCGAAGTTGGGGGTTTTTTATTGGCGAAGAGGTTAATGCCATGCGTAAGATCTTGGTGGTTTTTCAATGGTTGTCGGCGCTGATTTTTTTACTATGCGGATCGGTGCCCTCGGTTGAAGCCGCGCCTGACAAGGTGGAGAACAAGCTGCAGTTTCAGTATTTCGCCTTTCCCGGAACAGTTGTCGAGAATTTTGTCGGCTCAATTCAAATGGTGATGGTCAACAACGGTGCGGCCGGTGAGGTCGTCTATGATGGAGCAAATAGCGACCAGGTTATGATCTCGGTGCCTATCGGCAAAGGAACCGATGACCTGCTTGTCGATGGTGACGGCATATCATGCTCGGCCGGCAATAGTCTATGGAACTGCGAGGTGAGCGCCGCCTCGGCCAGTGAGGCGCTGTTGACCTTTTATCCGGTAGGGGGGGCGGTGCCGGTGGCCAAAGGCGAAACTCTTTATTTTTATCTCAATAATGCCAGGATCAATGAAGCCGCCGGCCTGGCGCTTATCGGGATTGACCAGCAACTTGCCCCTTTCCGGGCCGCCAAGGCCGTCAACACCCAGATGACCCTGCTTAAGGTGACCGAGTCCGTGGCTCTTTTTCTGGAAAATGACCCCACGGTGCCGGCCAACCTGAAGGACGGGGTTGATTGGCGTGAGGTGGGCGGCATTCCCGCCGGTTTTGCCGATGGCCGTGATGATGGATTGACCAGCGAGAGCGACCCCACGGTGCCGGCCAACCTGAAGGACGGGGTTGATTGGCGTGAGGTGGGCGGTATTCCCGCCGGTTTTGCCGATGGCCGCGATGACGGGTTGACCAGCGAGAGCGACCCCACGGTGCCGGCCAACCTGAAGGACGGGGTTGATTGGAGTGAGATCAGCGGTATTCCGGCCGGGCTGGCCGATGGTGACCAGGTCGGGATAACCTCGGAGACGGATCCGAAAATAGGCGCTAATACGCTGAATCGTATTGCAAAGTGGAACGGCAAGGCCCTGGTGGGCTCAAACTCGATCAACGAAAGCAATGACGGCAATGTGGGGGTCGGGATTGCTTCTCCTCAGGCTAAGTTGCATGTTCAGGGCAATATTATTGCCGACAATCCCACGGCGGATAATCATGTTGCCACCAAGGAGTATGTGGACAGCGTCAAGGGTTCGTCCGGCGCTTCATGGCGGCTGGTCTGGGAGGGAATCCCCAGGGGCCATGGAGGTAATATTGTCAATGAGTGGGGAGCCGGCGAATATTTCTTTCTCTACGGTGATTTCAAAACAGGCGCCGCCCATACGGCTCATCTGGTGTTACCCACCCTTGATTTGCCAAGTTCACTCCACGCGGTCAGCTCGGAAGGCTCGCAGATTGTTTTTATCAGAGAAAATTTTTACAACAATCCGAAAAGTTTATTTTCCTTTGCCTTGGTAAACAAAAATTTTCGTATCCATAAAATATGGCGTAAAGGGTTATAGGGGGAGGTGGGGATCGGAGGGGGGATGGCCGGAGCCTTGTGCTTCGGCCATTTTTTTTGAACCCTCCGCTGTTATCTCGCTCATTTCGCCAAGCCGTTATCGCCTTAAAATGATCTGCGGACGGCGAGCTCGGTAATGGTTGCGGCCAGACCCGCCGTCACCCGGGCCAGCTTGTCATAATCAAGCTGGTTGGCGGTGTCTGAAGGGGTATGATAATTATCTGATCGGAAAAAAGCGGTATCCGTTACCATGAGCGCCGGATATCCTTCCTGCCAGAACGACCAGTGGTCGGACCAGCCGATTCCGGTCAGCAGTTCCGGGGCGGCAACCCCCTCGGATGGAAAGGCGCAATTTTGCCTGAAAGCGCCGATGGTTTTGCGGACCAGGGCTCGGGAGCCGAGGTTGCCGGCAAAGGCAATAAAGTTGCCGGTGTCCGGATAGAAGAAGTTGAGGGGGAAAGGGTAGTGCTGGCTGCCTGGTTGCTCGCTGAACATCCCCATGGTTTCCAGGGAGAGCATGGCCACGATATTTTCCTGTTGCTCCCGGCAGCGTTTGGCATAGCGGCTGCTGCCCATATCCTTGCCGTAGTAGAATGGCGGTTCTTCGTTGGCAAAGGCGACCAGGCGCAGGGTGCGCGCCGGTTTGCCGCCGGTCGTCAGCAGGCGGGCGAGTTCAAGCAGGGCGGCCACCCCGCTGGCGTTGTCATTGGCGCCCGGGCTGTTGAGCACGGTGTCGTAATGGGCGCCGATTATGATTATCTGCTCGGGATTGCCGGCGCCCTTGATTTCAAGTTGGATATTTAACGATTTCTGGTTATAGGCGGAGTATTCCTGCAGGGTAACCGGGTATGCCGTCCGGTCAAAGTTCTGCTGGATATAGGTTGCCGTTTTCAGCATGCTGCCCGGGGTCCAGATATTGCGCGGGCCGATGGTTGTTGCCAGATAATCGACATGGCGCCGCAGGTTGGCGCTGAGTTCCCGTTGCTGGTCGTCCATCGGCGGCAGGGGGCCGCGGAAAGAGGTGCGCGGCATGCGGATGGAGAAGATTATGGCGCCACCGGCCAAGATGGCCAGCAGGGCAAGGCGCAAGCCGGCCCACAGCCATTGTTTTTTATTGCCGGGGAAAAGTTTTATCACCATCGCACTCTTGCTTTGTAGTGAAAACTTTTAGCGGTTGGCCGCAAACTTGAGCAAAGGTTAATCAAGTTGCGATTGGATTATGGCCTCGGCCTCAGCAAGGCTGATGGTCTCAAGGCGAATACGCTTATTGCGGCTGCTTTGGCCGCTGACTATGTCCACCGCGGTTTTAGGCACCTTGAAAAGTTTGGCGATAAATTTGCTGACCGCCTCATTGGCTTTGCCGTCAACGGGCGGGGCGGTGATGCTCAGTTTCAATGCGTTACCATGGAGGCCGACGATCCGGTTGCGGGAGGCTTTGGGCTGAATATAAAGCGCAATGGTAACCGAGCCGTCCTCGTTCTCCAGCAGATAACTCATAGGGGCGATTCATTGGGGTCGAACTTATCCTTTTCTTTTTTTTCGATGAGATCTTCGAAGGTTACCGCCGGTTCATCTTCGTCCAGCGGATCTTCGAGGCTGAAGACCATATCGCCGTCAAGGTCGGGAATGGCGGCGGCTTGGCCATCTTCCTCATCTATATTGAGAAGATCATTGGTGGGCATGGGGGGCAGTTCCAGCTCTTGTGGCTCGAGGATCTCATCATCGGCCGCGGTTTCATCGAGATCGATGTCCGGCAAATCGACCTTGACGTAAAGATCGGAGAGATCATCCTCTTCCAGGGGGGGTGCCTCGGCCACGGCAGTGGTTTCTTCCTGTTCGGCAAAGGTTGCCGGGGCTGCGGCCATACTGCTTTGGAGAAGATCTTCCGCCGCCGGCGCGGTGGAGCTTAGCGGGGCATTGTCCAGCATCTGCAGATAGGAATTGATTTTTTGCCGAAGCTCATCGGTGATCTGAGCCTTGAGATCCTTGAGGCGGTCTAGGTCTCTTTCCAGATCCGTCACCTCGGTATGGGCTTGGTCGGTCAGGCCGAAGGCCTCTTTGCGGGCGGCTTCCAGGATTTGTTCGGCCTCCTGTTTGCTCTTTTCCTTCATCTCCTCGGCAATGCTCTGGGCCGCGATGATTGCGCTCTGGAAGGATTTTTCCTGGGTATGATAGGTGGCGACCTCTTTTTCGAGCCCCTCGACCCGGCTTCTTAATTTTTCGTTTTCATCAGTGGCAGCCTGTAAGGCAGCGGCAATTTTTTCCAGGAAGTCGTCAACCTCTTCAACGTCAAAACCACGAAAACGGACATGAAACTGCTGGGACTGGATGTCTTGCGCTGATAATGTCATGCTTGGGCTCCTTTAGTTAACGCTCTACTTTTAAGCTAGCCCAGGGTGCGGGCGAGCTGCTGCAGGGTGGGGACCAGGAAACTCCTTAGAAAAATCATGGCCAGAATCAAAATCATCGGCGAGAAATCCAGCGCGCCCATGGGGGGAAGGACCCGGCGAATTCTGGCGAGCACCGGTTCGGTTATCTCGTAAAGAAAGCGGACAATCGGGTTGTAAGGATCGGCATTGATCCAGGAAATGATGGCGCGGCCGATGATAACCCACATATAAGCGCTGAGTATAACATCGATCACCGAGGCCAGGGCTCCTAAAAAGTTACCAATGACAAACATGTGTACCTCGCAATATTACAATGATTTACTGCCTAAGAGCAGCTGTTAAAAGAATACGGAATGATCAAAAAGCCAAAATGCGATCCGCGACCGCGTCGATTTCTTTGCTGGCCCGGCTTTCCGGGGCCGCCAGAAAGAAGGGTTTCTGTTGCCTGATCGCATTGGACACGCTGCTGTCCTGGTGCATGGCGCCGATTTGCCGCGGTGTTATTTTAAGAAAGCGTTCCAGGACCAAGCTCATGTTGGCGAACACCTCCTGGCCTTCTTTCTTTGATTTTACACTGTTTATCATTAAGTGGAAATGGTTTCTGCCGTGTCTTGAGTGGAGCACCTTCATCAAGGCATAGGCATCGGTGAGGGAGGTGGGGTCCGGGGTGATGATGACGATATTTTCATGGGCCCAGGTGTTGAACCACATCACCGAATCGCCGATGCCGGCCGCGGTGTCGATCAGCACATAGTCAAAACGGTCGATGATCTCCTCCAGGGAGCTGGTGAGAAAGGCCTGCTCCTCAAGGGAGAGGTTGGCCATTTCCGGCACGCCGGAACTTGCCGGCAGGACCATGAAGCCGGGATTGATTTCCACCAGGCTGGCCAAGAGATCGCGGCCTTCTTCAATGGTTTCCCTGATGGTGTGCCGAACATTAAGGCCCAAAACCACATCCACATTGGCGAGCCCCAGGTCGCCGTCGATCAGCAAAACCTGTTTGCCCTTGTCGGAAAGGGCGGTGGCCAGGTTGACCGTAAAGGAGGTCTTGCCGACCCCGCCTTTGCCGCTGCTGATGCAGATGATTTTTGGGTTATGATAACTTGTTGCAATCATTAAGCTGTATCCTTTTGCAGAAAGCTGAAAAGCTGGGCCCGTTCCTCCACCGTGACCTGGCAGGAATCTTCCCGACGGTCCGCAGAGTAATGGCAGATGGAGTCAGGGCCGCTTTTTAAGGCTCGGTCTAATTCTTCTGCTGCCATATCAAGCAGTTGGCTTGCCGAAAGTGTATCATAAGCATGGCAAACCGCAATACCCATTGTTGCGGTGGGGGTGATCTTTTTCTCGGCCAAGGAAAAATCAGTGTGGTTGATAATCTGCTGTATTTCCTTGGCGCGGTTGCGGGCTTTGCCCACGTTGGTGCCCGGCAGAATTAAGGCGAAATGATTTTGGCCGTCCAGGCTGAAGAGGTCGATTTGATGCAGGGCGTCACTTAAGGGCGGCACGGCCTGGGCCATAAGCTGTTCTTTTTGTTTTCTGGTTGGCCCGCCTTTTTTTGAGATATCCAGCAGCAGCAGCGCGCAGGGCAGCCTGGTGCGGTGGACCCGATCAAGTTCGATGCTCAGCAGCTGGAGGAGATCTTCCCGGCCGAGTTGGTCGGCCTGCTCGGCGGTCGCGGTTTTGGTTGTTTTTTTGCCGAGACCTGGTCTGGACAGGCCGAGTGCGGCCACCGCCGATTCGATCTCGTGGCCCGAACGGTTTTCCGTCACCAGCAACAGGCCCAGGGGCCCCTTGGCGCCGTTGGCGAGGCGGAAACAGTTGACCGGGTAGTGGCGGGCTTCTTCCTCAAGTTTGCTGAAGAAGGTGTCGGGGATCATTTTTCTGCTCATGAAACTTTGCTGCCTGGTTGCACTCCATCTGAAACAGTGGAAAGAACCAGCTTGTCTCCTTCCTTGGCGGCCATTACCATGCCATGGGATAATATCCCCATGAGCTTGACCGGTTTTAAGTTGGCAACAATGATGACCAGGCGCCCGATAACCTCTTCCGGCTGAAAATGCTCGGCAATGCCCGCGACAATGATCCTTTCTTCCGGGGCCAGCACCGATAGTTTGAGCAGGCGGTCGGATTTGGGGACTTTCTCGGCGGCCACGATTTTCGCCACCCGCAGATCGAGTTTCTGGAAGGTGTCATAGGTGATCAGGCCGTCTTCCGCCTCGTTCTTGGCCTCGACCTTGTTTTTTTGCTGTTTTTTCGTCTCGGCTTTTTTCGGCTGGGGCGCGTCGTTTTTCGGCTGCTTGTCCAAGCGGGGGAAGAGCGGGGCGCCGGCGTTGATCTCGGTGCCGGGGATGCTGAGGCCCCACTTGCCGTCCGTTCTCAGGTTCGGGGCGGCGGTGACGCCCAGCGCCTCCGTCATTTTGGCCGCGGTTTCCGGCATGATCGGATGCAGGGTCAGGGTGATCAGGCGCAGGGTTTCCAGCAGGTGAAAGAGCACCGTGTGCAGCCGTTCGGCCTGGGCCGGATCCTTGGCCAGTTCCCAGGGGGCGTTGGTCACGATATATTTGTTGGCCAGGCTGATCACCTTCCAGACCGCTTCCAGGCCCCGGCTGAAGGCAAAGCCTGTCATCTGTTTATCGTAGTCGGCCAGCATGGTCAGGCAGGCTTCGGCCAGTTCCCGGTCCTGGTCGCCGGCCGGGCCGGGGGCAGGCACTTGGCTGTTGCTGAAGTTTTTGACCATGGTCAGCGAGCGGCTGAACAGGTTGCCCAGGTCGTTGGCCAAATCGGAGTTGCGGCGGGCGATCAGGGATTCGATCGAAAAGCCGGAATCAAGGCCGAAGGACATCTCCCGCAGCAGAAAATAGCGCACCGTGTCGGCGCCGTATGCCTCGGCCAGCTCCGTGGGCCTCACCACGTTGCCCAGGCTCTTGGACATCTTGGTGTCGTTGATGTTCCAGTAGCCGTGCACGTGCAGTTTTTGATAGGGGGCGAGATCCAGGGCCCTGAGCATGGTCGGCCAGTAAATGGCGTGGGGCTTTAAGATATCCTTGGCAATCACATGCTCGGCCGCCGCCCAGTTGCGGGCAAAGTCGGGGCCGTTAGGATAGTCGATGCCGGTGAGGTAGTTGATCAGGGCGTCAAACCAGACATAGGTGACAAAGCGTTCGTCAAAGGGCAGGGGAATCCCCCAGGTGAGGCGGCTGGTCGGCCTGGAGATGCAGAGGTCTTCCAGGGGTTCCTTGAGAAAGGAGAGCACCTCGTTGCGGTATCGCTCCGGGGTGATGAATTCCGGGTTGTTGTTGATGTGGTCGATGAGCCAATCCTGGTACTTGCTCATCTTGAAAAAATAGTTCTGCTCGGTGATCTTATCCGGTTCGGTCAGATGGTCCGGGCATTTGCCGTCCACCAAGTCTTTTTCGGTGAGGAATTGTTCGCAGCCCTTGCAGTAAAGGCCGGTATAGTCGGCAAAATAGATGTCGCCCTTATCGTACACCTTCTGGAGAATGGCCTGAACCGTGGCCATATGCTCGGGGTCGGTGGTCCGGATGAAATGGTCCGGGGCAATGGCGAGCGGCGGCCAGGCGGCGCGGAACATGGAGCTGATGTTGTCCACGTATTCCTTGACCGAGACCTCGGCATCGGTGGCGGCCTGCACTATTTTGTCGCCGTGTTCGTCGGTGCCGGTCTGGAAGCGAACCTCCTCCCCCAGCAGGCGTTTGAAGCGGCTGATTGTATCGGCGACCACCGTGGTGTAGGCATGGCCCAGGTGGGGCTGGGCGTTGACGTAAAATATGGGGGTTGTGATGTAATAGCTCATGTTTTTTCCCCTTCCGGGGCCTGTTGGGGCTTTTTGCCTTTCTTCTTCTTGGGGGGATTGTCCGCTTTTGGTTGCTGGGCATGGGGGGAGAGGGCCTTGGACCATTCTTCCTTGGTCAGCAACCGGTTTTTTTCAACCTCATCGGGTGAGTAAACCTGGATCGATTCTTCCAGAACATTGAGCTTGGTAACCTTATAGGTTTTGTCGTCCAGGGTGATGTTTTTGCCGAGCTTGGGCATTTTTTTCCGCAGGGAATGGTAGGTGTCGAACTCGTAGGTAAGGCAGCAGAGCAGGCGGTTGCAGATGCCGGAGATCTTGGCCGGGTTGAGGGGCAACCCCTGTTCCTTGGCCATTTTGATCGAGACCGGGGCAAAGTTTTTGATAAACGATGAACAGCAAAGCTCCCGGCCGCAACAGCCCAAGCCGCCGATCATTTTGGTTTCGTGGCGGACGCCGATCTGGCGAATCTCGACCCGGGTTCGGAATTCCTGGACCAGATCCTTGACCAGCTCCCGGAAATCGACTCGGGTTTCGGCGGTAAAATAAAAAATGATTTTACTGCCGTTGAAAAAACGTTCCACCCGGATGAGTTTCATGGGCAGCTTGTGGGCGATAATCTGTTGTTCGCAGATGGCAAAGGCTTCTTTCTCGCGGCTGAGCAACCGGTCGAGTTTTTCAATCTCATCCCTGGTGCCGCGGCGAACAATGGTGTAGCTGCCCAGCTCTTCCGGCTTTTCCCGGTTGGGGCAGGGTTGGGCCTTACCGTGGATACTGGCCGGCTCCAGACCATGTTCGGCCTGAACCATGACCACTTCGCCGAGGTTAAGGTTTTTTATGACGGAGACCGCGGAAAAAATCTGTTCGCCCGGCCTCAACTGGATGGTGTAACACGTATCCGGTTTGCTCTGCTCATCTTTTTCCGGTTCCACTGGTTGTTCTTCCGTGGTGTTTTCCATGTAATTATCTCAATCAGCTCGGAGCTGAAGTTGTGTTAACGTGGGCCTTGCCGACGCCGGCATGAGAAATCCATGCGGGGCCGATTTAAAAAAAAGTAACTTTACCATCAAAGCAGATTAAAGAAAAGGACTTCGCACACCGCAGTTGCGTTACAGTTGCGGTTCAGCTGTTTCTGGGCCAGGCTGATCAATTGCAGTTTATCCGAGAGCTCTTCAAAATTCCAGCGCTTGCCGTTCGCCGGCATGGCGGCGGCGAGGTCGTGGTTGATTATTTTGTCGCCGGCGTTGTTCATCAGCAGGATCAGGTCATGGAACCAGGTTTTGACCAGCTCCAGAAGTTCCACCAGATCCTCTTTCTGTTTGGCGCATTTTTCCGCCAGGTCATAGATGGCCTGCACGGTTGCCGGCCGGTTTCGCTCAAGGCTGCTCAAGGCGTCGATGATTTCGCCTCGGAGCTGCAACTGATCTTTTTGGTGGAGAAGGCGGGCGCGGCCCAGGCTGCCCTCGGCCATCGCGGCAAGGGTAAAGGCGTTGTCGCCGGGGATCCCCTCTTGGGTCAGCGCCGCCGCAACCTGCTCGTAGGGCAGCGGAAAAAAAGGGATGACCTGGCAGCGGGAGATGATGGTGGCTAAAATATCGCCCGCCTCATCGCCGGTGAGGATGAGTATCGTATCGGCCGGCG
>Ga0224496_10000564_pt1 | contig 25632 bp, 33 predicted proteins | sample SF_Jul11_sed_USG_2_FD_168127 | JGI IMG/M metagenome (GOLD analysis project Ga0224496, IMG submission 168127) | Sediment microbial communities from San Francisco Bay, California, United States - SF_Jul11_sed_USGS_8_1 | ecosystem: Environmental > Aquatic > Marine > Sediment | place: USA...
TTGAAGGAGACAAGGACGCAGTATTTACGATAATAATGTTCAGTGATTACCAATGTGAAAAGTGTGCCTTGTGGTTTCAGCATGAAAAAAGTTTGCTTACAAAAGAATTGATTGATTCTGGCAAGGTAAAGTTCTACCATTTTGATTTTCCATTTCTTGGTGAAGATTCGTTTTTAGCTGCTGAATCTTCCCATTGTGCAAATGATCAGGGCAGATACTCAGATTATCAAAAAATACTATATGAAAAACAAAGCGGCATAAACAACGGCTGGGCAAGTCATGACTCTCTTGTTGGATATGCTACAGATATTGGATTGGACATAAAGCAGTTTGATAATTGTCTGTTATGGGACAAGCACAAACTTCAGATACAACACAATAGGGAAGTAGGTTCGTTTCATGGGGTGGTCAGTACCCCTATATTTTTCATAATAAATTCAGATGACGCTACAAAAAAAATAATAGGACCACAACCTCCGATGATATTTCAAAAAGTCATAAAGGAGATGGAATCAAATTGACGTTTGTAGAAAAACAGGTCCTTGCACTTCGAGTTGTTTTTATGAATATCCGCTACATCTTTTTGGCTATTTTTATTTTCGTTTCATTTTGTCTACCACTCATTGTGGTTACAGAATTTTTGTTCCTCGAACCTTACGTATTTTTTTATATTCCAATATACCAACTTGCAGATTTTCTCTCAATTGTAATTATCTCAGCCCTTACAGGTCTTGTTCTTAGCATGTCTGTATATCGAATTAGATTTTTGCAGGCAAGTACAAAAAAACTAAGATCGGGTTTGCTTGGATCTATTTTAGGCGTAGGAGCTGGTGCATGCTGTGGTGGTATTGGTGTTGCATTAATTTCAGTTTTTGGCACCATTGGTATTGCTGCTACTGCATTTTTAACCAATCTTGAAATTCCCTTACGTTTGTTATCAATTGGAATTTTGGTATTTACCTATCTTATGATAGTTAAAGATCTCAATAGGGAATGCAAATTGAATTTCGATGTGAAAGAAAAATAGTCTTCCTTGATGTAAAAGATGGACAAAATGTTATTGATCTGATCTAGACTGCATTTTCATTGCATTTTTTTCTTTCGTCCAAATAATCATCCAATGCTTTTACAGCTTCCGGAATCAGAAAAGTGTGATATTCTTCAGTTGAATCTTCATAGACAGTTACCATTTTACAACCGTGGCACGTCCCTAAGATGTTTCAATGATAAGTCAAGAGAATTCAATCCTAAAACGATCTTTGACATAGTGTTGAAGTAGCAGTAAATAATGTCGCTTTAGGTCAATTATTGTAATGAATAATGAACATCGCAAAAAAGAACTGTTCCACTAGATAATGTTTTAGCAGTAATACGATGACCATCTTCTAATCCCTTTCCACATACATAACATTCAACTTTAGAAACTGAAGATTGTACTGTTAATGATTTTTGCACATTATGCAAAACAGTCTGATTTACCCCCTGCATGGTGATTCATACACGTTCAAATATTATATAAAGGTACCGTACTATACGGTAATTATATCATTCCTGAGAAATTATTTATTTTAAACAAAAAGAAGGTCGCCAAAACTTACTCATTAATTTAAATAATAAAGAACTAAAATTTTGTTTATGGGTGGACATCTTTGGAAATGCTCAAGTAAAAATAATACCACTAGAACTATCTGAAAACCAATTTCAAATTTACAATAAAATTTCAAGAAACTATTCTCATTCATTTCTCTTTGAATCGCTTACAGGTCCTGAAATTTTGACTGAGACATCAGTAATGGGATTTGACCCAAAAATAATATTCAAAGGATATTCAGATAGAGTAGAAATAACAACTGACAAGAAAACACAAACTGTCCATACTACTGATCCATTTTCAGAACTAAAAAAACTATTGAGAAAATCAGATGATCAGAGCTATCGATATTTGGGAGGGGCTGTAGGAGTTGTAAATTATGATGCAGTAAGATTGGTAGAAAATATTGCAGATTCTCATAATTTAAAACAACCATTAATGGAATTTGGGATTTACGATGATGGAATACTTTACGATAATGTACACAAGAAATTATTCTACTTTTATCATGATGATAATAGATTTGACAAATTAATTCTAAGTGATGATGTATTTGGAGAATTTAACTCAAGCAAAGTGACACCAAATATGAATAAAGAAAAATTTTCAGAAATTGTAAACAAGGCAAAAAAATACATTCATGATGGAGACATATTTCAGGTTGTCTTATCTAGAAAATTTGCATTTAAAAATATGGGAGACAACCTAAAACTATACAAGACATTACGAAATCTAAATCCATCCCCATACATGTATCATCTAAAACAAGACACAAAAACAATCATTGGTGCATCTCCTGAGATGTTAGTCAGAATCACAAAGGATAAAGTAGAAACATTTCCAATTGCAGGAACTAGAAAAATTACAGAAGACGAGGTGAAAAACGAACAGCTTGCTGATGAATTAATCCATGATGAAAAAGAACTGGCAGAACATACAATGCTTGTGGATTTAGGCAGAAATGATATAGGCAGAGTTTGTAAATATGGAACAGTTCATCTAGAATCATTAATGCAGATAAAACGATTCAGTCATGTTCAGCACATAGTTAGTCATGTTGTTGGCAATCTAGCACCTAAAAACGACATGTTTGATGCGTTTCAAGCAGTATTTCCTGCAGGGACAGTATCAGGAGCTCCAAAGGTGCGTGCAATGGAAATTATTGATGAATTAGAAATAGAAGTAAGAGGGCCATATGCAGGAGCGATAGGCTATTTTTCATTCAACGGTTGTTGTGATTTTGCAATTGCAATCAGGAGCATATTCATTGAAGGAAGTGAGGGGTTTATTCAATCAGGCGCGGGAATTGTTTCAGATTCAATTGCAGAAAATGAATTTAAAGAAACAGAACACAAAGCAGGTGCAATGCTTCAGGCATTAAAAGAGGCATCAGAATGAAATTTCTTATCATTGACAACTATGATTCATTTGTATACAATATTGCTCAATATCTAGGAGAGTTAGGAGTAGATTGCGAGGTCATAAGAAATGACAAAATTACACTAGAACAAATAAAACAAAATAATTATGACGGAATAATTATTTCACCAGGTCCTGGAACCCCAGAAGACAAAAAATATTTTGGAATTTGCTCAGATGTGATTAAAGATATTGGAACAACAACCCCCATTCTGGGAGTTTGCTTAGGACATCAAGGAATTATTCATGCGTTTGGTGGTAAAATAACTAATGCAGGGTGTGTCAGACATGGTAAAACAAGTCTTGTAAAACATACAAATTCCAAATTATTCCAAAACGTAAAGAACCCATTTAGAGCAACTAGATATCACAGTCTTGTGGGAGATAAAACAATAATTCCAGATATTTTACAAGTGATTGCTACGGCTAATGACGATGGTGAAGTAATGGCAATTACCCATAAAGAATATTTAATTCAGGGAGTCCAATTTCATCCAGAATCCATAATGACTGAAGATGGCAAACAGATTCTAGAGAATTTCATAAATCAGGTAAAGGATAGAAAATCATGCTCAAATAACACAAGTAAAGGACTACCATGATAGAATTATTTTCAGATAGAGAAAAACTTGTTTTAATGAAAGAAATCTTTTATGAAAGATCTTCAGAAAAAAAAATTGAAATGATTTCTAAATACATATCAAAGTTCTTAGACAGAATTATTGAAGAAGTGAATTCAAAATCAGGAGACAGAAAATGATTTCAGAGATCATTACAAAACTGCAACAAAAGACAGATTTGAGTTATGATGAGATGAATTCGATTATGACAGATATGCTTTCAGGAAACACCAATGATGAGCAAAATTTAGAGTTTCTATCAATGCTTGCAGAAAAAGGAGAAACAGATGAGGAATTGTTAGGAATGTTAGATAAGATGCAAGAGTTTTCACTTAAAGTCGATACAAAAAATAAAGGAACTATTATTGACATGTGCGGTACTGGGGGAGATAAACTTCAGACGTTTAACGTATCAACAACTGCGTCATTTGTAGTTGCTGCAGCTGGTGGAATTGTTGCAAAACATGGAAATCGTTCAAGTTCTGGAATTTCAGGGAGTGCAGATATTTTTGAATATTTTGGGTATGATTTGGACTTAGAACCTGCACAGATTTCAGAAATTCTACTAAAACACAATATCTGCTTTATGTTTGCTCAAAAATTTCATCCCGCAATGAGACATGTATCAAATGCAAGAAAACAATTAGGAAAAAGAACTGCGTTTAATCTACTAGGACCACTATCAAATCCTGCAGGAGTAAAAAACCAACTTGTAGGAGTTTTCTCCACTGAATATCTTGATAGATTACCTATAATTCTAAAAAGAAAAGGAGCAGAAAATATCATGACAGTACGTTCAGATGACGGAATGGATGAATTCTCCACTAGCGCAGTTAATCGAATATGTATTTTAAGAAATAACAAAGTATTGATGAACGCAATTGACCCAGAAGTAGTGGGTTTGCATAAATCAAAATTGGAGGATATTAAGATCAAAACAAAAGAAGATGCGATAAAATCATTTGTAGGAGTTCTAAATAATACTGCAAACCAAGCGATGATTGAAACAACTGCACTTAACGCAGCAGGCGGATTAATTGTTGCAAACATTGCAGATAATTTTGAAGAAGGAGTAGAGATTGCACTAAACACAATTAAAGATGGTAAGGCATTTTCATTATTAGAGAAATTTGTGGCAGATACTGGAGATATTTCAAAACTAAAAGAGATGATATAATGGCAGAAAAGATTCTAAGAAAATTAGTAAACAATTCTCAAATGGCAATTGATGATGGAGTATATGAATTGGATGTAGATTTACAAAAATCAAACAAAGACTTTGTGCAAATAATTAAAACAAATCCACATGCAACACTATTAACAGAAATAAAATTTGCCTCACCTTCACTCGGAAAAATAAGAACAACCTCAGATCCAGTAAGCATTGCAAACCAGATGATTAAAGGAGGTTCAAAAGCATTATCGATTCTAACTCAACCACATCTGTTTAGTGGTTCACCAGAATTTTTCATAGAGGTAAGACAGGCAGTAGATGTGCCATTATTAATGAAAGATATCATGATTGACAAAATCCAGATTGATGCAGCAAAAAAGATGGGTGCAGATTACATGTTAGTAATTCAATCCTTGTTTGACCAAAAATTCATCACAGATATTGATGAATTTATAAATTATGGACATAAGCAGGGACTTGAAATTCTGCTTGAAGTTCATACAAAAGCAAAATTTAAAAATGCCTTGAAGACAAATGCAGATATTATTGGAATCAATAATAGAAATCTAGACACATTAGAAATTAATCTAAAGACTACCGAAATGATCCTAAAAGGATATGAAAAATCAAAAATAATTCTATCGGAGAGTGGAATTGAAACTCCAGATGATATTCATTACTTAAAAAAATGTGGAGCTGACGCATTTCTGATTGGATCAAGTATAATGAAAAGTGATAACATTCAAGAACAGGTAAAAAAACTGGTAAATGCATATTGAAATATCCTAAGAATGGTAGATTTGGAGAGTTTGGTGGAAAATACATTCCAGAGACACTCGTTCCTGCAATCGAGGAATTAGAAAAGAATTATCTAAAATTTAAAAATGACAAAAATTTCAAAAAAGAATTAGATTATTATCTTAGAGTGTATGCTGGACGTCCCACCCCATTATATTACGCAAAAAATTTATCAGAAAAACTCGGAGGATCTAAAATCTATCTAAAACGAGAAGACCTGTTACATGGAGGAGCTCATAAAATCAATAATACATTAGGTCAAGCATTACTAGCAAAAAAAATGAATAAAAAAAGAATCATTGCAGAAACTGGTGCAGGTCAACATGGTGTTGCAACAGCAATGGCATGTGCAGCTTTGGGAATGAAAGCAGAAGTATACATGGGTTACAAAGATACCATCAGACAAAAGCTTAACGTGTTTAGAATGGATTTGCTTGGAGCAAAGGTGCATCCGGTAAAATCAGGATCAAAGACACTCAAGGATGCAATTAATGAAGCAATTCGGGATTGGATTACAAATGTAGAGACAACATATTATCTTCTTGGCTCAGCTGTTGGACCGCATCCTTATCCAGTGATGGTCAGAGACTTTCAAAGCATTATTGGCCAGGAAATCAAAATACAAATGAAAAAAATTAACAACAAAGTACCAGATAGTGTAATTGCATGTGTTGGAGGAGGCTCCAATGCAATAGGAACTTTTTACCCCCTAGTAAATACCAATGCTGAAATTATCGGAGTGGAGGCTGCAGGTCACGGATTAAAATCAAAATTGCATTCAGCAACACTGTCTGCAGGTTCCAAAGGAGTGCTACATGGAATGATGACATATTTACTTCAAGATGAAGAAGGTCAAATTACTGAAACCCATAGTATTTCAGCAGGATTGGACTATCCAGGTGTTGGTCCTGAGCATTCATATTATAAAGATACGAAGAGAATAAAATATCATTCAGCAACAGATGTTGAAGTAATTGATGCATTTCTAATGCTTACAAGAACAGAAGGAATTATCCCAGCTCTTGAATCTGCCCACGCAATTGCAGAAGCTGTCAAAGTTGCAAGAAAAGGAAAGAAATCAGAATCGATTGTAGTTACACTTTCTGGAAGAGGAGATAAAGATGTAGAAGAAGTACAAAATTATTTGAATAAAAATGTCAAAGATTAAAGAAAAATTTGCAGAGTTAGAGAGAAAAAATCAAAAAGCCCTGATATCATATATCATGGTAGGATTTCCAGATGAAAGAGCTACAATTTCAACGGTAAGGGGTCTCGTCAAGGGAGGAGCAGACATTATAGAATTAGGGTTTCCATTCTCAGATCCTCTAGCTGATGGCCCAGTAATTCAGAATGCAAGCACAATATCATTAGAGAAAGGAACACGAATTAACAAATTTTTCACATTAGTTAAAAAAATCAGAAAAGAGACAGATATTCCAATTGTTTTAATGACATATACAAATATCTTGTACCATAAAGGATATTCAAAATTTATCAGAGATGCAAAAAAAGCAGGAATTGATGGATTCATACTTCCAGACATGTCAATTGAAGAGTCAAAAGAGTATATCAAAGCAGCAAAAAACAATACAGACACAATATTCCTAATTTCTCCAAATACCACAAAGAAAAGAATAGAAAAAATTTCAAAAATTTCAACGGGATTTTTGTATCTTGTTGCAGTATTTGGCACTACAGGAGTCAAAACAGGAATTAAAAATTATACATTAAAAGCAATAAGAGAGGTAAAAAAACAAACCAAAGGAAAAATTCCCATAGGAGTAGGATTTGGTGTTTCAACATCTGAAGATGTAAAAAAATACATCAGTGCAGGAGCAGATGCAGTGATTGTTGGCAGCGCATATTTGAAATTAATTGAGAAAACACCTCAAGACAAATTAGAATCAAGGATCGCATCATTTACAAAAAGCCTCAAAAAGCATACAATTCTCAAACAATAACGTAGCCGTCAAAGATATGGTGGCCAAGTACTCTAACTGCACGGAGGGGAACTCTATTTCAGTTATGACCACCAAACTAGATAGTCATCAATATACATCATACAATAAGAAAGATAAAAAATATTCCATCAAAATTTCTAAAAGTCGTTTAAAATATCAATGAATATTGGACGATTGTGTAATCATCTAAGAATGGAAATTTTGGAGCGAGTAACAACCATAGTTGAGAAAATTGCAATACTCAATATAGCCACTGTTAAATACCCAAATTCTGGAATTACATATGAACCCATTACTTTGATTTCCTTTGAATGAGGTATTATTGGAATTATTAGTTTAGAACCAGTTGCAGTATTTTCGATTTGAATATCCACTATTTCTCCATCAATCCAGACAGTGTTAGGATTTTCAATTAATTCTGGGGGCAAAATCATCGTTATTTGTTCATTTTCAGTATCACCAGTAATAGTAAATGTTAAAGAACGTCCATCAGGATCGACGTCAACAGAATTTGAAAGAGTAGTATCTAAAATGTATTTGACTTCAAAGCCTAGCCCATCATCGCTGAATCCAGACGCAATACGAGAAATGGATTGAACACTACCAGGATTTTTCACTACGTGAACTACTCCATTCATCCAAGGGTGAAGAATACAGAAATAATGAAAATCACCAAGTTCGTTAAATTGTCTAGTGTATGATTTTCCCACGGTAAAGACACCACTATCAAAAACACCATCAATTTCACCCGAAGGTGACACTGACGTTATAGTATGAAGCGCACTGTCAGCATTTTTCCACACTACTGAATCGCTAGGATAGATTGTAATCTCACCAGTAGTCACACCAGTTGTTTTTTCAGACCAAAAGAAGGGAGCACCAGGATCAGATGCGCCTGAAGGAATCTTAATCTCATAAGTTTCTGCAAAAGCAAAAGTAGCTGAACCCAGAACAAACACAACTAATATTGGTAGAGAAAAATGAGTAGATCTCATAATGGGTATGCTAATCTCCATTATTTCAATCATTATGGTCGTCAAAACATACAAAAACCTGATGTTCGTTTCATTAATGTGCAGACAAAGTTTATTTTTGTTACAGGCGGTGTGATGTCTGGCCTTGGTAAGGGAGTTGCTACATCATCAATTGCGAAATTATTACAATTAGCCGATCAAAAAGTATCGTGTGTAAAGATAGATCCATATCTGAACTATGACGCAGGTACAATGAATCCAGTAGCGCACGGTGAAGTCTTTGTCACAGAAGATGGTGGAGAATGTGACATGGATATTGGCAATTATGAAAGATTTCTAAATCAAAATATTCCAAAAAGTCACAACATTACAACAGCTCAGGTATATTCTTCGGTAATTGAGGCAGAAAGAAAAGGAGAGTATCTAGGAGCATGTGTACAGATTATTCCACATGTAACTGATGAGATAAAAAACAGAATTAAAAAAATAGCCGAGGATGAAAAACTTGATTTTTTGACTGTAGAATGTGGTGGAACAGTAGGAGATATTGAATCATTACCATTTTTAGAGGCACTCAGACAGTTAAAAGTTGAAGAAGGACCTCAAGGCGTACTCTTTGTCCATGTGACATTAGCCCCATCATTGGATGTAGTTGGAGAGCAGAAAACAAAACCTACTCAGCACAGTGTACAAGAACTACGAAGAATTGGTATTCAACCAGACTTTTTAGCAGTAAGATGCACCTTGCCTCTAGAAGAAAAGACAAAAAAGAAAATTGCAATGTTTACAAATGTTACACCAAATGATGTTTTATCATGTCATGATGCAAAATCAATCTTCGAAGTACCACAGATGCTTTATGATCAAGGAATTATGGATTCAATATTTACAAAATTTGGCAAAGTTGGGATGGTTAATGCATCAGCAAATTGGGACAAATGGAATGAGATTACACAAAGTATGGCAAATCATGAAGACAACAAGCTAAAGATTGCAATGGTTGGAAAATATGTGACACTTACAGATAGCTACGTTAGTGTAAATCATGCATTAAAACATGCAGGTGCAAAGATAGGTAGATCAGTAGACATAGACTGGATAGATTCTGAATCAATTTTAGATTACAACATACTGTCAAAATATGATGGAATTTTAGTTCCGGGAGGATTTGGCACTAGAGGATCTGAAGGAATTATCAATACTGCAAACTTTGCACGTGAAAAAAATATACCATATCTTGGAATATGTTTTGGATTTCAGTTAGCAGCAATTGCATTTGGACGAAACGTGATGAATTTAAAAGATGCAAATTCTACAGAAATTAAAGCAAACACAAAAAATCCCATCATAGATTTACTTCCAGAACAAAAAGAGATTTCAGATATGGGAGGTTCTCTCAGATTGGGAGCAAATGAAATAAAAATTAAAGAAAATACAAATGCCCATAAAATTTACAGCGCATCTTCTATCAATAAACGTCACAGACACAGATATGAAATGAACAAGAAATACATTCCAGAGTTTGAAAAAAACGGGATGATCTTTTCTGCTGAAAGTGATGAAGGAAAAAGAATGGAGATACTAGAAATCCCATCTCATAAATTCTATCTAGGAGTTCAGTTCCACCCAGAGTTTAATAGCAGACCAGGGTATCCAGAAGAATCTTTTGCTGCATTTGTTAAAGCAGCATCTGAATAGATGATTTATGATTCAATTCCAGAATCAGAGATTTTTACTGAGAAGAAAATGTCTCGTATTGAAACCATGAAAAAATAAGTGGTACAACAAAGATAATTGACAAGTACAGAATTTTTTCATAATGATCGTATAAGAAAATATTCAAAAAAAATAAAACTACTTGTACATGCAAAAAGAATAGTCGGAAGAAATTAGTTAGTTACTCAATTTTAGAGATTTCGTAAATTTTCTGCCTCGCATCTCGGATGGATACCTTCTTTTTGACATAACCTTTTTTCAAGAGATGACTTAATGCTAATCTAACAGTCCTATCTGGGAGTAGTGTCTTGTTTGCCAGATCCTTTTGTGTTAATGCGCCTTCATATTCTAATGTTTTTAACAGTAATTTTGAGCTTGGTGGCATGCTCAATAATTCCTCGGCCAAATGAACTTTTTTTGCCAGTGCTGAAATTGCAGTAGAGTCTTTTTTTAAACGAATGATTTTAGCAGGAGGAAAAAATTGGGTACACTCTACAGTTTTGGTTACTTTGAATCTATCTAAACCATCAAGTATTGCCTCACAGTGTACTCTTGCAGAGACATCATCAATTTCAATCAAACTCTCATTAGATACAATAATAGGTCTTCGTGTTACGTCAAGAGAGTTTACTGAAATTATTTCAAATACTGCGGAATCTTGAAACAAAACAGGGCCTCCTGCAGACATTGAATATGCAGAAGAGCCAATTGGAGTAGAAACAATTATTCCATCACTATTGTCGTGCCATACTTCCTCGCCGTTAACTCTCAATGAATGTTCCATTAGCATAGCACTCTTTGATGAAAATACAGCTACATCGTTTAAAACAGGATAGACATTTTTGCCATCAATTTTTACACCGAGTCGCGGAACTTCTTCAACAGTATAATTTTGTTTTTTTAAAATTCCAACAAAGGAAGAAAATTCCTTTAGTTCAATCTGTGCCAAAAATCCACTTGATTCCCCTTCATTGATACCTAAAACAGGAGAGGTAGAATCAAAAGTCCTATGAAAATAATTTCTGACACCCTTATCTCCACCCAATACAATAACACAATCAGCAGATTTGCCTTTTGATTTTGTTATTGTAAAGGATTGGATATCATTTTCATCCAAAATTTTTTTGATTGTCTTTGCTGTATTTTCTGTAGTTCCAGAACCATAGATTCCTATTTGCACAAAAGAAACAATCCATCCAGTAGAATAAAAGAATAATGTACACTTTACTCGTAAAACAAACATGATTTTGTGTTATTTTTATAAAATCAATAAAAACTAGGTATATTCAATGAACATTCCCAAAAAAATAAACCCGATATTATGAATTTTGTATGAATTTTAGTACCCAAATAATTCTTAAATTATAAGGATTATAATGTGTGGATAATTTGGAATAGAAAAACAGTTCATCGATTGTATCGGGCACAACCGCATTTAACATAAACTACTTTGTATTCCCCGTCAGATTTTATATTATGAGACATTGGTTTTCGACAATGTTGACACTCTACAAAACCATGATATTCATCAACTTCAATCATTTTGTATTGCCAAGATTTTGTTTGCTCATCCCAATATACAGAGTTAATTTTGGATGGGCCTTCCATGTTTTAAGTTTAACAACTTTTCAATATTTGTCTTTATTGATTTTCAGTTATTATCACATCCACATTCAAAATAAAAAGATATTATTGTAATCAATAGGCTTAAGTTTAAAAATATACACAATAAATTTGTGGATATTTCTTCAAAAAAATTACCAATTGTTTTGATTGTGTTACTTTTAGGAATCTTGATGTTACAGATTGTCAGTAATGATTCAAATAAAAAATTCATTGATGCAGAAACATGTGAAATTTGGGTTGAAGATACTTTTACTAAAAAACCAACATACCTAAATGAATTTGATTCTAAATGCTTAGACTTTAAAAATATAAATCCATAAAAATTTCAAAATAAATTCTAGATTACTGAATTTTTACAGATACGGATTATAAATCTCTAAATTTAATTAAATTATAAAAATACGACGCGTTATTTTGGACTATGCCTTTCGAGGGAATTTTTTGCAAACCAAGATTTCCTGAATCAAGTGCAGCCTGAGCAGCACCGCCAGCAAAGGACAGAGCCCACAAATAGTCTTTTTCTTTTAACATAGTACATGTAAAAGTACTACAAAAAATATCACCTATTCCAGTTGTATCGTGAAGATTTTTGTTTGGAAGAGTGATGGAGTAAATCTTATCTTTTACCAAAAGCGAAACATGAGTTTTATTTGTCAGGAGTACATATTCAATTCCTTTTTTTTGTAATGCTAGCATCATTTCATCATGTGTCCCGTTAACAAGACATTTTCCCTCATCAGGATTAATCTTGATTGCATTAACATCAGACAAATCAAGATCAGTATCTTTTAAAACAATATTATTTTGGTCATCTTTTTCTCTCAAAAATCCCTGAGGATCAACGAAAAGAAAATTTGAATCATCTTTAATTTTTTTGAAAACATTATTGGGTATTTCATGAAATATTGGACTAACTAGATGCCCATCAGCAGATACTTTAGAATACTCTAAAGGATCACATTCATTTTCAAGTTTAAGGGTTCTATCTGAACCATTAATTACAATTGCAAATTTTGTAGTATTTTTTTCAGATTCTGAATTTATAAAATTCATTTTATTGTCAATGAGATATTGTTTTGGAAAATCAGAACCAAATTTAGTAAACAAGTCAACATCAAATTTGAATTGCCTTGCAGTTATACCACAATAACATGCAGAGCCTCCAATTTGTTCATAATTAGAGCCACCTATGGTAATGGTGTCAATTGCACAATGTGCAAAAACGGCTAATTTCATTTTTTTGATTTTCAGAATAAGGGATTTAGTTTTTTGCATTCTTTTTGCCAGAACAGTCTTCGCACAAAATTGTGCCCTTTTCTACTACTAACTCAACACCTGATCTAAAGCAATTATGACAGAGTCCACGCATTACTATCATTTGAAATTATTTCATCTAGAATTAAAACATGGATCTATTTTGTTAAAAATTACCTAAAATTTGAAAATAATTTCAAACAATCCAGATGAGTCATATTGAGAGATTTGAAATCTCATTTAGCCAGGGATGTCAGTTCATTACATAAAAGAAATGAACATCACATAAATCGGAATCAGTCTAAAAATAGATTTTCTGATTAAACTAATGTTTTGAAACTCAATTTATAAAGAGAGTTTTTGTATGTGGCACAAGAATATAAGTAGGCAAAATTGTTTATTTGCATGCCACTTAAGCGTGCTAGTAGAGGACGTACCAAAGGGGGAAAAGGATCATCAGGTACAGTACAATGTACAAACTGTGGTCAAACTGTTCCCAAAGACAAAGCAAAAAAAGTAACATCCAAGTTAAATTTGGTAGAGCATACACTGGCAAAAGAACTACGTGCACAAGGAGCATACATTGCATCCCCAACAGTTTTGAAATGGTATTGTATATCGTGTGCAATTCACTTCAAAATTCTTAAAATTAGATCAGAAGATAGCAGAAGAAAACGTGGAAAATTACGTTAGAATTATTCTTTGATATTTTTTGCAGTGACAACCATTCTTTGAATTAGAGTAATACCCGTAATTATCACAACAATTACAACTGCAACATACATAAAATCAAGAATACCAACAATTGCAATTACCAATAGTCTTTCTGCTCTTTCGCCAATACCAATTCCTTGAAGTTTGATATTTATTGCATCAGATTTTGCACGGGCATAGCTTACCAGTAATGACAAAGTGATCGCAAGTAATACAAGATATGGTTCGGCATATCCACCAATTAAAATTCCTAGAAATATTGCTACTTCAGCAATTTTATCAAACATTGAATCAAGATAAGAACCTTTTTTGGAAGTTTGTCCGGTAACTCTTGCAACCTGACCATCAACCATATCGAAAAATCCTGATACAAGTAACAATAAGCCTCCAATTATTAATCCAAATTCAATTCCAAGACCATAAACTACTGCAGCAATCAATGCAAATGCAAGACCAACAACTGTCCAAAAATTAGGAGATAATCCTGTGGATGCAAACACCTTTCCAATTTTTTCAAGTGCTGGTCGAAGTGTTTCTCGAAGATTATTTAACACGTGAATACCCCAACGGCACTATCTAATAAAGGCAATACCAAAAAAATGAACCAATTTAAATTCAAATCTTGTGAATGTCATGAAAATTAACTTTATTGGTTAGATGAAAGATTCATGGCAATTAGTGTAGAAATAATTTTTGCCGCAAGGGATGCAGTAGAACCATTATCATGATATGGATTCAGTTCCACAATATCCACACCAGTTACCTTTGTTTCCTTAAATGAGTGAATCATATCAAACAATTCCCTAGAGGTAATTCCTACTGCCTCAGGATTGCCAACGCCTGGAGCAAATGCAGGATCAAGTACATCAAGATCAAAGCTAGAGTAAATAGAATCAAAAGTAGAGACATGGTCTTTTACGAGCTGAGGTCCCTTTCCGTCCCTGATTTCCCGATCAGAGATAGTTTTGATGTTATTTTCTTTAAGAAATTCTAGTTCTTCTCTGACAAATGCTCTGGCCCCAACATGCAAAATATTTTCAGAGCCTCTCTCCTCAACTATTCGTCTAAGATAAGACGCATGACTCAGTTTAATATCTGCAAATTCATCTCGCAGATCATAATGGGCATCAAATACAATGTAGCCTGTCTCTTTTGGAAAACTGGTGTATGTGCCATAAGTGATTGAATGCTCACCACCTAAAATGAAAAGCTGTCGTTGTTTTGCAACAAGTTCAGCAGTAATCTTCTTCACCATGTCAACCATTTCAGATGCAACAACAGTGTGACGAGTGTTTCCTAGATCCTCAATGTTCACAGTTTCTAAATTAACTTGGAGATCAGGATGGAAAATCTCAATGTTGTTAAATGAGTCACGAATTACATCAGGTCCAAATCTACAACCAGGTTTGTATGAATGAGTCGAATCAAATGGAACACCAAACAACGTAGCCACTGGCTCTGTGTCATCCTCAGAAGATGTGATGAGAGGATTCCCATTCATGTATAACTCAAAAAAACTCATCTTTTACACCATCAGTTGCGGTCGCTTTGAGAGATATTTTGGCAAATTCAAACCGGTGAAAGGCTTTCCCGTTGTTTGTTTGTTTATTTCATTTATGAAATCATCAAAAGATAGTTCACGGATATTACCTGTTTGCCTATCACGAATGCTAAGATTTTGTGAATTTGCTTCTTTTTCACCAATCACCAAAATGTATCTAATCCATTCTTTTTCCGCTTCACGAATTCTTTTACCGATACTCTCATTTCTATCATCGATGTCCAAACGAATGTTATTTACTGATATTTTATCGCTTAATGTTTTACAAAAATCATCAAATTCAGCATTCAGAGGAATTATTCTCACTTGTGTTGGTGCTAGCCATAATGGGAATTGAGGTTTTCGTCCTTCTTTAGAATCTCTAGCAGCCTTTTCAAGCAGAGCATAAATAATCCTCTCAATAGCCCCACTTGGAGAATTATGCAAAATTATTGGATGTTGCGGGGCATTATGTTCATCGACAAATTCAATTCCGTATCTATTCCCATTTTCCACATCTATCTGGTCAGTAGAAAGAGCAGATGCTTTTCCCAACCCATCAATAAAATTAAACTCCCATTTTAGAACAAAATAAAAGAATTTCTCAGTCCACATTTCAACCAATACTGGTTTTCCATGTTTCTTTACTAATCCCTCAATTGCAGTTTTATTTTCATTGTAAAAATCTTCAGTGAATCTAATTGCCATGTCATAGTCAGAAGCATTAATTCCAAGATCAGTTAGAACGCTTTGGGACAAATCAAATCTTACCTTAATCTCATCTATTGCTTGTTCCATATCTTTACAGAATGCATGGCAATCAGGCATGGTGAATGCTCTAAGACGTCGAAGGCCTACAAGTTCGCCGGACTGTTCTCGTCTAAAGCTATATCTTGTGAGTTCATATAGTCTGTATGGAAGATTTTTGTAAGACATTTGGTATTGATTAGCCATTAAAAATTGTCCAAAACAAGCTGCAAATCTTAAAAATAATTTTTTACCTTCTGAGTCAATATTGTATTGTCTTGCAGGAAATCGATTAAAATAACTAACCATACTTGGATGTTCAGAATCATACATGATTGGTGTTTCAACTTCATATCCCCCATATTCTTTAACCCTGTCAGTGACATATCGTTCAATTAAAGATTTTATCAATCTGCCATTAGGATAAAATCGCATATTCCCAGAATCAGATGCAGGTTCATAATCTGCAATCCCCATTTTTTTCATCAATGCGACATGAGGAGGAGGTTCATCCACACGTCGTTGTTTTGCAGATTCGTATTTTGCCAAGGATTCTAAGTTTTTGTGATTTGAGAAATCAAAATCACCAATGTTAGACATCGTTCCGTCAGGAGACATTATCTTCCAAATAGACCTGATTTTTGATTCACCTTTTAATGCGTCTGAAGTAAGTTCTTCGGTTTGTGAACTAGAAGTATCTTTTGTTACTATCTTGGAGCTTTCAGCTAATGGATGTCCCTTCACTTGAAGCTTGTAGGATTTTGTCCATCCAAATGGAGAATGAGAAACTTCAAGATCGGATGCATTAGATTCCATCTCTTTGAGTAAAGAAATAGCCACAGAAGGTTTTGCAAGATTGGAACTTAAATGAGCATATGGGTATAATAATAATTTTTTACATCCAATTTTTTCCATTGAATTTTTAATTTGTGAAATAGCATCTTGTGCTACAGAGGAATCATCACCGTCTTCTATTGCAACAAACACAACCACTAGTTCTTCTATCTTTTGTGTTGAAGTGTTTTCAATATCTTCAGCAGATTGAATTTCCTTTTTTGTTGGAGTATACTCAATGCTGTCACAATGAAGTTGTAATATTCGCATATATTCAAATCAATTAGTTTAAGTTTAAAATCCTTAGGATTCTGTCAAGTTTTAGAAAAATTGACATGTTTATCCTAAAAAAAGAAGCCTTGATTTAAAGATAGTTTGAGAACATGTAGAATTAGTGTTGACTTGACGTCATTAAATCATAAAAGAAACAATTCATTTAGAATTAATGTTCCCTATAAAACGAATCACAAATGAATGAAACGACACAAACTCAGATCAATTTGGGGGATTATAACAAGACACAGGAACAAACCAAAGCAGTAGGCATAGGCAAGATTTTAGGTAAAATTATCAACATCAAAGACTTTAGAACTAATAGAGGTAAACCATCACCATATACACCAAAGGATTTGATTGGGGATGATGGACTGACAGACTATAATGTCATCGATACTGTGGAGACATTTGATGTGAATAATCAGATGGTAAGTTCATTTTTTATAACGCCTGCAATAGTTAAGCAGATTCAGAGGGTTCCTAATTACCAGTCAGAACTATCTGCTGGAAAAATATTTGGTCCATGTAAGATAGGTCAGAAGAAATCTGCAAAGACCAATGCAAACTATTGGTGTCTTCTTTTTCCTGGAGAAGAAGGCTACTAGTTTTTTTATTTAGAATTACGCCGGTATATATCAAGAGTAATATCAACAATAGTATGTTAAGAAAAATCATTAAATCAAAATTTGGTTCTTTTGAAAATAAAACACATGATGAATTCTCAAATACGACAAAAAGCTGGACAAAATAAAATAAAATGAAATATCATAGTGATAAGATAATGGCAATCGAAATGGATCTGATACTTTTGATAAAATGCATGAACATGAAAAAAATACATTTGGGAAAAATTGAAGTGAAAACTAACAAGGATCAAAACAATGTCATTGCGTTGTAAAGTTTGCAATACATCAGGTGGCATAAATTCAAATCAAATTAGTTGTAATGGTGAATGGGAATGTCAGACATGTGGAAACATACTGGACGTAGACGGCAACATAAGTTCATCACAAAACCGATGATTATGAAACATAAAAGATGTAATTTTTAGTGTAGATTAATCATACAATACTCTTAATACACAAATCAGTGTTTGATATTTGTGTCAAATCAACTATATTGTGAAGTATGTCATAAGCTGAAATATCCTAGATTTGAAAAACAACCAAAATGTGAATGTGGAAATACTTAGAATTTTGATTTAAAAATGATTTTCTGCAAATTATTTTAAAAGGGTTATTGGATTACTAAATGAAGTACACGTATTAAATAAAATCTAATGAATGACAACTATGGCAGGATATCTTGAAAACAAATCAGACATGATTGTTCATCATTTGGCAACCATCATTCCAAATTGTGAAATTTACTATGCAAAAAAAGAGGATAAAACATGCTTTGTTCCAGACATGCTTGAAGAAGCAATAAAAGAAAAATTTACTCCTTATCTGCAGTGTTGCAAATGAAACAATATGTGAAATATTTAGAAAGTAAAAAATGGACGTAAAAGATGAGGAACATGGAAACAATTTTGAACTATTCATTAGTGAGTTTTTCACGTAGACAGATAATTGAGCGTAGGATCAAACCAGATATTCCTAAATTAGAGATTAGAAAATCTCTAGTTTTCTTTAAATGATTTTCACCTCGAAATCCCTCATCATAAATCATTTCAACAGTGCCTTTGTCAGTTTCTACAAAAGAGGTAATTAAAGAAAAAGAGCCCAATTTATCATCAATTTGCTCAGTGTAAAGACGCAATTCTATTTTAGAAATTACAAACTCATCCTGAACAAAGCTTCCAGATGACATCAAAATTTCGACACCATTAGGAGATTTGTCTACTCTTTGGGGATCATGTAAATCAATTATTTTCATAATATCATTTTAGATCATTCCTAATTAAGTAATATTTTACTGAAAATTAAGAATTATACAAAAAATCTCTTCCGCAAGTGTTATTTAGAATAAAAAATGGTTTTGTAAAGTGGACCCTCACAAATTTCATGGAAAGGATATTCCTCACATCAAGCTGGATCCAAACATGACGATTGAGGATTTAGTAGATGTCTTTGCAAGTACAGGATATAACGGACGACAGCTTGGAAATGCAGCAAAACTTTATGCACAAATGATTGAAGAAGACGCCACAATCTGTCTTACAATTTCAGGAGCAATGACACCTGTGGGTTTTGGGGGGATAGTTAAAACATTAATTGAACGAGGATTTGTAGATTGGATCATTACAACTGGTGCAAATGTATACCACGAAGATCATTTTGCTTGGGGATTGCCAGTGAAACAAGGAAGTTTTGATGTAGATGATATGAAACTATATGAAAATGAAATTGTAAGAATTAGAGACATATACATTAAATTTCATGAAACATTAGAAGCAGAAGATAAATTAATTCAAAAAATGTTTGGGATGGATTTTCCAGACAAACCATTTACAACTGCAGAATTTTGTAATGTAATGGGAAAAATTAGTAAAGAGAGAGCAAAATATCCTGAAAAAAGCTTCATTACATCTGCATATGAATACGATGTACCAGTGTACATATCTACAATAAAAGATTCATCATTAGCATTAAATTTAGTAGTTCACAGATTAAAAGGTAAAATATACAATTTGGACTTTGTGAGAGAAATTATCGAGCAAGCATCTATTCTTTATAATTCAAAGAAATCAGGAATTTTAGAATTAGGTGGCGGTGTTCCAAAAAATACAGCCCAACAGACAGGTCCATTACTAGATCAAATCCTCAGAAGAGATGACGGAGGACAAGACTACATTATTCAAATCACTGATGCGCGTCCTGACACAGGAGGATTATCTGGTGCAACACTCCAAGAGGGAAAAAGTTGGGGTAAAGTTCAAGATGCACATAGCGGGATGATCACAGTGTATGCGGATGCAACGATTGCATTTCCCATTCTTGCATTATATGTTTTGAGTAACCAGAAAAAAAGAAAGCCTAAAAGACTCTATAAGAAATTGGATAAATTATATGAAAAACTCAAAGAAGATTATTCTAAAAACCCTCCAAATTAATCAAGAAAACTAAAATTTGTCAAATCTTGCACGTTCAAGATCACGATCATCTTTAGATTCTTTTTTCCATTCTTTATAGTGCTCTTTACAAAGAACTGTTTTTTTACCTGACGAATTTACTCGTAGACCTGCGTTTTCAACCTTAGTAGTGTTTAAAGAACGTGTGCCATCCTTGCCACATCCTTCAACATTGCATTTTGCGCCTTTAGATACAATACCCATAATTTATGATATAAAAGATATTATTTATACTTGAAAAGAATTTGAATTTTAAAATAATTGGGTAAAATTCTAAAATCAAAATTTCTTTATCGTTTATAAGAGGAATATTTTTTCCCAAACTAATGGGCGGAGCAAAAAAGCCAACAGCTACAAACAAAGACAAATCTGCGGGAACAAAGGATGTAAAAAAAAGTAAAAAAGACAAAGGTGAAAGTGGTCCAAAGAAAGCAGAAATCACAGTTATGGTAAACGAACAACAAGCAATGAAGATTATTCAAAACTCCAAAGTAGTTACAGTCCAAGATCTTGCAAGACAAACAGGAGTTAAAATTTCTGCGGCAAACGCATTTCTAAAAAATTCTGCAATAAAAGGAACTGTGAAAAGAGTCGGAGGTTATTCAGGACATCATTTGTATCAAGCAGTTTCTTCATAGATACATAATACATCTCCAGATTTGACATCCTTTAACATATCAATATTATCACCAAGTTTTCCAATAGGCGTCATAGCCTTTCCAGATACCACATCATTCATGAAAAAACAAATGCTTCTAGATGATGATAAAAATGCCACATCACCTTTTTTGAATTCAGACCTTGCTCTCTCTGTTCCAGAATCAACATTAGTTTCAAAGTATAAAATACTCTTTCCCAAAAAATGGGCGTTCCCCTCTAATGGTAAGGATCTCATTATGGTTCCAACAGTTCGTGGAGACAGGTGACGTTTAAGATCACATGAAATTTTTGTGTTACCACGAATTTCTAAAATAAGTTGTTTTTTGGAAACTGAAGATGTACTCAATTCGTACATTAAAATGATTAGATTATATAACGTTTTAAGAAAATTTTGGTACTTGTCTGATGTCGATGAAGTACAATTATTAGAAGAATCTGAAGTTTTAGAAACACCTGATTCTGAGTCATTAGATATAGTACCAGAAGAAAATGCGGGGCTAAATAAAGCACTAAGTACTTATCGAAAATTAATAGAGAAAAAAGGGGGACTAGAACCGTTAAATGAAAAAGATCAAGAGAATCTTGAAAAGAGAATCAAAGAGATTGAAAGTAGAGAAATTGTTGAAAAAGTCGAAGAACATGAGCCAGAAGAAATTCCATGTGAGAAAGGAAAAATCACAATAGGTCCACCAACACTTACAAGATTTGAAAAAGCAAGAATTATGGGCGCAAGAGCTCTACAATTATCATTAGGAGCACCACCATTTATTCCAATTCCAAAAACTGCAAGAATATCGTTAGATATTGCAATGGAAGAACTTGAACAAAGAGTAATCCCAATTACAATTAGAAGAGTGCTTCCAAATGGAGATTTTCAAAACATACCAATTGACTACTTTGAAAAATGAATCATTAGTCGATAAAACTTAAAAGAACAAAAAATTGCTGATTGTTGAATAATGCTCATGGAAGAAACAACCGAACCGTATGGTCAAGAGCAGACCGAAAAGTCTGATGACACCATAGTAAACATTGGAAATGATCCTGTAATGCAATCCGCCATAGATGTTTTATCCATATTAGGTAGAAAACATCAGGTAATTTTAAAATCAAGAGGAAATTCAATTCCTAATGCAGTTGCGGTGGCAAATATAATTACCGAAAAAATGTTAAAAGGTAATTCCAAAATCCATAAAATTATTCTAGACACAGTTGAAGCACCAGGAATTGGCAGTATGACATCAACGATTGAAATTATTTTAAATAAAGCCTAGTAAACACTTCCCGGGCCTTTGAGAAGCATATTTTCACATTCTTTGCAAATTTGTTCATCAATATTTGATTCTAGATTATGATGTATCTCGCAAATTAGCAGACTGGATTTGATGTAATTACAAAGGCCGATGAATTTTGAAAGACTAGACGGAGTATATGCCATGTCAGACGACAAATTGTCACTAAGTTCATCAATCATTGTTGCAACTTGTTTTTCTGCTAAAAGTTTCGCAATAAGTGATGGATCACCTCTAGTCCCACGAATGTAGTTACTGATAGCTGCTTGAGTGACTCCCAACATTTTAGAAATTTCATCTTCTCGAATACTATGATCTTCTGCAAGTTTTTTGGCAAGTATTGCACGCAATGCTGGGATTAATGTTTTAGATTCAATTTCAGCAGGAAGAAGCATCAATTTTCAAGAATCCTATAACGTATTTTAAGTTTGCAATAAACCAAAAATTAACCAGTGAAATTTGGTCAGGCATAGATATTTTAATTTCAGAACAAACTAGTTGTATTGGATAATCTTTCCAAAGATCTATACAAAATTTTAGATGATTCTTGCAATTCATGTAAATCTAATTTGATAGCATTATCTGGAGGATTAGATAGTTCCATCATAGCATATTTCTTAAAACATAGAAAGCCAAAAACAATTGCAATTATTGCTGAAGACTTTGTTTCAACAGACCTGACATATTGCCAAAGAATAGCAAAGGAGATAGATTTACCTCTTGTGATTCACCACGTTAAAACTACAATGATTCTTGAAGCAGTTGAGGAAACAATAAGGATTTTAAAAAATTTCAACGATATAGAGATACGAAATAATGTTGTAATGTATCTTGCAATAAAATGGGCCAAAGATAATGGAGAAAATTCAATCATCACAGGAGATGGTGCTGATGAGTTATTTGCAGGCTATAGTTTTCTTATTAACAAATCTGAAAGTGAATTAGAATCAGAAATTGAACGTATTTGCTCAGTAATGCATTTTCCAACACAAAAGATCGGTAAAGAATTAGGAATAGATGTAGAAACTCCATTTTTAAAAGATTCAGTGGTTGAATTAGCAAAAAAAATCCCATCAAATATGAAAGTAAAAAAAGAAAAAGACAGAAAACATGGAAAATGGATACTTCGTAAAACATTTGAAAAATATCTACCCCAACAGATCATATGGAGGGAAAAATCACCGATGCAAGACGGTTCAGGTACTGTCGGATTAACCAACTTATTTGAATCAATAATTAATGAAGAAAAATATATAGAAAAAAAACTAACTACAGAGAAAGAAGACGGGGTAATCATCAGAAGCAGAGAATCGATGTATTATTATGAAATTTATAAGAAATTATTCGGCGTTCCTAAAAAAAGTACAGAGAATGCATGTCCATATTGCAAACATGTAGTTGAAAATTCTAAATTTTGTAGAATGTGTGGGGCTTTTCCAATCTAGTTTTTATTTTTGTATTTTCGAGGTTTTTTGATAAAAATACGTCTACATCCATTACAACAAAAATGGAATTTTTTTCCATCATACTCATGAAGTAATGCCAGTTCTTCATCAAGTTCAATTCCACACACAGGATCTACTGGCATAGTTTTTATTTTTTTTAATTTCTATTTATAGATACAGTTATGAGTCATCTTTTCAAGGAATTGAAGGAATATGTTTTACATCAACGGACATGTTTGGAAAATTATAATGTTAACTCTTTTGATGAGGTTTTGATTTTGTAGAAAACATAAAAGAGGGTTTTAAACTATTTTCCATATTAAAGAATGGCAATTTTTGATATCCATTATCAAAAAAAATTCTGATGATGTGAAGGGGTTCAGAAGTTAATTCTATTATTGCCAAAAAATTAGAACGTATTTGCTATTTATTATAATACAAAAAACAATGAACTTTGATTGCCAGTTATTGAGAATACAAATTTCCAAAAATAAAAATAGATGTCAACTACGAATTATTTCAAGAATTTTTTTAGGTAAAACCCCATAATCAGAATCAGGTTCTGAAACTATGTAGAGAATATCATCATTTAACAATACGCTGATAGCTAAAGCACGTTGTCTTGATGCCATAGCAAAATTTACAGGACCTAGTTGTTTATCAAATTCTTTTCTCATTTTGACACGCAGAGCTAATTCCATGAAGATCATTTCGTCATCTTTTTCACTTTCTAAAGGTTCAACATTTTCTCGCATTCCGCCCGCAACCAATCTGCCTCTTTCATTAATTACACCGGCAAATCGAATTTTAGGATCTATTAACAAAATAGATTCACAGATTTTTGTATAATCATAAATTTTGGCAGACAAGTACTCTGATTCTTAATAATGACTCATTTATTATTTTTCCACAATATTTTACTATTTAGAGGCTAAAGATGCTTACGAAGTAAGTTTTTTGACCAAAATTAAAAATTCATCTTCAGGGATTGGAGGAATTTTCATAATTTCAAGATTTTCTGAAACATGTTCAAAAGTCTTCTGCCCAACTAACGGGGCCAAAACGCCAGGAGATGAGCGAATGAATTGCAAAGCACGTAACGATGGTATTAGATCGTCAAATTCTGGAATGACACCTGGAGCCAACAAGCGTCCTTGCATAAAGGGAACACTGGCAAAAACACCAATTCCCAAGGATGCCGCAGCCTCTAAAATTGACACTTGTCTATCATTAACTATTTGATTTTTTCCAAGTAGTGCTTGATCATAATGCATGTTAAAGGGTAATTGAATAAATCGAAATCCATGATTTTCACCACCAATTTTTTTAGCTAAACTAACGGTATCTTCAAGGGAAAGGAATTGGGGGTTATCTTTTTCAACTCTAAAGCAGTCCCATGTTGCCATTCCATAAAATTTAATTTTACCCTCGTTGCGTTTTTGTTCATATAATTCAAAAACAGATTTCAAATTCTCCAGAAACTGTTCTTTAGAAACATCCTTGATTTGTCCTTCTACAGCATTATGCAGATACAACAAATCAACACAATCTATGTTTAGATTTTTTAGACTTCGGTCTAGTTGATCGGAAAGATAAGTCGGGGTCATGCAATGATATCCTGATGTAACATCACCTTCTTTGATAATTCCTTTTTGAGAGTATTCTTCTTTGACATATTCCCAAAAACCTAATTTAACATCTGCGTCATTAGTAAGGTAACCATTTTTAGTACTTAGAAACAATTGTTCACGAGATATTTTTCCTTCTTGAATTAACTCAGATACTGCTTTTCCAACAGAACGTTCTGCTTTTTGAGCACGATAATTTATTGCAGTGTCAATGACATTTATTCCAGATAAAACTGATTGTGTTACAGCTTTTGTTACCAATTCATCAGTTCTAGAATCGGGATCACCAA
>Ga0224496_10000565_pt1 | contig 25512 bp, 25 predicted proteins | sample SF_Jul11_sed_USG_2_FD_168127 | JGI IMG/M metagenome (GOLD analysis project Ga0224496, IMG submission 168127) | Sediment microbial communities from San Francisco Bay, California, United States - SF_Jul11_sed_USGS_8_1 | ecosystem: Environmental > Aquatic > Marine > Sediment | place: USA...
GGCCGCAACGATGGCGGCTTGCCGGGCACGAAGTCGGCCAATCAGCTTTTCGTCGTCAACGAGTTGCTGTTCAAGTTCGTCGGTTGTCGCGTGGTGCGTTTCCGGTTCCATGTATCAAAGATACGATTTGGGTGTGACAAAAAACCTCCAAATACGCCCACCTGCCAAGGAATTTCCGGGTTTCTTCGGCGATCTACCTGCGGCGCGTTGAGAGCGCGCCTCCCCACGCGGACTGGCTCAAGACGGCGGTCCGGACAACCGCGTGTCCGTTTGTCACCCTGATCGAAGGCCCACGCGCTTCACTCGTCGGCTGAGGGGGCTATCTCGCGCCGGGTAGTCGAGGGGCACCGAGTGGTGAGCGCTGCTGTTGGGAACAAGCCCTTCCTTACGAGGACTGGCTTTGCCAATCCGTCCGCAGAACGGTGTGCCGTTCTGCCACGTGACCGAAGGTCGCGCCCTTCCCCCGCCCGCTCAATTTCGTTTTCGCCGGCGGGACCGGTCGTGCTGGGACCTTTCCAACTCGGGACAATGCCTTGCGTCGCTGCATCGTTGTGAAGACGTCGATGATCGAAGTCCATCCGTTTCGAATCGCCCTTGTGTCGCCGAGGGGCTTCGAGAGCGTTACCCGGCGACGCGTTCGGCGATCAGGTCGCCAATTTGGTCGGTGGACATGCCCATGTCGGGGCCGCCCATCGAAGCCAGCTCGGGCAGCACGGACGTCGCCGCAGCTTCAAGAGCGCCCGCCGCCTCATATTCATCAAAGTCTTCCATACACATCGCGGCCGACAGGACTGCCGCCACCGGGTTGGCCCAGCCGTTACCGGCGATATCGGGTGCCGAACCATGTACGGGTTCGAACATCGACGGTGTGCCGTGGGCCGGATTGATATTGCCGGAGGCCGCCATTCCCAGACCACCCTGGATCGCTGCTCCCAGGTCGGTGATGATGTCGCCGAACAGGTTGTCTGTCACGATCACGTCATAGCGCTCCGGCGTGTTGATCATGTGCAGGCAGAGTGCGTCGACGTGGACATACTCCAGTTCGACGTTTGAGAACTGGGGTGCCACTTCCTGAGCGGTCCGCCACCACAAATCGCCCGCGAAATTCATCACGTTGGTTTTATGCGCAACGGTGAGCTTGTTATTGCGCTTGGTGGCGCGCTCGAAAGCGTTCACGATGACCCGCTCGACACCGTGGCGGGTGTTGATTGAGTTTTGCGTGGCGATCTCATGCGGCGTGTTCTTGCGAAGGAAGCCACCGGTACCCACGTAGGAGCCCTCGGTGTTCTCACGCACGACGACCAAGTCACACCGGTCCGGGGTCAGCCCGGCAATCGGCGTCGGCACCCCGTCGTACAGCTTGACCGGTCGTAGATTGACGTACTGGTCGAATTCGAACCGGATCCGCAGAAGCAGGCCGCGTTCGAGCACGCCGGGGGGAACGTCCGGAGTTCCTACCGCCCCCAACAGAATGGCATCGTGGTTGCGGATCTCAGCGAGTTCTTCATCGGGGAGAACTTCACCGGTGCTCAGGTAGCGACTGCCGCCAAGATCGAAGTGGGTGTAGTCGACTTCGAACTTGAACCGGTGGGCAGCGGCCGCGAGGGCTTTTCGAGCCTGCACCATCACCTCGGGGCCGATACCGTCACCGTCGATCGCGGCAATCCTGTACGTAGCCATTGCTATCCCTCCTCGGCTTTGGCGCCAATGGACTTGTTGAGTGCTGCCACAAACGCCCGGGCGGAACCGGTTACGACGTCGGTGTCGATGCCCCGTCCCGAATAGGTCTTACCGTCTACACCGATGACGACACTGACTTCCGCCATGGCGTCGGCGCCGGCCGTCACCGGAACAACCCGATAATCGATGAGACCGGCTTCGATGGCAAAACCCTGGCGCAAGGCGGCGAAGGCCGCGTGAACCATCCCGTCGCCCGTTCCCTTGAACGATTGCTCGTCGCCGTCGATTCGCAATTTGACCGTGGCTTCAGGGGTCATATCGTTGCCCCCGGCAACATGCATGCCCACGAACTCGACGGCATTGTCGCCTTGAGGGGTGTCGGCGACGATGATGCGCAATTCTTCCTCGTTGATCTCGACCTTGCGGTCGGCGAGTTCCTTGACCCGGTTGAAGGCCCGCTGAAAGGCATCGTCTTCCAGGCTCACACCGATCTTGTTGAGGGCGTCCTGGAAGCCGGCCCGTCCTGAGTGCTTGCCCAAGATGATCTGGGATCCGGATTGACCGACTTCGGCCGGGTCCATGATCTCGTAGGTGAGGCGATCGCGCAGGACGCCGTGCTGGTGGATGCCCGACTCATGGGCAAAGGCGTTGCGGCCTACGACAGCCTTGTTGAACTGCACCGGGTAGCCGGTCAATCGTGACACCAGACGTGACGTGTCGAACAGTTGGGTCGTATCAGCTCCGATCTCGACTCCAAACTGATCCTCGCGCGTCTTGACAGCCATGATGACCTCTTCGGTTGAGGTATTGCCGGCCCGTTCGCCAATGCCGTTCATGGCACACTCGATCTGGCGGGCGCCGGCATGGATGGCAGAAAGCGAGTTCGCCACCGCCAATCCGAGGTCATTGTGGCAATGTGTCGACACGATGATGTCGTCACGTCCTCGAGTCACTTCGGCGTACACCTTGCTGAGGAGTTCGACGAATTCGGTCGGGGTCGAATAGCCGACGGTGTCAGGGACGTTGATGGTGGTTGCCCCGGCGTCGACTGCGGCGCGACAGACGGCAATGAGGAAGTCGACATCGGTTCGGGTGGCGTCCTGGGGTGAGAATTCGACATCGTCGACGTATCCTCTTGCTCTCGTAACGCCCTCAACGACGGACTTCATCACCTCGTCGGGTGACATGCGCAGCATCCGTTCCATATGGATGGCCGACGTCGACTGGAACACGTGGATTCGGTATCGGTCGGCGTGCTTTAGCGCGTCGTTGGCGCGGTCGATGTCGTCGGGATGACAGCGCGCCAGGCTGGCGATAACCGGGCCACGCACTTGTTTGGCGATGTTCGCAACAGCTTCAAAGTCACCGTCCGAGCTGGCGGCGAATCCGGCTTCGATGACGTCGACCCGCAGTGCGGCCAGTTGGTGGGCAATCGTTAGTTTCTCGTCCGGCGTCAGGGCGATGCCGGGGGCTTGTTCGCCGTCTCGCAAGGTAGTGTCAAAGATGACCAGTCGGTCTGACATGTTGTTTGGCTCCTTAAAAACTCGGGATGGTGATGCTCGAGGTGCCGGAACGGAAGCAAATCCGTCCGGCTAGATAAGGAGCCAGCTGGGTACGCCAGTCGTTGTCATTTTCAGACGGCCTTCAACTTGCGGGCCTTGTTCTCCCGGCTGAGAGCGATCCGGCCGGACTTGGCCATGTCGATCACTCCATATCCTCTGACCAGTTCGAAGAAGTCGGCCAACTTCGACGGGGTGCCGGTCACCTGAAAGGTGATCGAGTTCTGACCGACGTCCACCACGGTGGCCTTGAAGATGGCGCCGATTTCGAGCACATCCGAGCGTCCGCCGCCCGAGGTACTGATTCGAATCAACATGATTTCGCGTTCCACCGATCGGTTCGGATCGAGTTCGGTGATCTTGACCACATTCACGAGCTTGTGAAGCTGCTTCTTGACTTGCTCGAGCTCGGGAGCTTCTACGACGATGGTCATGCGGGACATGCCGATTTCGGCGGTCGGTCCGACCGCCAGGGAATGGATGTTGAATCCCCGTCTGGCGAGCAGTGATGAAACCCTCGCCAGAACGCCGGCTTTGTCCTCGACCAGGACACTGAGTGTGTGCTGCATCATCTAGAGGTCCTCCGGTCCCAGCAGGACGATGTCATTTGAACCACCGGCCGGCACCATGGGGAAGACCATCTCGTCCCGGTCGACCACAAATTCGACCACCACCGGGCGGTCGTTGATGCTCATGGCTTTTTCGATCGCCGGGGCAACTTCACCGGGCGTTTCGGCTCTGATGCCCGCACAGCCCATGGCCTCGGCGAGCATGACGTAGTCGACCGCGCCGACGCCGAGTTGGCTCGCCGACAACCGCCCGCCGTAGAACAGACGCTGCCACTGCGTCACCATCCCGTGTTGGGAGTTGTTGATCAACGCAATCTTGACGGGAATGCCGTCCACCGCCGCGGTAATGAGCTCCTGTGAGGTCATCTGGAAGCAGCCGTCTCCGTCGATCGCCCAGACAAGTTCGTCGGGCATTCCGGCTTTGGCGCCTACAGCGGCGGGGACTGCATAGCCCATGGTGCCGAGTCCGCCCGAGTTGATCCAGGTACGGGGCTTTTCGAACCCCCAGTGGAGCGAAGCCCACATTTGATGCTGCCCCACACCAGAGACGACGATCGCGTTGCCGCCGGTGATCCGGTGGAGTTCTTCGATCACGAACTGGGGTTTGATGGTCCCATCCGGCTTCTGATCGTATTTGAGTCCTTTTTCGCGCTGCCAGCGATGGACCTGTTCGAGCCAACGGGTCCGTTCAGGGGCGGGTCGGTCACCCCATTCGGCCAGCATGGCCTCAATGACGGCTTTGGCGTCACCGACGATCGGGACCTCCGCGTCGCGTACCTTGCCGATCTCAGCCGGGTCGACGTCAGCGTGAATCACTTTGGCGTTCGGCGCGAAGAAATCAGGGTCGCCGGTGACCCGATCGTCGAAACGCACGCCGAGTGCGATGAGGAGGTCGGATTTTTGAATGGCGGTTGTCGCCGTGTAGGTCCCGTGCATCCCCGGCATACCCAGGGTGAGCGGGTGGGAATCGGCCACGACACCCCGGCCCATCAGGGTGGTCACAACTGGAATATTCAGTGCGCCAACCAGTTCGCGAAGTACGTCTGATGCCTCGGCTTTGATGATGCCACCGCCAACGTACAGAACCGGTTGTTCGGCTGCTTCGATGAGTCGGATGGCTTCTGTGATGCGCCGGGCGTGTGGGGTGATGGTCGGCTTGTAACCAGGGAGGTCGAGATCGGTGGGGTCTTCCCACTCGATCTCGGCGTTGAGAACGTCCTTGGGGACGTCGACGAGCACAGGTCCCGGGCGTCCCGAACGGGCGATGTAGAAGGCCTCGTGGACGACGTTGGCGATGTCTTTGGCGTCGGTCACGAAGTAGTTGTGCTTGGTACAGGGCATGGTGATGCCGGTTGTATACGCCTCCTGGAAGGCGTCGTTGCCGACTGAAGTCGTCGCGACCTGACCGGTGATTGCCACCATAGGCACCGAGTCCATGAGGGCGTCCGCCAGGGGAGTGACAAGGTTGGTAGCACCGGGACCGGAGGTGGCCATGCAGACTCCGACCCGACCGGTGGCCCAGGCGTACCCAGAGGCCATGTGGCCGGCGCCCTGCTCATGGCGGGCGAGGATGTGGTTGATCGGAGAGTCGTAGAGTGGGTCGTAGGCCGGGAGGATCGCTCCGCCCGGCACGCCGAACATAACGTCGACGCCTTCGAACTCCAAGGCTTTGATCAGTGCTTGTGCTCCGCTGATAGTTGGCATGGTGGCCCTTTCCGGCAACAAAAAACCCCCCGTTCCCGGAGGGCTCATCAACACACACGTCGGGATGTGACGTGTGTGTCTACCTAAGTACGATCGTCGTGATCTGCATAACGGGGCGGAGTATTGCAGCCCGGGCTGATTAGGTCAATCCAGTTGGCACGACCTGGCACAATGACATCATGGACGGCAAGCTCATATCTGACGCGGTGGCAGCCGCCCGGCGTGCCCTCAAGGAGTTGGAACCGACCGAGGTGCCGGCGCGACTGCGGCGTATCGCTGCCTCATCGGCCCGTTGGCTACCCGCCCCATTGGAGCGGACGCTGATAGAAGCGCTTGATGAGCACGGGTGGTTGCGCGAGAAAGCACTCGACGAAATGCCGGCTGAAGTCGTCGGGCCATCGCGGCTCTTTCTGGAACGACCGAACGATTGGGATGCCGAGATTGGCCGCATCGCCGCCGCAGCTGCCGTAGCGGAAGAACAGCGGTTGATCGGCGACCTCACCAGGCAGGTCGAGGCGCTAACCATGCAGCGGGATCAGGCCCGCGACAAGGTCAAAGCGCTTCAAGCGAACCTTGAATCGGAACGGGCTGCCCATCGGGAGGCGATCGCGGCACTGCGGGACGTACGTAAGCCCAGCGCGCCGCAACCTCCCGACCAGACTCGATACGTCGAGGAGCTGGTCGAACGCAACAAGACGCTGGTTCAACGATTGGCTGATCGTGAGCGAAGGCTGGACAAGACGAGGGCCGACCTGCTGAAAGCCCGGCGGGCGATCCCCCGCAGCGAATCGACCGAAACGGAGATCCGGCCGGCGGATCCGGTGTCGCTTGGTCGCCAACTTGATCGCATGATGGCGAATGCCCGACCCGACCCGGCAATCGGCGGCGTCCCCGTTCGGCAAGCCGGCCCGAGCGATGGACCCACTCCAGGTGTTTTTGAGCTTCCACGCGGCCTTACCCCCGACTCGGCTGCCGCAATTGGGTTTCTGGTAGATCGGTCCGAACCGGTTTGGGTCATCGTTGATGGCTACAACGCGTCCTTTCATGTTGACGGGGTGGGTTTCGCCACGCCGGCAGCTCGAACTCGGGTAACGAATGGGCTGGCGGGTTTGCGGGCTCGGGCGTCTGGTCCGATGCGGATCACGGTCGTTTGGGATTCAACCGAGGACGAGACAGAAGCTCCGACGGCGACCGGGATCGAGCGTAAGTTCGTGGCCGATGCCGATGAGGAGGTTCGCCGACTATCTCACGAGGCAACGGGCGACGTCGTTGTCATCAGCACGGATCGGGAGGTCCACGCCGGCGTGGCCCCCGGGACGCTGGTTCTCTGGTCGGAGGCCCTGGCCGATTGGCTCCGGGCACGCTGACCGGGGTTTTCCTCGGCTGAGCGTTTTTTGTCACACCCTCTGGATACGGTGTGCACATGGAAGCCAGATGGAACCAGATGAACGCCGTGAAGGCTACGAAGGCCGTCGAGATCAGCGAATCAATGCTCATTGATTGTGACGACTGTGTCATGCAGTACACGAATACGTGTGAAGACTGTGTGGTGACAGCTCTGTTGCACATCACCGAGCATCCGGTCCGACTGGCGGAGGCCGAGTCCGAAGCGTTGGGGAACCTCGCTGAGGTGGGTCTGGTGGCGCCACTGCGGTTAGTCACACAGGTCGAACGGGGGCGGGAGGCGGAACGTTCGGCCGACGTTGGCTAGGTCCAAAGGTCGCCGCGTCCGGAAGTCCGGCCAGTAACGGACTGCCGGTGTGCGGTGGTTGCGCAGGCGGCGCTCCGCTGGCAAGCAGATGGTCCGAAGGTAGGGAAGTGCCTTCGGACCATCTGCATTCCGTGTCTTCTGCGCTTGCCATAACTGGCATTGGCGTAGCGCAAAGTCCGGCAACCCCACAAACTGGCAGACTGTTCCCATGGAGTTCCCAAAGCTCGAGGGTTTGGCTACCGCCGGCGGATTGCATACGATCGGCGTGTGTTCGGCGGAGCCGTTCGTCGATGTCGCTTCCGCCTTAGTCGAGCGCAAGGCCGCCGGTTTCAACGGAAAGCTTGGGTTCACCTATTCAGACCCGGAACTGTCCACCGATATCCGGCGCACCTATCCATGGGCTGAGCGCCTGGTGGTGGGTATCCGGTCGTATGTCCCCGAAGCAGGAACGCCGGACCATCAGCCGGACTCGGCGGTCGTGGCTCGGTTTGCGGTCGACGATGCCTATCAACCGTTGACCGCCGCCTTGGAGGTTCTGGCCCAAGCGTTGCGAGAGGATGGGTGGCAGGCGGCCGTCATTGCCGATGACAACCGGCTGGTAGACCGGGCAGCGGCGGTACGGGCAGGAATCGGCTGGTGGGGAAAGAACACGATGGTGCTGGCTCCCAAAGTCGGGCCGTGGGTTTTGATCGGAACCGTGGTCACGGACGCCCCGCTTGACATCACCCCGCCGATGAGGCGCGACTGTGGCACCTGCGATGCGTGTATTCCAGCCTGTCCGACCGGCGCCCTGGTAGCGCCAGGAGTTCTAGACGCCCGGCGCTGTTTGGCCGCTTGGGCCCAGGCTCCCGGCATCATCCCCATCGAATATCGGGAGGCGATGGGAGATCGTCTGTATGGGTGCGACGATTGCCTGGACGCCTGCCCACCGGGAATTCGACTGCTGGAATCCGCCAAGGAAGCCCGGGGCATGGTTGACGTCAGTTGGCTGCTCGGCGCTTCGGATCAGGAGCTACTCGATCGTTTCGATCGTTGGTATATCCCCAAACGAGATCCCAAGTACGTTCGCCGCAACGTATTGATCGTGGCTGGCAACAGCAAGAATGCGATGTTGGTCGACGCGATCATTCCCTTTCTCCGACACCGATCGTCGATCGTCCGCCAACATGCTGCCTGGGCGCTAGGTCGGATTGGAGGGTCGAATTCGGTGGCCGCACTCGAACGCGCCCGGCACGACGAGACGGTGCCGGACGCGCAGCGAGAACTCGACCTGGCTCTTGAGCACGCCCGATGAGCCGCCACCGCAGTGACAAGCGCTCAAATCGGTGGTTCCACTAGCAGGCTTCGAGCAAGGACCGAGCGGAGCGATTGCAGCCGGGCTGGCCGATTGAGACCGGATTCCCTGGCAACGGTGTTAGCCAGCTGATGCGTCAAGGCCAGGGTTTGGTCGCAGTCGTCTCGCTCAAGGTAATGTCGTGTCATGGCCGAACTAAATCGATACTCGCGACGCATCACCCAAGTGCCCGCCCAGGGAGCCTCGCAGGCGATGCTGTACGCCACCGGACTCACCCGCGCGGACATGGACAAAGCCCAGATCGGGATCGCCTCCATGTGGTACGAAGGCAACTCGTGCAACATGCACCTCAACGATCTGGCGGCCAAGGTCAAAGAAGGGGTAGTCGCGGCTGATCTGGTCGGCATGCGGTTCAACACCATTGGTGTCTCTGACGGTATCTCAATGGGGACCGATGGGATGTCGTATTCACTCCAGTCCCGTGATTTGATCGCGGACTCGATCGAAACCGTGATGGGCGCCCAGTGGTATGACGGACTCATCGCCTTGCCAGGATGCGACAAGAACATGCCGGGCACGATCATGGCGATGGGCCGACTCAACCGTCCCGGCATCATGGTGTACGGAGGAACCATACGGGCAGGTGTCGGGACCAGCGGCGAACCGTTGGACGTGATCTCGGCCTTTCAGTCCTATGGCGAACTACTCGCGGGCCGGATCGACGATGATGCTCGGCTCGACATTGTGCGGTTGGCCTGTCCTGGAGCCGGAGCCTGCGGCGGGATGTACACGGCCAACACGATGGCGGCGGCAATTGAGGCGCTCGGGATGAGCTTGCCCTACTCGTCGTCGCTTCCGGCGACCGACCCGGCCAAGTTGCAGGAGTGTTTCGATGCGGGAGCGGCCGTTCGTAACCTTATGGAACTTGACCTTCGACCGGCCGACATCATGACCCGCGACGCATTCGAAAACGCCATGCTTACGATCATGGTGCTCGGCGGATCGACCAATGCCGTTCTTCACCTCATCGCCATGGGCAGGTCGGTCGGCATCACTTTGACGCTTGATGACTTCCAGGAAGTGAGTGATCGGACGCCGTTGCTCGCAGATATGAAACCGTCGGGTCGTTACGTCATGGAAGATCTGCATGCGGTCGGTGGAACGCCTGCCGTGCTGAAAATGCTTTCTGATCAGGGTGTACTCAACGGCGAGTGTATGACCGTCACTGGCCGAACCATCGCCGAGAATATTGCCGGGTTGCCGGGTCTCGCCGAGGGCCAAAGTGTCGTCCAAGCCTGGGATTCACCGATCAAAGAGACCGGCCATTTGCAGATGCTGTTCGGGACCCTGGCCCCGGAAGGTTCAGTGGCGAAAATCACCGGGAAAGAAGGTCTGTTCTTCGATGGTCCCGCCAAACCGTATGACTCGGAGGAGGAGATGCTGGCCGCGCTCGAACGCTCCGAGATTGCCCCAGGGGACGTGGTCATCATTCGCTTCGAGGGTCCCCAAGGCGGGCCGGGGATGCCTGAGATGTTGATGCCAACCTCGACCTTGATGGGAGCAGGCCTCGGTGACTCGGTGGCGCTGCTTACCGACGGTAGGTTCTCGGGCGGGTCGCACGGATTCATCATTGGCCACATCACACCAGAAGCGCAGGCCGGCGGCCCGATTGCCCTCGTCGAAGCTGGAGACCGGATCGTGATCGATGCCGTCAACAAGTCAATCGACCTCCTCGTCGACTCCCACGTGCTCGAAGCCCGTCGGTTGGCATGGATCGCCCCGGCTCTAAAAGCAACCCGTGGCACCCTCGCGAGGTACATCCGCACTGTGAAGTCGGCGTCCGAAGGATGCGTTACCGACGAGTAACTCCGAAATCAGAACACCGCGATCGGGCCGAATTGCGGTACCCTGAAGGCCTGAATGAGCCTGAAGTGTCCGACCTGTGGAGCGACCAACGCTGATAGCGCCATATGGTGCAACCAGTGTTATGCGTCGTTTGCAGAGGCCAAGACCGAGGTCGAAGCCGAGGTTGAAGCACTGCCGGCGGTCACCGACCTGGCACCTGCCCAACCCCAGCGATCATCCGACGCCGGGGGCTCGGTGGCGACCAGGCAGCTTCCCGACCCGACGGGGGCTGGGTGGACCTGCAGATCCTGCGACAGCCCCAACCCGCTCGACTCCAACGAATGCACCGTTTGTGGAGCGTCCATCTACAGCACTTTCGGGGCCGAGGAAAAGGAACGACCCGACGTCGAGCCGAGATCGGTTCTTCTCTGGGCGCTCTTCCTGCCTGGCATGGGACATGCCAAGACCGGCAACGGACTCCTCGGCCTTACCTTGGCGGCATTGATCGTGTTCTCGGGTATCGCCGCCGTGTCCTTCGCCAGCGGCTCTCAAGTGGCCGCGGCGACTTTCTTTGGGGTCGCTCACCTGGGTATCTGGGCCGTTTCCGTGGTGGATGCGCTATCGCTCGCCCATGGGAATCAGCCGATTCTGTATGGGCGGCGGATTACCGTTGTTGCCGGAACACTGGTCTTCGTGATCATCGTGCAGGTCATAACCCAGTTGGGCGGTTCGGCTTGATTACTGCTTATTGGATTGCGTTTGCGGTCGGTTTGACTGGCCTGATCGTATGGATACTCGTGCGCGGTCTGGCCCAAGCTGAGGTGCTTGTTCGGTTTGATCCAGAGCAATGGGTTCCCAATCTCAAGCTGGCAGTGGCTGGTGTGCTCGGGTTCGGGATGGCCGGGCTCTCAAGTTCCTATGCCGGTTGGGAGCCCGCCGTGACGATCGTTGGGGCGCTGGCTGGGGCCGCAGCTGCGGCCGGGTACGCCAAATGGGTCGACCGGGTCGACGACGTCCACGACGCGCCTGGTGATAGCCCGATTCAGCGTCGCTAGTGCTGGTTATCAGCGACCTGCACGGGAACAATGAGGCGGTCCGGCGAATCGTCGCCCGGCGCCAACCCCTGATCATTCTCGGCGACTTCCTCAATTATGTCGATTATCGAACCGGTCATGGAATGGTCGCCGAAGTACTCGGCATTGACTTCGCGCGTCGGGTGGCGGCCTATCGGGCGCGACAAGACTTTGCCGGTTGGCGCGAACTGTGGGGGGAAGCGTCGAGCGACTTCGACGGTGATGTCCGCTCCGCATTTACTGCGGCCGCTGCGCGCCAGTATGACGAGATGCGCACAGCTCTGGTCGGGGCTTCCGGCTACGCGACGTTTGGTAATGTGGACGTTCCTGACCTTCTGCGCGCTGCCCTTCCGGACGACATGTCCTTCGTGCACGGTGATGTGGTGGAATTGGCGGGCTATCGAATCGGGTTCGTCGGTGGAGCCTACGCAGCGCCTCTAGCGGGGTCGGTGTCGGTGTCCGAGGACGAAGTCGGAGACATACTGGCTGGATTCGGACGAGTGGACATTCTCTGTTCGCACATCCCGCCGGCTGTGGACCCGCTCCGGACCGACGTCATCACCGGTCGCCGGGAACGGGCCAGTCAGGCGATTCTGTCGTATGTGACGACGTATCAACCCGACTATCACCTCTTCGGTGACGTGCATCAACCCCAGGCGTCCCGATGGCAGGTGGGGGAGACTCGTTGCCAGAATGTCGGCTACTTTCGGGCGACCGGGCGCGCCTTTGAACTTCCGGATCGGGCCTGATATGAGAAGGGCTGACTGATTTGGGGACTCCGGTGCTCCGCTAGCCTTGGTCGAACGCAAGTTAGAGGTAGTCAAATGTCCGACGGGACCGTACAAAGCATCGAGATCAGCGCTCCCAGGCAACTGGTATATGACGTTGCGGCCGACCTGGTGGTTTATCCGGATTGGGCCACGAGCGTCAAATCGGTAGAGGTCCTCGAAACCAACCGCGACGGACTGCCCGCCAGAGCTTCCTTCCGGGTGGACGCCATGCTCAAGGAGATCAGCTACGAGCTGATCTACGAGCATGATGCGCCAGAACTCATGTCTTGGACGGCGGTCCCTGGCCCGGACATCGAGGCCATGGAAGGGTCCTACGAATTCACCGAAACCGACGACGGCCATACGTCGGTTGTTTACGCCCTCCAGGTCGAAACCACGCTGGTCATTCCGGGATTCCTCAGGAAACAAGCCGAAAAAACCCTAGTCTCGACAGCCCTGCGGGGGCTCAAACGCCGCGCTGAGGCTCTGGCGAGCGAATGAGAGTCCTGCTCGTTACGGGCAAAGGTGGAGTTGGCAAGACGACGGTATCGGCGGCGACGGCGCTCGCCTCCGCAGATGCCGGGTATCGAACGCTGGTCACCTCGACCGATCCAGCGCACAGCCTGGCTGACGCGTTCAACTTTACACTCGGCGACACGCCGATCGATATCGTCGAGAACCTGGCCGGTCAGCAGATCGATGGTCAGCGTCAGCTGACCAAACATTGGGGCGAGATCAACGATCAACTAAAAGCGGTGTTCAACTGGGGAGGAGTTACCGGCATCGAAGCCGAGGAATTCCTGATATTTCCCGGTATGGATGAGCTGTTTTCATTGCTCGAAGTCAACGATCACGTGCACTCGGGGCGCTACGACGTCATCGTGGTTGACTGTGCGCCGACCGCCGAAACCCTCCGATTGCTGAGCTTGCCGGAGGTTCTCTCGTGGTACTTCGACCGGGTGATGCCAACCGAACGAAAGATCATGCGAGCAGCTCGACCGGTGCTCGAAAGGGTCACCAAGCTCCCGATGCCGTCCGAAGCGGTGTTCGAGGCCGCCGACAACATATTCGCCAACATCGAATCGGTCCGAGCCCTGCTCGGCGACAGTTCGGTTACCTCGGCCCGACTCGTCATCAATCCGGAAAAAATGGTCGTGAATGAGGCGCGTCGTACCTACAGCTACCTGAGCCTCTTTGGGTATGCCGTCGACGCGGTGATTGTCAATCGGGTGCTGCCCGAAACGATTGACGATCCCTATTTCAAGGAGTGGCACAAGGTTCAGGCTCGTCACCTGGAAACAATCGACGAGTCGTTCCCCGACACGAAACGGTTGCGGCTGAGGTTGTTCGGCGAAGAAATGGTAGGGATCGAGAAGTTGCGAATTCTTGCGGCTGAATTGTTCGGAGATCTCGATCCCGTCGCCAGTTTCGACTCTCGGTCTCCGTTCGTGGTGACTGAAGAAGGAACGGATGTCGTGATGACGCTCACCGTCGGATACGCCGATGAGGGCGAGCTCGATGTTCTGCGTCATGGCGACGAGTTATACGTGACGGTTGGTCCGTACCGCCGGTCGTTCATCCTTCCCGATTCCCTTCGACGGCGAGTCGTCAGCGGAGCCAAACTCTCGGGCGTTGAGCTCAAGGTCAGGTTTTCCCAAGACGAGGGGACCGCTTGAGTTCTCCGGTCACTGTCGGGGTTGATCTGGGCGGCACCAAGATGGTGGGTGGACTCGTTTCGCCGGACGGCGCCTTTTCGAACGAGATCTTCCGTCCCAGGCCGGCTACGCACCACGCGATGCTCGAGGAACCTTTGGCGCTCATCGACGCCCTGTTGACGCCCGAGGTGGCTGCGATTGGACTCGGTGTCGCCGGGTTGATCGACGCGAACGGCCGCTTGGCCTGGGGGCCGAACATCGCCGGGACCGATCTTGCCGTTCGTGAATTGACGGAGGCCGCTTTTGGGCTTCCCGTCATCGTCGATAACGATGCCAACTTCTGGGCGCTCGCCGAAGCCACCCTCGGGGCGGCTGCCGGACATGACCACGCGGTCATCGTGACCCTTGGCACAGGGATTGGAGGCGGCCTCATCGCCGACGGACGCGTATACCGGGGTGGAGGGCACGCCGGCGAGTTCGGCCACATGGTGGTGGCTCCTGGAGGAGACGTCTGCACCTGCGGCAATCGTGGCTGCTGGGAGACGCTGGTCTCCGGCCGACGTCTCGATACGCTCGCCCGAGAGATCGTCCGTCAGGACTCGGGCGGTCTGGTTGCGATCGAAGCAGGCGGGGAGTCACCAACCGGTCGGCACCTGCTCGGTCCTGCCCTCTCTGGCGATCGGGCAGCGATGGCCGCGTACATCGACGTCGGTGAAGCGCTGGGTCGTGGCCTGGCGACTCTGGCAGTGATCCTGGACCCGCAAATCATCGTGATTGGTGGAGCGGTTGCCGAAGCTGGCGAGCTGCTGTTGTCGCCGGCTCGTCAGGCATTTCACGACCGATTCGAAGGCGCTCCCCACCGGCCGATCCCGACGATCGTCACTCGGCACCTTGGCGCGAATGGGGGAGCGATCGGAGCAGGTTTGGCAGCCCATCGTCTCGTTACCGGGACATAAACGGTATCCTGTCTGCCTATGGCCGAACCGCTGCGACCCGACGACGTATTAGCCCCGGATGGAACGGTGCTGCGCCGCTATGGCCCGATTCTCATGGAAGGGGCGCTGGCCCTCCCGAATCTGGCCAAGCTGCTGGTGCGTCTGATTCGAGATCCAAGGGTGCCGGTCCGCTCCAAGGCGCTCATGGTCGGGACGCTGACGTACCTCGTCACCCCGTTGGATCTCATACCGGATATTCCGGTCATCGGGCAGACCGACGATCTCCTGCTCATCGCCTATTCGCTGAATCACCTGATCAAGACGGCCGGACGAGACGTCATTACCGAGCACTGGGATGGCAGCCAGGATGTGCTTGCCATGATTGAGAATCTGGTGGGTCTCGGTACGAATCTCATGCCGTCGCGGGTTCGCAAGATCCTCGATCGTTTCGCCAGCTAGTCGGCGTTAAGCTGGCGATCCGATAACGGGAGGTTGTGTCAGTGGAGTTTCGTCGCATCGGAAACCTGCCACCGTACGTTTTTGCCCAAATCAACCAGCTGAAGGCCGAGGCCCGTCGCGCCGGCAGGGATGTGGTCGACCTCGGGTTCGGTAATCCCGATATTCCCACTCAGGACGCAGTGGTTGACAAGCTGTGTGAATCTGCCCAACTCGGGAAGAACCATCGGTACTCACAGTCCCGGGGCATCCCGAACCTTCGGAAAGCAGCGGCAGATCGCTATCAGCGCCGGTTCGGGGTGACGCTGGATCCCGAGACGGAGGTCATCAACACCATCGGGGCCAAGGAGGGACTATCCCACCTCATGTGGACGCTCGTCCAGAAGGGCGATGTTGCGTTGGTTCCCGAACCGTCGTATCCCATCCACATGTACGCCCCGCTGTTGGCCGGTGCCGAAATCAGGCGGGTTCCCGTCTCGGCCGGTGACGAGTATTTTGACGCCCTCACGGCCGCCTTTATGGACAGCTGGCCCCGGCCACGCGTGATCATCACCTCGTTCCCGCACAACCCGACGACTACGTGTGTCGATATTGGGTTCTTCGAGCGGCTCGTTGCATTCGCCAAGGAACACGAAGTCTTCCTGGTCCACGACTTTGCGTATGCCGACATCGCCTTCGACGGATATCAACCGCCGTCCCTCTTGCAAGTCCCTGGCGCCATCGACGTCGGTGTTGAGCTCTACACCCTTACCAAGAGCCACTCCATGGCTGGCTGGCGGGTCGGTTTTGTCATGGGTAACCGGGACATGATTGGCGCTTTGGCGAAACTCAAGTCGTATTTGGACTATGGCACCTTCCAGCCCATCCAAATTGCTTCGATCATTGCTCTCAACGAAGGAGACGAGCATGTGGTGGCGGTCAACGCCATCTACGAGAAGCGGCTCAATATCCTGATCGACGGCCTCAATCGGGCGGGCTGGGTCGTTGAAAAGCCGCGTGGCACGATGTTTGTTTGGGCGCCGATCCCACCCGCCTACCAACAGATGGGGTCGTTGGATTTTGCCGTCCACCTGCTCGAACACGCCAATGTTGCGGTGTCACCAGGAGTGGGATTCGGGACTCACGGCGAAGGTTATGTCCGGTTTGCGCTCGTCGAGAACGAGCACCGGATCGGGCAGGCAGTTCGTTCGATCAGGGAGATGATGGCCTCAGAGTCCGAGCGGAACGTACGCCTTTGACACGTAGTCGGCCACCATCCGATTGGAAGAGAAGTCTCCGCCGGATGACGCCATCGCCTCTTTCATGAGCTGCACCCAACCGAGGGGAATACCACTGTCGTCGCGGTCATAGAACAGCGGCACGATCTGGTCCTGGAGCAACTGGTACAACGACACCGCGTCCTCGGCGTCCTGCCGGTCATGGTCGCCGATATCGGATTCGTGGCCGAAGGCCCAACCGTTCTTGCCGTTGAATCCCTCAATCCACCAGCCGTCCAGGACTGACAGATTGAGTACGCCGTTCATGGCTGCCTTCATCCCCGACGTACCGGACGCTTCCTCAGGAGGGCGAGGGTTGTTGAGCCACACATCGACGCCCTGCACCAGGAAACGAGCCATCCGGATGTCGTAGTCCTCCAGAAGGTAGACGTGCCCCTTGAGCTCGGGCGATTGAGCCAGTTCGTGAATATGTCTGATCAGTGCCTGCCCTTCCTGGTCGGCCGGGTGGGCTTTGCCGGCGAACACCAGCTGGACCGGGCGGTCCGGATTGGTCAGGATCGCTTGCAACCAGGGGATGTTGTGGAAGAGCAACGTGGCTCGCTTGTAGGTGGCAAATCGGCGTGCGAAGCCGATCGTGAGACGGTCCGATGGCAGCATCCGATCGACTGACCGCAGTTCGTCTGGCGAGCCGCCGTGACGGGCGAGTTGGCTTCGGATACGACCCTGCGCGAACGTCGTCAGGACGTCCTTGCGGTTCTGGTGGGCATCCCAAACTTCCTGGTCGGGGAGGTCACGAATGATGTCGGTCGTGTTGGGTTCTTCGATCAGGTCAATCGACCACTCGGACCCGAGTGATTCCCGAATGAGCCGGTTCATCGGTCGGCTCATCCAGGTCGGACTGTGTACTCCGTTGGTGATCCCAATCCCGGGGGTAGCCAGGAGATGAGACCAGTCCCGGTTGACGATTTCGCCGTGTCGTTTGGAGACACCATTGACCGAGCTTGCGAGGCGGATTGCCAGCGCTCCGAGGTCGAACATGCCCTCGTCGCCTGGCCGGGAGCTGCCGAGCTGCTGGAGATGGTGGATGTCGGTGCCGACGGTGGCCGGCCAGTAACCCAGGTATTTTTCGGCAAGGCCGAAGTCGAACCTTTCGTTGCCGGCGGGTACTGGCGTGTGAAGCGTGAAGAATGTCTTGGCTCTGACGCTGCGCTCGGCATCTTCGAGCGTGGCACCATCGGTGACCTCGCCGCTGATGCGCTCCAATAGGCTCATCGCCGCGTGACCTTCATTGACGTGCCACACCGCAGGTTCGACGCCGAGCGCTCGGAGCGTTCGGACAGCTCCCACTCCGAGGACGTACTCCTGGCAGAACCGCGCTTCGCGGCCTCGTACGTACAACATGGAAGTGATCGGGCGATCGGAAGGGTCGTTTTCGATGATGTCGGTATCGAGCATTAGTAGGGACACCCGTCCTACGGCAATGCTCCACACGGCGGCTTTGACGATACGGCCGGGAAACTGCAGCGGGATCTTGAGGTGTCCGCCGGTCGGACTCGCCACCGGTCGGGCGGCGAGTCGGGCCAGATCGAGCGTGGGGTTCAAGTTTTGTTGTCCCCCGAGGGCGCCGACTTGCTGCCGGAAATATCCTCGTCGATAGAGAAGACCCACCCCGACGAAGGGAACCCCAAGGTCCGATGCCGATTTGGTGTGGTCGCCGGCGAGGACGCCCAAACCACCCGAATACATGGGAAGCGAGGAGTGAATACCGAACTCAGCACAAAGGTAGGCAACGGACGTGTCGCCCTTCCCATAATTACGCTCGTACCAGGTGTCTTTGGCTGCCATGTACGCATCGAACCGGCGCATCGTGTTGGCGTACTGATCGGCAAAGTCCTCCGATTCTGCGAGTCGCTGCCAGGTGGCTCGCTCGACGGCGGAGAGCATCTCAACTGGATTTCGATACCGTTCCCAAAGTTGCACGTCGACCGCCCGCCACAGGTCGGCGCCCGCCTCGTCCCAGCTCCACCAGAGGTTGTAGGCAAGGTCATACAGGCGGCCGAAACGTTCCGGGATCGGCAGCTCGGTCGTGGCAAGGGTCGGGATTGTCATGGGCATGGGAAAAACCCCTGGTCGAGGAACCGGGATTGTAAACCGTCAAAACGCGAAGATCGAACCGCTTCCATGGCCGAGTTCCGCGAGCGGGTAACCTGGCCCGGTCGAGTTGAGTCGAAAAAGGGTCTATGAACTACGCCGTGTTATTTCCAGGTCAAGGTGCCCAATACGTTGGGATGGGCGCCGACCTGTTCGAGAGCGCTTCGGAGCTACTGGTCGAGCGGGCAGACGAGATTCTCGGCTGGTCGCTGAAGGACATGTGTTTGGTCGGATCCGAAGAAGCTCTTACCCGGACCGAACATGCCCAGCCAGCGCTCTACGCCCTGGCCTATGCCTTATGGCAGGACTTTTCGGCGGCGATGGGTAACCGTCAGCCATCGGCAGCTGGTGGACATTCGCTCGGTGAGTACACGGCACTCACGGCAGCTGGCGCGCTGAGCTTTGAGAACGGTCTGCGACTGGTTGCAGAACGCGGCCTGGCCATGGCGGCGGCCGCCGATCTGGAGCCTTCGGCGATGGCGGCATTGCTCGGCGCCGATCCCGATCTTGCCGAGGGGATCGCGGCGAACCGGCGAAGCGCCGGGGGCCGGTTGTGGGTCGCCAATCTGAACGCGCCGGGTCAAGTCGTGGTCGCGGGCGGCGAGGCGGACATCGACTGGGTAGTCGAACAATCTCGCGAGTTTGGGGTCCGCCGGGCCGTCAAGTTGAACGTGGCCGGAGCTTTTCACACGCCATTCATGGCTCCTGCCGCCGAACAGCTTTCGGACTCGATCGCGGATGTGGAGTTCTCGGAACCACGCTTTGACGTTTACGGGAACGTCACAGCTGCCCCACTGGGAGCCAACCTCGGACAGGGTCTCGTCGATCAGCTGACATCGCCGGTCCGCTTCGCAGAATCACTCGCCAACATGTCCGATGCCGGCGTCGAAGTGTTCGTACATGTCGGGCCTGGCGACGTTACCGCGGGAATGGCCAGGCGGTCAGCTCCCGACCGCGAAGTCCTTGTTGTCAATGACCAGGAGTCGCTAGAAGCTGCGGTCCAGCGGCTAGCGATCTAAAGTCGAGTAATCAGTTTCTCCAGAGGAGCCGCGAGTGCGATACGCAACCATCACCGGGTGGGGGAAGGCAATTCCTCCTGCGATCCTGTCGAACGCCGACCTAGAGACCATCATGGAGACCTCGGACGAGTGGATTTCGACCCGGACCGGGATCAAGGAACGCCGGATCGCCGAGGTCGAAACCTCCGACATGGCGGCGATGGCCGGGCGCCAGGCTATCGCCGCAGCAGGCAAATCGCCTGAAGATGTCGACCTCATCGTGGTGGCGACCTGCTCGCCGGATACGCTGCTTCCCTCCGCAGCGGCTTGGGCACAAACCAAACTCGGCGCAACCAACGCGGCCGCCTTCGACTTGAACGCTGCCTGCAGTGGATTCCTCTATTCGTTGATCGTGGCGACGAACATGATCAAGGGTGGTACCCATAAGTGCGCTCTCGTGATCGGATCCGAAAAGCTGCATTCGTTCGTGAATTTCCGTGACCGCACCACCGCCGTGCTTTTTGGTGACGGCGCCGGGGCGGTACTTCTCGAGGCGGTCGACCAGGACGAACCGACCGGCCTTCTGTCGTCCGAAATGGGTCTTGAGGTTGGCACCGAAGAGCTGTTGTGGGCTCCCCAGAGCGGCACGAAGACGTACACGGATGAAGCCATTGCTTCCGAGCGTGCCATCCAGATGGGCGGCTCCGAGGTCTTCCGACGGGCCGTAACGATGATGGCGGAGTCGTCCGAGCGGGTGTTGGCCGAGGCGGGTTGGACCTCAGAGGACGTCGACATAATGATTCCCCATCAGGCGAACGTGCGCATTATCGATGCAGCCACCCGGCGGCTGGGAATCGACGAGTCCAAGGTGTTCGTAAACATCGCCTCATATGGCAACACGTCGGGTGCCACGATTCCGATCGCCCTTACTGAAGCTCTCGAAGAGGGCCGGATCGAACCGGGTGCCAAGCTGGTGTTTGCCGCATTCGGAGCAGGCTTGACCTGGGCGGCCGCAACCTTTCAATGGGGAGACCGCGTAACGCCAATCGATACGTACGACGTCGAGTTTCCGGCGAGTTCGCTCACGGGAATTGATATCATCCAAGCCAACCTCGAGTACTTCGGTCGCAATGACGTTGCTGCCACAAGCGAAGCGGCCGAATGATCGATCAGGGAAAGGTCGCTCTCGTGACCGGGGGCTCCCGTGGGATCGGCAGGGCTATTTGTGAACGCCTGGCCGCAGATGGCTACCGAGTGGCGGTCAATTATGCATCCCGAGCCGAAGCAGCCGAAGAGGTTGTTGCCGGCATCGTGTCGGCCGGCGGCGTGGCGTTGGCGGTGGGAGCTGATGTCGGTGACGCCGAGGCGGTCGAGGCCATGTTTGTGGTGGTCGAGGCAGAGCTTGGTCCGGTGGAGATCCTGGTCAATAATGCCGGTATCACCCGTGACGGCCTTCTGATGCGTATGTCCGAGTCCGACTGGGCCGATGTGATCGCTACCAATCTGTCCTCGGTCTACCTTTGCACAAAGCGCGCGTTGAAAGGGATGGTACGGGCGAGGTGGGGACGGATCATTTCGGTTTCGTCCGTTTCCGGTATCGCCGGCAATCCAGGTCAGGCGAATTACGCCGCATCCAAAGCTGGCATCATCGGGTTCTCGAAGTCCGTTTCCAAAGAGGTCGGATCTCGCAACATCACCGTAAACGTCGTCGCACCAGGATTTATCGAGACAGATATGACCGAAGCTCTTGGCGAAGAGGTCACATCGGCAGTAACCGCCAACATTGCGGTCGGTCGATTGGGCACAACACGTGAGATTGCGAGCGCCGTCGGCTATCTTGCCTCACCGGAGGCGGCCTATATAACCGGTCATGTACTGGTAGTCGACGGCGGAATAGCCCTGTAAGCAAAGAACCTATTGAGGAGAAACCAGAGATGGATCGTGCAGAAATCGAAAAACGAATGAATGGGTTGCTCGTCACAGAGCTCGGTCTCGATGAATCAAAGCTCAACAACGACGCTCGTTTTGAAGAAGATCTCGAAGTCGACTCGCTGGGCGTTGTGGAATTGCTCATGGCCCTTGAAGACGAGTTCGGTGTATCGATCCCCGATGACGAGGCCGAGAACATTGGCACCGTTGGCCAAGCCGTCGACATCGTTATCGCCAAACTCGACAGCTAGCGCGTGTCCCGGCGACGTGTAGCCATCACCGGTCTCGGAACCATCAACCCGCTCGGGCATGATATCGAGTCCACGTGGTCGGCCATCCTGGCCGGCAAGTCCGGGGTGGCCCGGATTACCCGGTTTGACCCCGAACGACTTCCAACCCAAATCGCCGGTGAGGTCAAAGACTTTGACGCGGGAGCCTATTTCGGAACTCGCGAGGCCAAGGTCCTTGATCGGTTCGCTCAGTATTCACGGGTGGCGGCCGACCAGGCATTCGCCGACGCCGGTATTGCTTTCGAGGAGGGAGATCCGGCTGCGGAACGGGCCGGCGTCGTCATGGGAGTCGGGATCGGAGGGATGGACTCGTTCATCGAGGGACTCGATGTGCTGCGTGAGCGGGGACCCGGTCGGATAAATCCGTACACGATTCCCAAATTGATTTCGAACATGGGGGCCGGTGTGGTGTCGATGGCTCATCACCTGCTTGGTCCGTCGATGTGTACGGTGACTGCCTGCGCAGCCTCAGCCAACGCGATTGGCGATGCGGCCGAGATCATTCGTCGGGGAGCGGCCGACGTCATGCTGGCCGGCGGCGCAGAAGCTGCCGTCAACGAGTTCGCCATGGGCTCGTTCAACCAGTCAAGAGCGCTGTCTACGCGCAACGACGAACCGGAGCGGGCTTCGCGGCCATTTGATACGGATCGGGATGGGTTCATTCTCGCCGAAGGCGCCGCGGCGTTGGTTCTCGAGGAATACGAAGCAGCCCAGGACCGCGGGGCAACCATTTACGGCGAAGTGCTCGGATACGGGATGTCATCGGACGGCTATCACATGACCCTTCCTCGGCCAGGTGGCACCGGTGCTGCGGCGGCGATGTCGGCTGCCCTACGGGACGCAGACCTTGAGCCGGAAGCGATTGGGTATATCAATGCCCATGGGACCTCCACGGCCGCCAACGACGCAACGGAGACCGCTGCCATCAAACGGGTGTTTGGCGACCACGCCTACCAGCTCGCGGTTTCTTCCACGAAGTCGATGACCGGCCATCTGCTGGGCGGAGCCGGAGCCATGGAGGCGGTGCTGTCGCTATTGGCAATGCGAGACAGCATTCTGCCGCCGACGATCAACTACGACACCCCAGATCCGGAGTGTGACCTTGACTACGTGCCGAATGAAGCTCGACCGGCCGAGGTGACGCGGATCATGTCCAACTCGTTTGGATTCGGGGGCCACAACGTGGCGCTGGTGCTGGGTCGCTAACGACCGCACGGGTGATTCTGACCGTTTAGTGGTCTCCGAGATCGTCGGGAACTTCACAACCTGGACCCGGTTCGGGTTCGCCTGCCGAAGACGCCCGCTGGAACTCTTCGGCCGACCGGATCGCCAGAACCACCACGGTGGCGACGCCGAACATACCGATGAGACCTGAGACGATGGCAGCAACCGTTGCCCACCCGTTGCAGGTCACTTGACCGCAGGTGGCACTGGTGACCGACCAACCGAGCCCGGCGCCGATGACGGTGCCGAAGAGTGTCGGGATGACAAACCACGGATTCGGGTAGCGCCTGGTCATCGTTTCCTCCCGTGGCTGTCTCTCCCGATTTCGTCCATGATCTCGGGGGGAGCCATTTCGGCGAACACTGGTTTCGCCTCGAAGCGACGCGGTTCGAGCGGTTGGATCCCCAGTAACGCTCCAGGCGTCCAAGCCAGGACGACGCAGAAGCCCACGAGTGCTCCGAGGATGACGGATTGCCAGAGCGGCAGACCGCCGGCTACTGCGATGCCGATGGGCGGATACACCAACCGCAACGCCCACAACGTGAGGCGGTGGGCCCGCGCATAGGACCACGCCCCGACAACGCCGCCAAGTGAAAAAGCCGATACGGCAGTGCTTGAGTCGACGATCAAACCTACGACCGCCGGCATGCTGATGAGGGCCAACGGCAGGAGCACCGCCGGCGCCGGCGGTGCATCCGCCTTGCGTAGCTGACGGGTCCATCCGTCCAGCCCAGGGAGGCTGAGGCTCATCGCCGCCGCGAGTATCGCCACAACTGTCAACGAGAAGCTTCCCGACGTCACGAACAGCGCCGCTTCGATCACCAGCGCCAACCAGAGATATCTCCTGGCCCATCGCCCTCTGGCTACGAACAGGCCAACCAACCCGACCGTGACCATGACGAGTAGGCCGAGCGACTCCAAGAGGTAGTCGCCGACCGAAGATAATGCCAGGTCGAGGACCACCCCCAAGGTGGCCAGCATTTGTAGGGCTCCGGTCAAAACCGGGGGAGTGTCGGTTCCTTGTCGCACGGCCCCATTATGGCCGCTGGATGAGTCGTCATCGACGCTGGTGGTGCAGTGAGATCTTTGTTGGGAGCCACGATCGAGCGGTACCGGCCGGTACCATGGTTTTGTGCCCCATGCTCATGACTGGCCAGGAGAATTTACGTTTTGTCCGTGGTGCGGGGAGAGACTCGAGCTGTCGAGGGCAGGCGGCAAGGAGCGGCCCGCCTGTCCATCCTGCACCTTTGTCCATTTTCGTAATCCGGGCGTAGGAGCCGCGGTAGTCATCAGAGATCGTTCGGGCAAGATCCTCATGGTGAAACGTGCCGAAGGCGCAACCCGGTCTGGCTACTGGTCAGTTCCGGCCGGGTTTGTGGATTACGGCGAAGACGTACGGCAGGCTGCCCAACGCGAACTACACGAGGAAACCGGGTTGGTGGCAGAGATCGGCGAGGTGCTTCACGTTGCATCGAACTTTCATGACCCCAACAAGCTGACCGTCGGCATATGGTTTTCGGGCACCGTAATCGGGGGTGAATTGCGAGCGGGAGATGACGCCGAGGAGGCCGCCTTCTTTCCACTGGACAATCTTCCGCCCCTGGCGTTCGAGACAGACCGGACGTTTTTGGAAGGATTGGCCTGGCCAGAGGCTTAGCGCGGTTGGGGAGGGAATTCGACCTGCTTTTCGGGGTCGTAACGAGCCGCTTCGGTCCAGTCGGAACCTGGCTGGAACGTGTAGACCGTGCCGTGCATGGGTTTGTCGGTGTGCTGTTCGGAGAGGCGAGTTCCGCCGAAGATCAAGCGGGCGACCTGGACCGGGTCCTGGTGCGAGACCACCACCACATCACCGTCGCGATGGCGTTCGTCGATGGCCTTGATGGCAGTCACCATCCGGGTTCCGAGTTCTGCGAGAGACTCAGCTGCAAAGGGAAGATCCCAGGGGTGGGCTAGATAAGCCTCGAGTTCGCCGGGCCGCGCATGGGGTAGATCTTCCCAGACGATGCCTTCCCAGCCGTCGGCCAGTTTCCATTCCGTGAGGTCTTCGTCGACCCGGACCGGCAGATTGTGCCGGGCAGCGATGATGCCGGCCGTTTCGAGTGCCCGTTGCAGCGGGGACGACCAGACTGCTACGACCGGCTGGCTCGCCAGATAGCGGGCAGCGTCGGCGGCCTGGTGGCGGCCCAGCTCGGAGAGCCCATAGTGAGGCAGCCGGCCGTAGACAACGTGTTCGGGGTTGTGTACTTCAGCGTGACGGACGAGGTGGATGAGGTTGGCCATGAGACAGGAGTGTAGAAGTCGCTGGTCCAACGACCGCGGACCTCTGCCCAACCGTGAATGGGCCACTGACGGGTTTAGGCTGTTGTGATGCGGTTCACCGAACCAATCATCCATATCGACATGGACGCATTTTTTGTCGAGTGTGAACGACTCGCTCATCCCGAGCTTCGCG
>Ga0224496_10000566_pt1 | contig 25493 bp, 20 predicted proteins | sample SF_Jul11_sed_USG_2_FD_168127 | JGI IMG/M metagenome (GOLD analysis project Ga0224496, IMG submission 168127) | Sediment microbial communities from San Francisco Bay, California, United States - SF_Jul11_sed_USGS_8_1 | ecosystem: Environmental > Aquatic > Marine > Sediment | place: USA...
TTAAGATTCGTGGATTATTTTCCAGTCAGCGAGTCCAACAGCCTTTATCAGCCATTTTTTGAGAATCACTGGAAATTGTTTAACTACAAACCGGATTATACTTCCCCGACTTCCTATACCATCTTTGCCTACGAGGCCATTGAAATCCTGTCTGGTCTATTAGACGAACCAAAAAACCAAAACCGCGAATCCTTACGAGAATCACTTCAAAATCTAAAGGATTTTCAAGTGATGACCGGTAAAGTCACCACTCTCCAAAACCGCGAACTACTTAAAGAGTTAAATATCCTCAGAATCAAGGGTGGTCATACGATTTCGGTATTTTGACGGCTCAGAACCTACCAGAAATTAAAACCCCTTGTTGAAATCCTTTAGATATTTATATAGCGGGGCATCCGATTGAATTATCAGTTTCGTATTGTTGCCGATAATTTTTTTATACCCATCCAAAGTCGTTATAAAAGCATAAAACTCGGGGTCCTTGTTGTAAGCCTTACCATAAATGGCCGTAGCTTTTGCATCCGCTGTACCACGAATGGTTTCAGCTTCCAGATAAGCCTGTGACTGGATTTCCTTTAATCTTCTTGCCATCTCTCCCAGGATCTCGGCTTTCTTGGCCTCTCCTTCTGATCGTTTTTGGGCGGCGATTCTTTCCCGCTCGGAAATCATCCTGGAATAGACCTTTTCACGAACCTGGTTGGTGTAGTTCACTCTCTTGACCAAAACATCCAAAATCTCAATACCGAAACCATTGGTTATTTTTGAGACATTGTCTAACACCAATTGCGAGAACTGATCCCGTCCGATTAATATTTTTTCTTTTCTTGTGGCGCTCTCAGTTGATGAAACATAAGCCTCATTCCAATCCGAACTGCGGATGATTTCTGCCAGGTTGTTTTTTGTTACAAAATCGCGAACCGCACCATTGATTAAATCGTCCATCGTCAAGGTCGCCCGGTTCATTGTCTTTAATCTTTGCCAAAATAAAAGAGGATCGACGATCTTCCATCTGGCGGTTGTATCAACCCAAATAAACATTTTGTCGTTGGTAGGAATTTCGTTAGGTTCTCCATCCCATTTTAAAATCCTTTTATCGAAATAGTTCACTTTCTGAATCATAGGTATCTTGAAATAAAGTCCAGCATCCACGACCTTTGTACCGACCGGCTCACCAAACTGAGTCAAGATAACCTGTTGCCCTTCATTCACGACATAGACGGAGTTATACCCAATAAAAAGCAGAATCAATATAAATACAACAAGCTTCATCGTTTTGTTCATTTCAACTCCTTCGAACTGGTTTGGGACCTTCTATCTCTGGTATCTTCTTTTAGCAAATCATCAAGTCCTTGAGCATTGCCGAAATTAATGATGGGTATCATTCCGCCTTTTCCTTTATCAAGCATGATGATCTCTTTGATATTCGGGAAGACATCCTTGATCGTTTCGATATACATCCGGGTTCGGGTCACTTTTTTCGCGTTTTTGTACTCTTTATAGATCGAATTGAAACGGGCAACATCCCCTTTTGAGTTGTTGGTCCTCTCGATTGCGTAACCTTGAGCTTCCTCGATCAGTCTCTTTGCCTGGCCAAGAGCCTTGGGCAGTTTTTCGTTGGAAAGTTTTTCAGCTTCGTTTCCGAGCCGTATTTTATCCTGATCGGCTTCGTTAACATCGTTAAATGACGGCCTGACCGGATCAGGCGGATTGACATCCAGCAACTGCACCACAACCAGTTGAAGTCCAGAGGAATATTTATTAAGTAATTCCTGCATTTCCTTTTGAGTCGAATTGGCCAATTCTCCCCTGTTATCCAAAACAAAGTTGAAATCTCGGTTGCCGACTAGTCTTCTTAAAACCGATTCGGATATATCCCTGACGGCCGCTCTCGGGTTTTCGATATTAAACAGGAAATGTTCTGGGTCCCTTATCTTGTACTGAACCACCCAGTTGATTTGGATTACGTTTTTATCCGCTGTCAGCATCAAGGATTCGAGATCAATATTGGCGTTCCTGGAAGTGAATTGGTCGCCAATGTTTTTCCTGAAACCGAACTCTTCTTTTCTGATCGATTCGACATCCACTTTAACGACTTTTTCTATGATCGGAATTAAAAAATTTAGCCCAGGTGGCGTGTTTCTGTAATACTGCCCAAAACGAAGGACAACTCCCTGTTCGCCAGGTTGTATCTGATATACGCTTTGATAAAGCAGAAACAGGATAATCAAAAAAGTAATGAGATATCCAAAATTCATTTTTGAAGGTGTGGGAGGGGTTCCTCCTCCGTTACCGGGAAATCCGGGTTTTTTTTGTTTTATATTAAAAAGTTTTTTCAGACCTTTTTGAATTAATTCATCCAAATCGGTTGGTTTTCTTCCTGGACCACCCCATGGATTATTATTTTCCGGCATTCACCACTCCCTTGTTCTTATTATTAAATATTACTTATAAATCTTTTTTTGTTATCCACTAATGCGGAAAGCGATATTCATATAACTTTGATATTATAATATGATGGTTTTTATAACAATATAAATCTCAAAAAAACCTTCTAATATGATCGATAATTTTTCACCGGTCGTTTCTGGTATCTGCTGACCGCTTGATCGTGCTCCTTATAGGTTTTTGAAAACTTGTGTCTCCCATTACCCATACCTACGAAATACAAATAATTGGTATTATCCGGTTTGACCGCCGCCATCAAGGATTCCAAACCAGGATTAGCGATAGGCGTTTTCGGCAATCCTAAAATCACATAAGTATTAAAATCAGTTCTTTTACGCAATTGTCTGCGTTTGATATTCCCGTCGAAATTCTCTATACCATAAATGACGGTTGGGTCGCTTTGAAGCTTCATTCCCTTTCTTAATCGGTTATGAAAAACTGATGAAATGATGGTTCTCTCCGCTGCGTTTCCCGTCTCCTTTTCGATTATGGAGGCGAGATTAACTGCGTCATAATAACTCAACCCGGCTTTTTTTGCCATTTCGCCATAGTTCTTCGGGATTTTTTTTAAGAAATTATCTGTCATCGCCCGAAGCAAGGTTTTTTCAGTCGATTGTGGAGCAATCATATAGGTATCAGGATATAAAAAACCTTCCAGGCTTTTCACTTCGACTGGCAAATTAAGTGACTTAATAAAATTCTGATCTTTCATTAAATCAAGATATTTCCCCTGATTTTGGAATTTATTACTTTTTAATATCTCGGCTATCTCAGTGGTTCGCAGACCTTCTCTGATGGTAAATTTGACTAAATCAAAACGCCCTTCATCCAGCACCTGAACGAGATGATATATCGAGACACTGCCTTTAACCAGATAATTCCCGGATTTATAGCTTTTCTTCTTACCTAAGATAAATGAGTAGAATTTAAAAAGTCTTTTGGAGGAAATCAATCCCAAAGCTTCAAGCTTCGATGATATCTTGTTAAGTGTTTCCCCTCTCTCGATCTCAAAAACGACGCTTGGGGCGCGGTCTCCATTGTAAGGCGTCAACAATCCCGCCAAAAAAATAATGGTGAAGACCGTTATTACGAGAATTAAAATTGGCAGGTATTTTTTGATTATTGAGAGCATTTAACTAATTATAGCTTTGAAACATTAGGAGAAGACAGATTCCCAGTAAGTTTAAGAGATATTGCTCCAGAACTGTTTTTATAGCCATCAATGATCTGGCTGACAAAACCCAGCTTGGAAGAGTAATCCTTCTCCAAAACCGCGGTCAAGGATAGATTAACTCGTGATTGGTCAAGAGTTTTCCAGTTCACATTGATCGTCCCCTGGAGGTTAGCCTGAATATCCCCTTGAGATGTTGCCTTGAGTTCCATCGATCGCTCTGACAGGTTCAAATTTCCATTGACCTTGGATAAACGGGTTTCAGGAAGTTCAAGTGGTAAATTTGTCGTTTTCGAATCCCCGACAATTTTCATGTTGCTGATTTCAACATCCAACTCTCCCGTTATTGGTTCGGTGAAGTAAAGCTTGCCATCAAATGACAGTTTGGGTTTGGAAGTGACCAGATTACTTTTTCTAATCGGATTAACTTTTTCAAGCTGAATATCTTCACCAGAAACAGAAGTATTCAATCCCGGTATAAAGCGAACGACCCCATCAATAGATCCTTGGTACAGACTCATTTTATAGGGAAATCCCAAAGAAAATAGCGCAGAAATTAAATTAAGGCTAATATCAAATTCGTCGATCCTTACTAACTCGACCCTCTGATTCATGTCAATCACCCGAATATCGCCGAGGCGAATCCCCCATATTTTCGTTTCAGCTGAAGTGAGTTTAACATTGAAAGTAGGCGGTGTTGATTCATTGATTGTAGATTCCATCCAGGGTGTAAAAACTTCGTCGGTGACGTTCATCCAAAGCGATAACATAAAAAGCCCAAGGACTCCTAGTGAAATAATTGAGTATCTAAGCACTTTTATTATCATTGGATTCTTACTGGCTGATCAAGTTCAAATTAGCGCGTAACAACTTCTCGTTCTTAAAAGAAGGGCTCAACTCCAAACTTTCGATGACAATACTTGGCTTTTGGTTTTCGATGCGATAAAGGGTCATCGCCAACTCGTTCAAATTGATTTCATCCAGTTTCAAGACCAACTTCTGCCCGTCTTTATAGCGGTCATCAACCACGGTTTCCGATTGGCTTTTGATATTCACCTGACTTAACAGATTATCAACAATGCGGTCCAGTTTGTTGGTTCTTTTACTGTTTAAACCCGTAATCAGCCTTATACTTTCACCCATCTCATTTAACTGGTTCAGTTTCAGCTCAGTCCGGTGGATTTTATTGATTAAATCATTTTTGTAATCAATGATCGGGTAGAGCCCATACTGAAAAAACAATACGGGTATTATTACCGCCGCGCAGATCAAAATGAGTATCTTTTCCCTCTTGTTCAGTTCCATCGTATCAGCCTGTTTTAGGTCTTATTGAAAAGGAAAATTCGATCTCACTGTTAGATAGCCTCTTCTGAGTGGTTTTAGTAATATATTCATCTTCTGAAAAATAATCATCCATTTTCTTTTTCAGCATTTCAAAATCCTTTTCATTTAAAACATTTCCTTGCAAAGACAAACTCTTATCGCTATAGATCATCTTCTTTACGCTAAAACTAGCCACATCTTTTTTAATCAAGGAAACATTGCTAAAAAGCAAAGATACCGTATAGTGACGATTTTCAAATTTTTTGTTTTTAATTTTTAATAATCTGATCTCTTTAGTTTTATCACGAAGTATCGTTGCCGCATTCTTTTTGGATGTGCCAGGGGGTAAATATTTTTTGATAGCGATGCTGTATTTTCTATCCAACTCATCAAATTTTGAGCTGTCCTTGATGATCATGTAACCAACCGAACCAAAATACAAAACAAGGCAAGCCGCGATAATGCCACCCGTAACGATGATTTCTCTGAGATATTTTTTAGCCTCCTTGATTAAAAACAAACCGGATTTAAATAGGTTGATCCTTTGAGGCGAACGCAGAACAGAGGATTGAAAAAGCTTTTCGTTTACCACCGACGGAAGAGTCATGCCTCGATCATTGTCCATCTGCTCGGAATCAGGATCTTCTGTAACTTCTTGCTTTATATACTCCAACTCCTCATTTTCGGTTACCTTTACAAAATCGATCAAACCATGATGCAATCTTATGTCGAATCGCTTTTTTGACTCAACTCGAATCATATCGATCTTTTGATTGATGCTATCAATTACTCCCGCGAAAGACGCATCATTCTTTAAACCGCCAGGATGATCGACATAAGAAATCCCTGTTAAAAATTCTTCCTGATACACAAATATCCGGGCCGCATCCTCATCAATACAAATATAAATCTGATTGTCGGGAGTGATTTTTTCTCGATAACTTAGATCGATCAAGTTACACAAAGGAGTAACTGAGCCCACCTCAATCGAAGCTTCCTTGCAGGCAGAGATAATTTGAGAGACGATCTCTTTCCCGGCTGAATAAACCCCGATCTCGGTTCGGGATAATTCCTTACTGACTTTGATATGATGACTATAAAAATATGTGTCCAATTCCTCGATAACTTGATTTTGCAACTCGAATTCCAGCACTTGTTTGACTTTCCTGCTGCTGATAGGTGGAAAACAGAAATAATGGTATCCTAGGAAATGATGGTCTAAAACGAAATTGACCTTATAGTCGCTTGAAAGCCGCAGTGACTTTACAAGTTCGGTAAGGCTATCTCTTAAATTGATTTCAGGATCATCAAGTCTTACAAGTTCTTTCAATAAAACTTTGGTGTTGGGATCAGGGGAATAGCTGTAGATTTTATGCTGGGTTATGATGAAATAAATATTCTGCATGAAACAGGTGCTATCGTTTAACTAGCTTCGACAAATTCTCCGATTTGTCTGAATTTCTGATATCTCGCTTCAATCAGTTCTGTTCCAGATAATTTGGCAAGCTCTTTGTAGTTGGATAAGATGATTTCTTTCATGCTATATAAAGCCTTTTGGGGGTCATTGTGGGAACCGCCCAGAGGCTCTGGTATGATCTGGTCGATGATCTTAAATCCGAGCAGATCTTGCGCGGTATATTTCAGGTTTTTCGATGCCTCACGAGCCATACTGCCGTCTCTCCACAAAATACTGGCGCACCCCTCTGGTGTGATAACCGAATAGATGGAATGCTCAAACATCAAAACCCGATTGCCGACTCCAAGCGCTAAGGCGCCACCGCTACCACCTTCTCCCATGATAATACATATAATGGGTACGGCAAAACCCGCCATTTCCCTTAAATTTACGGCAATGGCATCAGATTGCCCTCTCTCTTCGGCGCCGATACCTGGGTAGGCTCCCGCTGTATCAATCAATGTTAAAATAGGTATGCGAAATTTATTGGCAAGCTTCATCAGGCGCAGGGCTTTGCGGTATCCCTCAGGGTGCGGCATTCCAAAATTGCGTTTGAGGTTCTCCGTCGTGTTGCGGCCCTTTTGATGACCTACAACCAAAAATGAAATCCCCTCGATTTTACAGAATCCCCCCACAATGGATGGGTCGTCCCTAAACTGTCGATCCCCATGCAATTCGATAAAACCCTCGGTGCATTTTTCAATAAAATCAAGAGAAAAGGGTCTTAGCGGATGCCTTGAAAGTTGCGTTTTCTCCCAACTGGATAAGTTGGAACAGGTTGTGATCTCAAGCTCCTTGGATTTCTTCTCAAGCTTCTTGATTTCTTCCGTCAAAACGATTTTTTCATCTTCCTGCAAGCGTTTTAATTCCTCAATTTTACTTTTTAACGCTAAAATCGGTTTTTCAAATTCTAAAACGAACATAGTAACCAGCCTTTGTTGGTTAGATTATAATGGGTTTATCAATTTTTAAAATTGCTTTCCGGAAAGGCTAAACCAGCTCAATCATCAATCTCTCAGTTCAGCTTTGGCAAAGCCCCGTTTAAAACAAAATTCAAAACCTATGGTCCATTTTTAGTCTAACACGCTGGCGAATTGCTTTTCAGCGGTCATATTGCTGAAAATATCATCTTCGTTTGAAATCGGCACCTGGGTGTCGGTAAAACCTTTCGAGATGGAATACAAAAATTCATTAAGCACATTCGCCATGTTCGTCATCGTTGTTTTCTTCTTTTTGATGCTGACAATATCGATATCCAAAAGTAGTCCAGGTTGAACGTGAAATGGATTGATTTGACTGGTAAATTCTTCAAAATTATCCTCAAGAAATCTTAGCCTGGCTTCAACGACATTCCGAGTTTCATCACTTTGATCCCCAAAAGTCTTGGCCAGTTTCTCTCTCATCAAAGGAAAGCGTTTTGAAATCTCCTCAATCAAATGCTCCTTTGTAGGATTCGCTTCACTAACGATGGTATCTTTCGGAGGAATAAAGGTGATTTCGTTCCATTTTTTCTCTGTATCGGTAACGACATTCTCTACAGTTTCAGTTGTATCGGTTTTGCCGAAAAAGCCGCTAGATTTTTTTTCAACAGGCTTTGAAGAAAGCATCTTACCTGAAAGAGTTTCCCAATCGTCATAGCCCTTCTTCTTGCGGTCGGAAATATAAATCCCATGACACACATCCCAAAGATGGACCACTTCCCGCTCTAACTCCTCGATTTGAGAAGAATAGGCTCTCCTTAAGGCGTTGAGTTGCTCATGGTCATAATATACCAGGCGGATATTGTATCTCTCATCTGGCAGTTTGGTTGATTCTTCTTCCTCATATTCACGTATAACGCATTCTCTTGCGTTCTTGTAGTTCTCGATGTACTGATAACCCATTTTGCTGGTATCCAGAATTGTGGTGATCGCGTTCACGGCGGTATTGAATCCTCGGTTTCGGATGTTTTCCTTGTCGATGATTTTCTTGATGTTCTCACGGATATTTAACGCATCGTGCTCGGTCGAACTGATTTCAGCCTGAATACCCTCGACCGCGTCCAAAAACTTTTTCGCTATAAACTGATAACGCTTTGAATCCTCGCTGTCATCATCCGATACATATTTATCCATAATTCTGAAACGTTCAAACACCTTGCCGGAGTCACTGAGTTCCTCCTTGCCGTCTCCCATCAGGCGGATGTTGGTCTCTTCAAGTTCCTGATCAATCAGGTTGTGAATATGTTTGGCAACGATATCTTTGACCAGAAAAGTTACGGGTATCTGATAGTGATAGATGGGACTGATCAACTCCGAATCCATGACGCTGATCGAAAGTTTCAGGTCCATGACCGTTTTGGGTCTTCTGGGATTGTCTCTAAATGAGCATTTGACGATTGCGTAAGAGTTTTCTCCCCTGACGAATGCGCCAACATCTGATTTTTCTCGCAACATGGCGTTTGTATGGGTTTCCATCTCAGTCACACCTCTTTTGATGTGATTTTGCAAATGCCCATACATCTTTACAACCGAATTTTCAATCTTGCCCGTGTTAAACTCACCTTCGTGGCCTATTTTTTCAATGATTTCGGTAATTTCCCTAGGTGTATACTTGTTTAAGACCTTGCTTTCCTCCTTATCGACCAGATCACGAAATTTTTTACTCATTTCGTCTTCCATGGTTACGATATAGCGGTTTAGCATATTCTGGAAGTCCTGATTAAAATAGTTGTGAAGTTTCGACTTCACTGATCCCATAATATCGAGCCTTTCCAGTACTTCAGGCGGAAGTTTGGCGTGAATGTGATTGAGAATCTTATCCACTTCCTCGTCTATAACCGATTTCGCCTCTTCATATTCGTCTCTATTATCTCTGTTCAAGCTGTTTCTGGAACCAACCGCACTTGGTTTTTCCGGATGAACGAAACTGGGTCCCTTTAGGATAGTTTCTCGTGCCATAACTTCTCCCTTTGCTGATTGATGTGTAGTTAGTTTGAGTTAAATATTTTATTGTAAACCGTAAAATAAAACTTTTTTTAATGTCGATATTGTTAAATATCATAGAATAATTTAAATTTCCATCAAAACCCTATCCTATTTTTTTATGTACTTGTATCAAAATGTTATTTGTAATGCAACTATTTAGATCCGGAATAACGAATATAAAACATTTTTTGCGAACTGACGTTCTCATCGTCCCGGCTGACGACCACGATCTGGTTGTATTCTCCGTCCAAATCCATTAAAAAATCAAAATCAACCCTTTTACGCGCATCCATGGCCAAATAATTCTGATAAAAGATTTTTTTCTTATTATTGAAAATAAAAACATCCTTTACCCCCTTTTGATCAGTTATGAAGCCCTTGATGGGGTATTTTTTATTCGAATACGTATGGAGTTGATCCTTCAATGTGATGACTGGAGATTGGTTATCGATTTTTTTCACCTTACTTTTATAAGGAATTTTAAAGGTTTGATTGACGGAAGTAAACGGGAAAGTCCCATCAATGACATCCAAGGAAAAATCGAGATCACCGTCAGCTGGAAAATCCTTTAAGATAAATTGAAATACAGCCGATCCATTTTTTTGTGAGCCGATCGATTTGATATTGACCCTGCCTTTCTTTAAAAAGACATTATTACCTTCCCCATTTTTTAATAGCACCGTCACGGGCCCCGACTCTCCCAAGCCGTTGTTGGTGAGTTTCACCTTAACCGAAACGGTCTCATCGACCTCAAGCTTCTGGTTGCCGTTCCCTGATGAAAGATGCTTGCCATTTTCAAAAACGGATATTTCATACGCAAAGTGAGGACGTTTCAATTCCGAAACACTCAACTCCGAATAGGCCTTATGAACCTTTCTTTCATCCTGGTCGGTGAATTCAAAACTAATAAGATCATTTCTCGATAAAATGGATTTGGAAATATTAATGGGGACAAACCATTCTTTGGTTTCTCCGGGACCGATTTTGCCAAATGCAAATTGTCGGTCATCAAATAGATGGCTATCGCTTTTAGAAACAGCCATGAGGCGCGAAATTCCCTGCTTACTGATATTTTTCGCCTGCAAGTAAAGCCGGATATCACTATCTGCGGGAATTGCGCCCAAATGTTTTTCCCAAACTTCCTTTTTCCCCTTGATCTTTTTGATTTCTATCCAGGATTTGCTTTGTATTTTGCCTGGTTTGTCAAATTTAAAAGCATTCCAATCAGTTTTAAACTCTGTAAATTTTTTCACCAGTTTTGATTCCTGATTTTTCTGTTCCTTTTCGAAAAAAAGGTGAGTGGTCCTAAGCAGGTTATCGTAATTCCGTTTCTTATTATTTATCAGGACCTGCAAGGCGGATTGCACCAAAAAATCCTTTTGAAGCTGTTCCAGCTTATCGACTTTGAAATCCTCGGGTTCATCCTCATGCTCACTTTGAGCCACCTTATCAGATTTATCCTCAAAAAGATAAAACACTCTTTTTTCGGCTTGCTCGGCTTTATCGCCCCATTCGGCGAAATTCTGGTCAAGAGAATCCTCATTGTGATTATCGCCATTCGGAGTGATTTTTAGGTAATCGCTTGAGATGTAATAAGGTTCAACTACGATATTTGGGGTCACCCCTACTGATTGAATCGAGATTTTGCCTGGTGTCAGATATTTTGAAGTGGTCAGTTTCAAGGCAGAGCCTCCATCAAGCGGAATGACCTGTTGAACCGATCCTTTCCCAAAAGTCTGACGTCCGATCACCACAGCGCGTTTGTTTTTCTTCAAAGCGGCGGTCACAATCTCAGAGGCTGACGCCGAGCCTTGATTAACTAACACGACCATGGGGATATCGACAATACTGCGAAACCAGTTTGCTTTGAATTGCTTAGAGAAATGACTGCTGACACCGGCCGTCGATACGATAACGCCGCTATCCAAAAACAGGTCGCTGATCTTAATCGCCTGATCTAATAGCCCACCAGGGTTGTTTCTTAAATCGACGATCAAACCGGAAAAATCTTTGAGATCATAATCCAGTTCCTCTAGTTGATCCTTGATTTCCGTATAAGTGTTTTTTTGAAATGTCTTGATTTTTAAATACCCTACCCGTTTATTTTTCAGTTTGAACTGATGAGACTCCACGCTTTTAATCTTTATCAAAGCGCGCTTTATAACGAACTTTTTGGCTGAGGTGAACCCCTTGCGCATGATGAAGATCTCAACCTTGGTGTTGACTTCACCGCGGAGCTTATTGACAGCGTCAGTCAAAGACATGTTGACCGTGGACTCGTCATCAATCTGGATGATCTTGTCGTCAGATTTCAGATTCGCTCTGGAAGCTGGCGTGTCATCGATTGGAGCGATAATTGTCAACTGACCATCCCTGAGCCCGATCATCATTCCCACCCCTCCGAAATTGCCGGAGGTCGTGGTGCTGAAATCAGAATAAGCCTCTGGAACCAGCAAAAGCGAGTGTGGGTCCAGTTTCTGTAAAAACCCATTGATAAGAGCGTAATCAACGTTCTTCGGCTTCTCATCTTCTTCGAGATGTTTTTTGGTAAAAAGACCGATCTTCTGCAATATTATATTAAGCTCACCCACCCCCTTTGGTTTTTTAAAACGAAAATTCTGAGTGAACTTATCTACGCTGATTTCGATTAAAACATCGCCCTTCTCATATGATATCTTGGTCAAAACTTGCGCTATGCTCGAAGATAGTTTTTCAAGCGCCCCTTCCAACATCTTATCTGGCTTGACCCGTTTTTGATCAACATAGCCTTTGCTGACATAATTTAAAACTTTGTATATCAGATCGGATTCTGGAACAAACCTTTTTGCCGTCAGATCAGATACAAAAAACGTAATAAAGACCGCTAACAATAGGGTCGTTGTAATAAATCTTTTCCTCATAATAACTAAAATTAGGTTGGAAGCTTTTTGACGATTGGAATTAATTGCTCGTAGTATGAGGCGGCTCTTTTTTGATGCTGCTGCTTTTCCTCACCCTTGGTGAACTCGGTTGCCATACTGTGTTTTAAACCTTGGGAAAGACATCTCAAAGCAAGAAAAATCGGCATAATCAATGGCAGTTCCTTGTCCTTGCTCAGCTTCTGATAGGACTCAGTAAAAATACCAGCCTCATTTCCTAGTTTAAAATGGCTCAGCTCGACCGTTAAGTCCGCGATGTCTGAGGCAACATCCATATATTGGTTTTTTAAAGGTTCCGCCGATTTCCCAAGACACAGGACCAGATCCTTCTGCAGATTGATTTTGCGGGGAACAAAACAACCATGAACCTTCTTGACGCAACCTTTTTTCGTTCTTCTCGCGATTAGTTTTTTAGCGTCATGGAAATAACGCTCTAAAGGGTGCTGTGTCATATCGATCACGGCTTGGCTGATCGTTTGGCTTAAATATTTTCTGGATTGGTAGAATAGGTCCTCCAGTTTGGCGCTCAGAAAGTCGGCCGTTGGTGCGTTTTTGCTGGTGGCCGCTTGGGTGGCCTGATGAAACTGAATTAAAAACCGGCTTAGCATTTCCAGCATACTTTCACTGACCATATTCTTTAAAATCAGTTTATCTAAAAAAAGCCGACTTGAAAGTTGATTCATCACGATTACATAATACGGATTTTTGGAGACTTGGCTATCTAAAGGGAAAAGGCCAAAAGAGTCCTTACTTTTATGAAGTGTTTGAACCTCGGCTTCCAATTCAGGGGAATGCCTGGAAATCAGGTCAACGATTTCTGTACAAAAAACCTTATCCAAAGAAATCGCGCTGCTCATCGCTTCCTTTTTCTTGACTTTGTAGACTTTTTTTCCAGTACTATAAATCCAATAGTTATAGGATTCTTGATACTTGACTATTTTATTGGCGTTTAAAAAAAAGTCCGGCTTCATGGTGTCTTTATAGAATTCCGGCTTTCCCAACTTCAAATAAGTCATAGTCTAGAGTTGCTTAGGATGTTCAACAGAAATCTCAGGTAAAATAAAACCAAGTTGCGAAGTTTTCATATCCTGATAGCTTAAACATGAATTTGCGTTTTGTCGACATGAAACATGGATTGATATAATAATCATTCTATGAGATAACAAAGATAGTCGGTCTATCTGATTTAATCGATAATTTTCTGGCACATTGATCAAACTTGCAAATGTATAAGACGCGTCGTATCCGTTATTTGTTTTCAATGGTTTTGCTCATTGGAATTCTCTTTGCTGGGGATACTTTGGCGAATGAAGTCAGGAGAGGCCATCGTTTTTTAAGACCGATGGCCATGGGTGAAGCCTTTACCGCGGTGGGTGATTCCATGGAAACCATCGCCTACAATCCAGCAGGGGTCTTAATCAATGGGGTGGAATGGTCCATGTCGTACCCCTTGATCTGGTTTGCCTACAACGGTCTAATTAAAAAAGCGATTAATGGGGATATCAGTGGTGACGATCAAACCCAAATATATAAGGAACTTCCCGGTAGCAGAATCTACTTGGAACAACAGTTGGGCTTTCCTTTTATTTTTATTCCCGACAAGGGTGTTTTTTTCGGTGTCTCATCCAACAACTGGTTTGAGTTTGTTTTTCCCAAACAGACCATCATTCCGGTATTTCACCTTGAGGCTATCAGCCATAACATGGTGGAATACGCCATGTCGTTTGGATTTTTGGAGAACCAATTAAAGGTTGGGGCGAACCTGAAAGCGATTAAAAGACTCGGGGTCATCACTACCTTTAGTCTTTTGCGTTTGGCGACGATCCCGACCGATGACCCCCAAGCGGCCATTCAAACCCTTCAGGATGAATATAACCCGGATCCACCTCCCATAAAGTACAGCGTCGATTTCGGGATGATTTACAGCTTCAGACACCGCTATAATCCTCGGATCGCCTTTTCGGCCATTGATGTTGGGGGGGTCGATTTCGGAAGCGCGGGCGAACTGAAACAACTCAATTCGGTGGGGTTTGCCATGACTCAAAAACCAGAGGGTCAAGAGGAAATCTATCTGACATACAGCGCTGACTATCATGACGTTAGTTTTAGTTATTTTAAGAACCAAAGCCTAATCCGTCGGCTTTCTCTGGGTTTTGAGGCGGCTTTTGGCAAAAACGAAGAAAACACGAATATGCTGGCGTTGCAATTGGGTTTAAAGGAGCTTAAATTCCCTTCTTTTGGATTTGCCGTTCATATAGGGATCTTTAAATTCGCGCAGGCTCAATGGATAGAAAATTACGGAACGGAAAAAAATTCTCTACCGGATAAAAGATATTCCTTTTTGTTCTCATTTGAATTTTAAACAAAAACCCCCATGAAAAAATCGATTGGAACCCTTTTGATGATCTTGTTGATCATCCTGGTTGTCAGCTGTGGAGGAGAAAAATCCAACAGTTGCGTGACCGATAAAAAAAATGAGGAATGGCAAAAGATTGTCGATAATCCCGATTGCGACGCTGAACAAAAAGGGGAGGCTTATTTGGCCCTCGGTGGATTTAATTATATCGACTTTATAATCAAATCCACTGAAACCTCCGGTGTCGACTTGATTACGTTGCTGGGCTTAACCAAGAGCAATTGGTCTGAGAAATACCAAAATTTCGATATGGCGCTTAAAACCGTTAGCCAAACCTATAAGACGGGTTCCAACACCGAACAGACCGTCGCTCTTTTTGCTTCATTCTTATCGCTTTATACCTATCTTCAGGGAAATCTCGACAACGGCGCCGCGGCAGGGACCCAAGCCTTCGACGGGACTATCGCACCCGAGGAAGTCTCAAATTTTACGGGAGTGGCCATCAATGACAATCAGGGTTCTGACGGTACCTCATTGGTTACGACCAAACTATATCAGATTCGATACAACAATCAATACTACATCATCGATAACGAGCTTTCGCCCCCCAAAGTCTTTAATGATGTATCCGAAGACGGTCTTAGCGACAGCGAATTGACGGCTCTTGAATCACTTTTGATCATGCAGGACATGGCCAATTGGACCGAGCTGAACCAGGTCGTCCTGATGGACGCGCTGGATAATCCACTGTCCTCTCAAGGCGACCCTCAAGTCGTCCTTGATTTCGTTAGCAATCTGCTGAATTATCTCACTTCCATCACAGATTCGATGATCAGCCTGGGAGTTGATAGCACCGATGACACGGTGAAAGATATCAGTAAATTAAAGTCAGACCTGGATAACGGAGGTGCCTGCCCTGCCCTTGATAACAATCCCTCATTAAGACTAGTCGAACTTTTCAGCACCAACTCAAAGAAGCTACAACTTCCGGCAGGAGAAAGCTACGCTACCCATAACCTGTTTAGTCTTGCTGACCTAGCCTCACTGGGTGAAGACAGCACCTTTGATTCCATACCCGGTACGTCGGTTGATCCCGGAGTCAAGATGCTCTTTAAAAAGAGCGACATCGAGTACATTCCATACTGGGATGACGCAACACTTCAAATCAAGGATGCCATGGCAGGTCTTGAGGTTTTCAAAACGAGTTCAGTCAAGAAAAACGACGGAATAATCGCTTTTTCAGAAATCATCTGCGCGGCGGACATTATGTCGAAGTAACTAATTATTAAGCAGGCGATAAAGCTTACGGAGGGCTTCTTTTCTGGATGGAGCCTGACTTGAGAATCTTTTTTGTCCCAATTTCAGTTCGCATCGGTGCATCAGGTTCTCTCCTGAGATATCCATTTCACATCTTCTGGATGATACCTTTTGCATAAAGAAAACCCCTTCCTGTTTTTCAGCCAAGCCATCAAAAAACTGAATATATCCAATGGTATTCATTTGATTTTGATTGAAATATTAAAAACGGATTCTTTTGTTCAAGCACATCTAAAGATCATTCATGACGGAAACACTTAATATGTTCCGTCATGCAAATTAACAATGCCAATATAATACCAAATAGCCCAAAGGAGCGGTTAATCAGCTTTGGAAACAAACGATTGATATTCACTGGAGCGATAATTAATAATAAAAAAGGGAAAAGACCTTTCTTATGGCTAAGAGCTGGGAACGGTAAAGCTACATCAGGTTTGAAAAACCGAGGTCTCTTAGAATGCCAATCAATAAATTCCCTGGGAGACCAATGATGCTGTTTGGGTCTTTGGCTTGGATCTCTTCGAACAAGGAAGCTCCTAAAGATTCAATCCTGTATGAACCGCAACAATCAAAAGGTTTTTCCCGATCAACATAATTGGCGATTTCATCAAGGGTTAGCTCCCGCATTTTAAGCAGAGCTTTTTCGGTCTGGATGTAACTCTTTCCCAAATAGATCACGCTTAAGGAACAATAGAGCTGATGCCACTTACCGTTAAGAAGGGTTAGCTGATGGATCGAGGCGTCCCTCGTTTTTGGTTTTCCAAAAACCATATCATCCAAGGCAACCAGTTGGTCTGCCGAGACGATCAGCGCCGATGGGAAACTAACCTCGATTGATTTCCCTTTCTCAAGAGCGATTTCTTCAACGAAAGTCTTTAAAGACCCTTGCTCGTATTCAGGTTCATCAAACTTATGGGATACGCAACGGTGCTTTATACCCAACTGGGTTAATATATCGCTTCTCCACTTTGCCTTAGAAGCCAAAACAACAAAAGCCTCATTGATAGAGCGGCACTGCCTGGGTTGATACATGCTATATTATTAATCGGGTTAATAGGCCGGCAGATATTTTTCTAAGGCTTAAAGAGCGGCTTTATTTCCTTTCTAGTTTTATCGCGGCTCGCCTGGACTGCCAAAAAACCAGTCCCAGGGTTAAAGTTAAACCGATGGCCGTGCTCGTAACCGTCGGCCAGAATAAAAGGATCGTTATCGGTATTAAAAAGATCCATTCATAGATATTGGTCCGGCGAAACAAATAGCCCTGAGTCAGGGCCGCGAACGTGATGGTGCCGAAGATGCAGGATACAAAGACAATTATGATTTGAGCCAAGGTGTCGTTTAAGAGAACAGCCGGCACAAAAGCGAACATGACCGGCATCACGTACAGCATCTTGGCGTACTTAAAAGATGTCCAGCCCGTCTTCCAGGGGTCCGCTCCAGCAATAGCCGCTCCGGCATAGGCCGCCACGCAGACGGGTGGGGTGATGTTAGAGTCCTGGGAAAACCAGTAAACGATCATATGGGCGGCAATCAGACTAACACCCATACCGGTTAAGGATGGCGCGACCAAAACCACGGTGATCAGATAAGCCGCCGTCACCGGCACGCCCATTCCCAAAATCAATGAAGCCAAGGCGATCAGTATCACCGCAATCAGGACCTGAGGGATAATGGTCCCTTGAAAATTCTCTGAAACCGAGATGATCAGGTTGGAAAATTGGAGTCCGATTCCCGTTAATTCGATCGTCCCCACAATAATACCGATTACTCCAACCGTCGCGCCGATCACCAGCGTCTGTCTTGCTCCCGAGGCCATTGCGTCCCATATCTCCTTATAGCCCATCCGGGTCTCCTTCGAGCCGTAGCTGACGGCGATACAAGACAGGGTTGCCCAAAAAGCGGCGTAACCGGGGGATTTGCCAATGATCATCAAAACAGTGATGATCACCAGTGGAAGACTTTTATACCAACCCTGTTTGATAACCTCCATTGGCTTTGGAATCACTAACTCCCCCTCACCGTGCAAATGGTATTTTTTTGCCTCGAAATGGATCATCACGAAAACGGAAAAGAAATAAATCAAGGCTGGGAAGATCGCGACCGCCATTATATAGGAGTATGATGTTTCCAGCAGTTCGGCCATGATAAAACCACCAGCACCCATAATCGGTGGTAAAAACATCCCTCCAATCGAGGCCGCAGGCTCAATCGCTCCCGCCACATGGGGCTTAAAACCCGCTTTTTTCATCAAGGGAATGGTAAAGGTTCCAGTCGAAACCGTATTGGCGATCGCGCTTCCTGAAATCGAGCCGAACAAAGCTGAGGCAAGTACCGCAACCTTGGCGGGTCCGCCTTCGGAGCGACCAGCCAAGGACATAGGCAAATCCAGGAAAAACTGGCCAGCACCCGATTTGTGCAAAAAGGCTCCAAAGAATATAAAAAGAATCACATAAGTCGCCAGGACATTGGCCATGACTCCGAAGACACCGTTGGTCGAAATAAAAAGCTCAACCGCTATTTCCTTGATCGAAAAACCACCATGCTGGATTAATCCGGGCATGTAGCGGCCAAAATAGGCATAAAGCAGCATGAAAATACCGATTAAGGTCATCGACCAACCCAAAATACGTCTGGCAGCTTCAAGTGATACGATCAGCCCAATGACTCCAACGTAATAATCGATATCGCTTTCAGCCCCCATTCTTTGGTTGAGATTGGGAAACTCAATTATCCAATACAGACAGGTCCCAGCTGCCGCGATAACAAATACAAGATCCAGTAGCGTTGGTTGAGGTGATCTTGCCGAGGAACCGCGTACCGGATACAGCAAAAAGATCAAGACGAAAGTCACCAATACATAAATTCCCCTGTGAAACTGAGGCCCAACCGGTCTCAAACCCGCGCTGAAAAAATAAAAAAGCACCATCATAACTCCGATGACCGTGGTAACCCAATACCAAAGTCCGGTCAGGTTGCGGCAGGTTTTGGCTTCCTTTTCCAGGTATTCAGAAAGTTTTTGCTTTTTTTGGGAACCAAGTTTGGGCAAATACCGCTTCATGTCAACTGTCCATTAATAGGTTGAACCAACAATGGAGGGACTACTTGCTGATTAACATTTCGGCGACCAAAACCAATTAAGACGTGATTTGTGATCGCCGGAATTATAATTCCCCTACTTTCCGGCAGGTGCGGCGGGTGTGTCTGGAGTAACGGGATCTGATGTCGCGTCTGGAACCTGAGCGGTTGAGGGCTCTCCACCCTGATTGGCGGAAATTTTAAGACCCTTTTCCTTCCAGAATTTAATCGCGCCCGGATGTAGCCGGGTCACCACTCCGGTAATCCCATTTGCGACCGACATCTGCTTTGCGGTCGATTTAACCGACACCATATAAGCGAGCCCTTCCTCCGAATAGATTTCTTTTAGAGCATTATAGACGGCTTCCTCGCTTACGTCTTTATTGACGACCCATAAGGCCGAATCAAAAAAAGACTGTGTCGGCTTAATGACCTTGTCGTAGGTATTAGCAGGAATCACTTCCTTTTGATAAAAGGGAAGCTTTTCTTCCAATCCACTCTTAGCTGCCTCGTCGTAAACATCCAAAAGCACAACCTCATGCATTGCGGCAAGCTCGATCAAGGCCCGGGTAGGATAACCCGCCAAAATCCACATTGCGTCAATATGACCATCCTTCATGGCGGAGGCGGCTGTTGAATATCCCAGGAATTGGCGATCAATTTTATCCCATAAACCAACCAATTTAAAAAAACGTTCCGCTGACGCGGCAGCTCCGGAACCTGGCCCTCCCAAGGCGACTTTCTTTCCCGCAAGCTGGGCAACCGTGCTGATGCCGCTTTTCTTTAAAACCGCCAGTTGAGCGGGTGCTTTGTAAAGAAACGATAATACCTGAACATTGGAATAACTCTTATTGTCATTCGCTAAAAGCCCGTTTTGCGCCAAATACAAATCGCCTGAGTAGGCAATCCCAAAATCAGCTCGTTTGACATTTACTTTTCTGATGTTTTCCACCGACCCACGGGATGCCTGATTGGATACCCTGATATCGGGAATTTGTTTCGAAAGCCTGATCGCCATACCATTTGAGAAATACTGGAAAGTACCACCGCTCGGCCCGCCTGTAAAACTAAGGAATTCCTTGGCAAAACCTGCTGGTGCCAGCAATGCGACCGCTAATATAAATAGAGTCAAGTGTCTTATTATGTTTCTCATTTTTCCTCCAAATCTTATTAAATTCTTTGGCCAGTTATCCTTGATAACCATCTGCGGGAAAAGCCCTTTACAATAGATTCTACAAACAAGAATGAGAAAAAAGGCATAAACCGTCAAGTTTCAATTGTATTATTTTATTTCTTCCATAATATAAGTATGATATATAATCGCAAATGCTTAATCATCAATATTACAGCTCCATATTAATTTCTTTTTGAGTAGTGATTACAATCTGATTGATTATGTAGCGTTGAGGCGTCAGAAGATGGGACTGCCCGCTTAGATCTTGTTTTCTTTGACCCAATCTGGTATAAATTGGTCTAAGACAAACTAACAAAACAACCGAATCAGAAGTACTTACCCATAAAAAAACATGAGAAAAAAACTATTGATGATAGCATTGATCATGCTGGTTTCCTTTTCACTTTACGCGATCGATTTTGTGGTTAAAAACCCCGATGGAAGCTTCGTCTTTAAATGCGAGATAAATGGATCGGTCAGTAAGATTATCGTCAAGAATAAGGGAAACGGTAAATATCTTGTCATCACCCGGGGCAAGGGCTTTTCGGGAGAAGTCGTCGCGGATAATGAGACTGACGCCGCCAAGCAGTCCTGCAAACCTCAAAATTAGATGCTGGGCGCTATTATTTTAGCCGGTGGCAAATCAACCCGGATGGGGCAGGATAAAGCATTTTTGCCCTTTGGGGATTATGTTTTGATTCAAAAAGTGGCACTGGCAGTCGCGCCTTTTATGGATCAGGTTGTAATTGCTCTTTCAAAAGACCAAAAACAACCCGAACTTCAAAAAGAACTCCATAGGAAAACCACCTTTTCCAGAGACGCTATCTCCGGGATTGGCCCCCTTCAGGGAATAACCGACGCGGCCAGACTACTTCGCTCCGAAATCAATGATGTCCTGGTCATCACCTGTGACCTTCCCTATATTAATCCTGAATGGATCGAGGGGTTTTTGGCTATGCGTGATGAAAAGTCAGATGTCGTTTGCGCGGTCGATGGGAATTATACCAATGCGCTACTGGCCATTTATAAAAAACCGCTTCTTTTTAAGGCTGAAGAATTTCTTAGGCAGGGAAAAACAAAAGCCAGACAATTACTTTTTGGCTTAAAAGTCAAGCAGATCCCCTTAAGCTTCGATCCTAATATCCCCAGTCCGGTCGAAGATATGGACAATCCTTCTGGCTATAGGAAAGCATTGGGTCATCTTGGTTTTTTTAATCTCCAGCAACCAGAAGTCGAAATCCAGCTCATCCAGGACAAAAAAACGTTATTAACCTTGCCGATAGGCGCAGCCGATCTGGACGACGCGCTTTTAACGATGTTAAAAATTATCCCAAAACTAAAAGATTACATGGAAAATAACCCAGCGGAGTTTATGCTTCATATCAATCAAAATAAGATCGAAACCGATCAAATTCCGAGATTAACAACAGCCGACATTATCCAGTTGACCCTAAAAGACAAATCATTCGATTACCATGGCCTCTTTTAACTCTTGGACCCTTGCTTCTCCAAACAAAAGCTCAACCAGTTTTAATGAGTACTCCAAGGCGGCCCCAGGACCCTTTCCAGTAACGCATCCTTGATCAAAAACCACTCTGGCGTCCGATTTGTTTTTAAGTTTATCTGAAAAATCGGGATAACAAGTGGCCTTTTTATCTCCCAATAGACCATGCGGTTCAAAAACCACCGCTGGAGAAGCGCAAATCGCGCCATAAAGCCTCCCGGCTGATTGCTGTTTTTTTAATATCCCGATCAAAATGGCTGAGTCCCTTAGATTTTCAGCCCCTTTTAACCCGCCGGGAAGTGAGATTAAGTCAAACTCTGTTTCTTTTAGCTCACCGATCAAACAATCTGCTTCCAACTTTACGCCTCTCGACGCTATGATATTTAATCTGTTTACCGAAGCGACGGTGACTTCCGCTCCGGCTCTTCTTAAAATATCAATCTGGGTTACCGCCTCGATTTCTTCGACACCGTCCGCGACCGGTATTAAAACCTTTTTTTTCATCCATACTCCTTAATTGGTTAACATCTTTTATCCCGTAACAATAAATAATCCTGACATTCCGTAACAGGGGCTATAGTGCTCTTAAAAGGCCCAAAGGTTTCTGACTCAAAGTTTTTTTAGCCCCGAAATAGGCCGTCAACATACTCAGTAAGGTCACTAAGCTTATAGTATAAGTTGCCGTAAACCAATCAATGCTCCAAAGACTCTCAAAGATCAGGTAGGCAAACAACATCGAGATAAGGATACTTAAAGCCGTTCCCACCAAAGCCGCCACAAATCCCAGCATTGCAAATTCCAAAAGAAGGATGATCTGGATATCCTGAAAGACCGCTCCAAGAATCTTAAGCAGGTTGACCTCCTGTTGTCGGCTTTGGGCATTGTGCCTGGAAATCGAATAAACCACGATTAAACCCGCCAAAACCGCCAGCAGTGCCATTACCTTTAATGCCCAACTCAACTGACCTGTTATTTCGACCGCTTTTTTTATCATAACCGTCACATCCACCATTGAGATGTTGGGAAACTCCCGCACAAAACGGTTTTGAAATTCAATCCGGTTTGGTAGGTGGATTTCGTTGATGGTTGCCAGGTAGGTTCCTGGAGCGTCATCAATCACCCCCGGCTGAAAAAGAATATAGAAGTTTGGCCGAAAACTATTCCATCTCACCTTTCTGAGGTTATGGATTTTCGCCTTTACAGGCACTCCCTGAATATCAAAGGTGATGTTATCCCCGACTTGAACTCCCAGCCGTCCAGCGATTCTCTCTTCCAGGGAGACCAAAGGAAGCTTGTCTTTTGCGGGGTCAAACCTTCGTTCAAAGGGCGCGCCCTGGATTATTCTCTCTGATTCGTTGATCCTCAGACGAAAACTTAAATTATACTCATGCGACCGTGAATGTTGCTGTTGCTGTTCTTCGCGGGTCAAGGCCTTTTTCTCCGCTAGTCTTCTGTACTGGACGCCATTGATCTCAAACAGCCGGGCCCTGACAGAAAGCGAGAGGTTCTCAAGCGTGATTTTCTGTTGATTGAGGTAAATCTTTAAGGTTTCGGCTTGTTCCGGCTGAATATCGAAAAGAAAAAAGATGGGGATTTTATTCTGATTGCCGGCTGAAATCTCTTCATTGAGTCCCTGGTGAATCTGAGGGATTAAATTAATTAAAAGCGATCCAACCCCGATCGCCAGGAAACTCGATAAAACGGCGAACTTGTTGCGATATAGGCTTCTAAAAACCAGCTTGAACCTCAAGCCCGAACTCGAAACAGACCTGTTGGCCAGCGTCAGACAACCCCAACCCACCAAACCCAATACCAATAAGGAGCCTAACAGACTCCCCATAAAAATACTGCCAATTTTAAACGAGTTTGCCTGCCAGATCGAAAGCGACCAATAGCCAAAAATTATCGGCAGATAACTTAGCAAAATCCATCTTTTACCGTTATCGTCCAACCCCCGGTTGAGTAAATCCTGATTCAGAAGAATCTTGGGCTTTAGTCCCTGAACTTTAGCCAGAACCGGCAGACAAAACAATACGCTCCCGAGCACACCGATCACCAAAGCTAATATGACGCTTTTGAAATTGATGATCCCGACAAACCCGCTGGGGAGATAATTCTTTAAAATCATGGGGAAAACAGGGATCACCAGCATGGATAAAAGACTGGCGATTAAAGCCGAGACCAGTCCCAGTCCTCCGATCTGAATAAAGGACATAAAATAAGTTTCGCTCTTTTTGCCGCCAAGACACATCAAAATAGCCAATTCCTTTACCTTGCCGACCAGATAACCACGAAAAAGGTAGGCCGTACCGATCCCCGCCAAGAACAAGGCCACCAGAGAAACCAACCCCAGGTAATCGCTGAGATAACCCATAGTTCGATTGATCTGCTGGCTAGAACCCTGATGGGTCTGGATAAAGACATTGGGATTATCACCGTACCTTTCTTGAATTAATAGCTTAAGATTTCGGCTGATTTTTTTAAGATCGCTATTTTTGGGGAGCTTATAGAGATAATGGTGCGATCTGCGGCTACCCCTGCGAATCAGTCCTGTCTTCTCGGCCTGTTTCATCCCGATAAAGACGCGATAGGCGATTCCGGCCGACCAAAAACTGATGCCGGGCGATTCGATCACCGTCCTTTGAACAATGAAGTCTTGTGCGCCGAGTTTCAGGCTGTCTTGAAGTTTGATCCCCAGCGACACTAATAATTCCGGTTGAATCCAAAGCTCTGGTTTCTGATGAATGGGCAAGGACTTGTCTTTAGCCGTTATTTCACGACCATCGTCCAAAACAATGCTACCGTAAAGGGGATAGCCTTCCCCGAGCGCGACGATCTGTACTAATTTGGAGTCTTTTTGGCTTGCGATCATCGAAAGAAAATTGAGTTGATAGGTTTTGCCCTGGTATCCCCCCATGACATCCTCAAGTTGTTTTAGCTCAGCTTCTTTCAAAGGCCGGTTTGCTCGGATGTCCAGATCAGCCGATAAAATAGCCTTAGAGCGGAGATTGATGTGATCTTGAATAGAAATTTTAAAAGAATCCAGCGCGATAAATCCGACCAGTCCCAAGCTTAGGTTCAGGATAAAAAACAGACTGAAACGCCAGTCGTTTATTATCTCTCTGAAAGCCAGCTTAAACCAGATGTTCATAACAGCTTTCCTTCGTTTAGATAGGCTTTTCTACTGCAAAGCTCGGCCATGGCCTTATTATGTGTCACCAGGATCATGGTCATTTCGTTTTTTTCGATCAAATCGAAAAAAAGCTTCGAGAGTTTCTCGCCGGTCTTTTCATCCAGATTTCCGGTTGGCTCATCGGCTAAAAGTAACGCCGGCTTAACCACCAAAGCCCGGGCTATAGCCACCCTTTGACACTCACCCCCACTGAGTTGATGAGGAAAATGGTGCTGTCTCTGCAACAACCCTACCTGCCCCAGAACTTCACGAGATCGATCCAGTGCGTGTTCCTTTCTGGTCAACTCCAATGGCAGAGATACATTCTCCAAAGCCGTCAAATGAGGCATCAGATGAAACTGCTGGAAAACGATACCGATATTTTGAGCCCTGAATTTTGCCAATTGGTTTTCGTTCATCTCGCCTAAAAGTCGCTGGTGGACCCAGACCTCTCCCTCGGTGGGATTATCCAATCCCGCAATAAGAGAAAGCAGGGTTGATTTCCCTGAGCCGGATTGACCCAAAATCGCCGTGGTTTCCTTATGGGAAACGGTGAAGTTAAGATCACTAAATACCTCGACGGGGTTTTCTTTACCGGATGAAAAAAAGTTTTGGT
>Ga0224496_10000567_pt1 | contig 25484 bp, 20 predicted proteins | sample SF_Jul11_sed_USG_2_FD_168127 | JGI IMG/M metagenome (GOLD analysis project Ga0224496, IMG submission 168127) | Sediment microbial communities from San Francisco Bay, California, United States - SF_Jul11_sed_USGS_8_1 | ecosystem: Environmental > Aquatic > Marine > Sediment | place: USA...
GCCCACCAGGATATCCCCTTTATGCCCGTGGACAACGCGGATACAACGACCTGGGCCGCCCGTAACGCCGGCCTGGCCGCGCTTGACCATGCTCTTTTACCGGGGACGGACCTGACCGAAATGTTCTGGGGTTATCTTCCGATCCCGATATGCGTGGAGGTGGATGGCACGGGCCCGACCGGCTTTAGCACCAATAACGCCAATATGAAGATTCCCCGGATTTCGCTGATGGGCCTGCCGGATTACAGCATGACGCTGACCACCCAGGAAACCAGCGACCTGCTGGAGCAATATAATGTGCTGATATACGATCCCGTATGTCCTGTAAATGTCAGTTGCCAGCAGAACCTCACCGGTGGGGGATGGAACTCCGCCGGAGGAAATTTAACCGTGCAACTGGCTTACAACAGGGCTAATAGCAACCCGGACTCCGCGAACCGGCCCCATACATGCATGAGCTTCGTAAATCCCCCCTCGGGAGGGTGCCCGTCGGGGGTGGCATGCATAAACATCGGCGAGGACATGTACTATTTTGTCCAGGTCACAACAGCCGAGCCGAATAATCCGCAGCTTGTGCGGTATAACGTGGGCACGGGCAGTATCGAAGTGATGTCGAACTACGTGGAGGATTTCCAGATCCTCTACGGCGTGGACGGGGTGACCGCAACCGATGTCCAGGATGGCATGGTGACTGCTTCCGAGTGGCTCAACGGGCTGGAGTATAATACGAACAACTCTGGCCCCCGGACCATGATGAGCCGCATATTCCTTTTAGTGAGAAGTAATAAAGAGGACAACATGTTGGCGGCGGCCGGAATCAAGCAGAATCCTCAGTCGATAGACAACAGCACCATAGCCCAGCCGGCCAATGGCGGTGACTACAAGCGGCGAAGGCTGATCAGCAGAACCGTGCGGATGAGGAGTGTGCTGTGATGCGGCGAGAAGAGACAGAAAGATATGACTGTGCGGAATCTATGACGATGAAAGATGAGGTTAGCGCCATGAAAAGGAATTATATAGCCCGGGGCCGTCGTTCGGCCAACGGGAGGAGCGGAGCGGTGCTGGTGTTGGCTCTGCTGACCCTGGCCATGATCACGGTGATGGGAGTATACTCGGCCACCCGTACCACCCTGGAGCAGCAGATCGCCAGCAACATGGAAAACCAGGTGATGGCCTTTTTCGCCGCGGAGGCGGGCATATCCCATGGCCGTACCATGTTGCAGAAAGAGTTCGTCAAGGCCAACGAACAGAATATGGTAAATGGGAAGAAACCCACCTGGAACTGGATCCTGGACGGTACCTTTAACGGAATTGCCGCCGGGACGTACTGGTGCGGCGACTATCCCACCACGGCCTCCAATGGCTGCGAGTTCGGCGCCTCCCCTTTCGACGGATTGTGGACGGGGCATGGTGTGGAGATAATCCATCGGCCCTGGACCATAGGCACAAAGACCGTGGAATATACGGTTACGGTGTGGGATAACGTCGATTATATGTTCGACTCCTCCCTGGTCGCCAACGATACCTATACCGATGTGAATTCCTCGGTGGTGATAGACCCTCTAGCCACATGCGATGAGACAGTCGATTCAACAAACCTGAAGGGAAAAAACGCCACTAAACCATGTAGCAACGATTACGATCCGGTGAATGACAAGGACGGGATGATCTTTGTCCGCTCCAGGGGCGTTATATATTCTGGTGGGGTCGTCATAGCCGAGGCCATCCATGAGCTGACATTTGCGGGAAGAATTTCCGGCAGGGGCCAGGTTATTCCCGGGCTGGCCCAGGAGTTCGCCAACGAGGGCCACTCCTCATCCGGTATGGACTTGAGTGAAATTGAACTGGCAGATCTTACTAACCCAGTCGACCTAAGTTCTTAAGTTAAGGAGAATACAATGTTTCGGCAAAACGTTTTTTCAAATAACGGTACGTTGGTTTCTGCCTTGGCGCTTTTGGCGCTGATAGCGGGAGCAGGCTTTTCAGGGGTGGCTGGCGCGGCGCCTCCCCCATCCGGCCCCGCAGTGGCGGCAGGATGCGTGGTGGGTGGAAACTACGCCTCGGTCGATTCAGGCGGCTTTGCGGCGGCGGACTATACCTTTACCCACACCACCGTCACCGCCGGCGGCGAAGTGGCGCTCTCTTTCTCCACTCCAACGGTCCAGGAGGCATACACCGTGCCGTTCGACCAGGACGTGTACGCGGCTTTTGTCTATGAAGACCCGCTAGACTTGGCGTACTATAACTCGTCCCAGGTGATTGTGGGAAACCAGTTCAACAACAGCATGGGCTGGTTTATCAAGCCGCTGGTGGAACAGGAGCTGGCTGCGGTGGGCTTCCCTTCTAGCAACAAGCTGCACTTTTATTTCCTGTACTGGACCGACCAGAATTTCTATAACGTCGCAACCAACAAATACCACTTGATCAATTACCTTTTCCCCAGGGTGACAGACACCAATAACGATAACATTTTTGACAGGTGGTACGACCCTGTATGGTATACCTTGGGGCTTGACGGCTTTGGGAACCTCTATACTGCGTTTACTTCTGTCGTGTGGGGTCCTTCGACAGAAAGTGACTACTCCGCCAAAAGCTTGATTCCTAATGGCGATGGTATTCTGGACGGGCGCGACGCCCGGATAAAAGTCGGCAGATTCAAGGCCGGCACGCAGATATCGTTTTTTCAGAACAGGGATTTTTACCATGTTCGCACGGCGTATACAACGAAGGATGCGGGGACGAATACCTACTGGAGCTATCAGAATGATTTTAGCCCCCAGCCAGCGGCTTTGCCTTCATATCCGGCTTGCGCCAACGTCGGTAAAGCGGTGAACAGCGCGAAAACCAAAAGGGAACTCCTTGTCTCGAATGCTATACAGCTCGGCGGTGGAGTAAGCTACGTCTCGCTGAACCTCAAGTTCGACCTGGCATGGCCAGCTCCGCAAAGTGTTCCTGAGGATTTTGTGGCGGGAGTCCCTGTACTGTTGGGCGGAGCGGACTGCAAATATGTGAGCATGGATTACAAGGGCGCCGGTGGCACCTCCTATCCATATTCATGGACCCAGGGGCTCTTCCCAACGGCGGCTTCCAATGCGTTGAGTAATATCTTCGGACTCAGTTTCACAGGAACCGTGAACGCCGGGGATTATGAGATCTATTTTCTCAACGGCGTCACCACGAAAAACGATTTTAACCGGGCCCTTTGGCTGGCGCCGGACAAAGACCCCTTCTCGACCCTTCTTACCTTTGAGTCGCATTACACGGGTTACGACCTGGACTTTAACGACAACATGTTCCTGATCGAGGCCCGCAATGGCGGTACCGTGCAGATGAATGTCTCGGCCAGCCCCAGCGCCACGCTGGCCGCAGCCGGCAACGCCTTCATAACCACCGCCACCATAAAGGTGCAGGACACCATGCCGTCGGCCTCCTGCGGCGTGTCGCCTGGCGACACCAGGATTGACTACTACCTGTCCACCAATGGCGGCGAGGAATGGACCCGCGTCCATGAATGGGATCTGGCGCGGAGTGGGGACATTACCGGAGACAAGGTGTATGACTGGACTCCCGGTATCACCATGACCTCATACCAGGCGGTGACAAAGCCTGTGAGCGAGACCACCTATCGTGAGGCGACGGTGAGCTTTATCAGCAACGCAGTTGTAGGAAACGTCCTGTTGTGGAAGGCTGACATGATAACGGTGGACAAGACCTGTTCGCCGAGGATAGCTTCCGTGGCGCTTTCATACAACGCCTCCGGGCCCAGAGGATTTGCCCACACGGCGCCGGTGCCGTTGTCCAACGTGATATACGACGCCAGCTTCAAGTGGGATAGCGCCTGGCTGGACAATACCGATTTCCGCGGGCACGTGTTTTCCAAAGAACTGTACGACCCGTGGTTCTCAGAGAACAGCGCCGGGTTCACTCCGGTATTGAACTGGGACGCTGGCGATAAGCTGGGCGGCTCCGCCTCTTCCGTTTCGACGAAAAAGCCTGAAGCAAGGCGCATTCTGTTACCTGATACGAGCGTGTACTCCGTTGTTAACGAGACTGTGGCCCTTAGCTCCGGATCCGTAATTAACGGCGTTGCCAGAACAGTGTCCGGACGCCTGGCCAATAGAAATGTGGTCTCCGGCACCATTGAAATCAGTGGGTGGGATAGCTATGGGAGGTTGGAAACCTTCAGAGACTATGGTGTACGCAGTCTCGACGGAGAGATGGTTGGGACCGGCGACATCAACCGGGGCACCGGTGATTTTACAGTTACGTTCACCAGGGCTCCCGGTGTGGGGACTCATCTGGTGGCGAGCTATAACTACTACACGGTGAACACCACCACCCCGGCTCTTCTCAACACCGGGTTGGTAAACTATTTACTGGTGGGTTTGGACGGCAGATCCATCATGACCAACGCGGGTCGTGTGTATGAGTACGATCTTAACGGCGATAAGCTTTTTGACGGCCTTGATAAAGATTGGCTTCTCAACTGGGCCAGGGGCTATTCCAGAAAGAGAAGCGGTTTCAATAAGGAGTGGTTCCTGGGCGCGATAGACCACAGCACCCCTGCAGTGGTGGGCGCGCCTGGCCTGCAAGGATGGTATTACGGCAGCGATATCAAGGACGATGACAGAATCAGCTTCGACCAGTATCGGTGCGAGCAGCGCAAGCGCCCGACCCAGCTGTACGTGGGATCACGCTCCGGCATGCTGCATTCATTCTACGCAGGCGAGTTCCGCCCCTATTATGTGGACGAGAGCAAATTGGCGGCTCCATTCACCTGCGATTTCTCCAATGAAGCCAATCTGTTCACATTCAGGGGCGATTTCAATAAACCGAAAGACACCGGAGCGATAAACCCCAAAGGGGCGTTTTATCGGCCGCCGGGAACTCCTCCTGCAGGAGTGGTGGATCCCCTCCGGGGTTTCCCCATCAACCGCGGCTATTACGAGTGGCCCACCGGCGCCGGACCGAACTACGGCGACGGCAGCGAGACCTTCTCTCTGATCCCGGCCAACCTGTTGTCGCGGCTGAAGAACCTGCCAATGAACCGTGAGGATAAGGCGTTCATGGACGCCAGCCCTGTGGCGTCCCATGTCAGGTTCGCAGATGGCACATGGCACAACATGGTGATCACGGCTCAAGGTAACGGCGGCGACCATATAGTTGGCCTCGACGTGACCGATACGGCCAATCCCAAGATCATGTGGGATTACGCGGATCCGGACCTGTATCGCTCGCGCTCCGCGCCATCCATCGGCTCCGTGGGCCGCGTGGTGGCTGGGGGCAATTCCCAATGGGTGGTGATGTTCGTCTCTGGAGTGAACACCGATCCGCATGGATATCCCAAAATATACATGCTGGAGATCGAGACCGGCAAGCTTCTGTACGAACTGAACCTGGATACCGATATCGAGGCTCAGGGCGCTACTCCAAGCGGCCAGCCGGCGCTGTTGGATTCGGACGGCAACGGATATGCCGACCGCTGGTTCATAGGCACGGACAAGGGTGTGGTCTTCAAGGGCGTCATGCCTGATAACCCGTTGGCGGCCACCGGGACCGATTTCGAGATTTGCACCTTTTTCAAGACTCATAACAAGGTGGCTCCTTCCGATCCCAATGAGAGGTTGGCCATATACGCCTCCCCCTCGGTGACGTCCACGAACACGCTCTCCTCCACCGGCAAGCTGGAGTACAAGATCAACGTGTTCTTCGGTACTTCGTCCAGCCCGTATCACGACGACGATCCGGGAGACACCTACAAGTTCTACGCGGTGAGGGACACTGACGACAAGACCAAGTGCACTGCTGGCAACGAGCTGTGGAACATGGATCTGCCTGCCGGGCAGCAAGTGTACGCCGCGGCGTTCGCTACCGCTGGAAGGGTCTATTTCGGTACCTCCACGGCCACCAGCGAGGATCCCTGTGCGCCCACGGCTGCTGCCGCAGGGGGCACAACTGGAAATATCTTCGTTTGTGACATCGAGAATGGCTCCGCGCTTGCAACTCTTGCGACTGGCAACACGGCAGGATCGCTGGTGGTGGATGATAACCATCTGTACTTCAGGACATCCGATGGTAGGGTGATGTCCAGAGGTGGAGATACTTTCCAAAACGCAACCAAACAAGGAGGATTCAGTGAGGCAGTCATTGTTTCGTGGATGGAAGTACTGCGCTAGGCGCACTGGAGCCAGAAGCGGCTTTTCCCTGATAGAGCTGTTGGTGACCATCGGGATCTTCGGCATCCTGGCAGGACTGTCCTTTTCGTCGGTGGCTGGCAACATGCCCATGTGGAGGGCGAAAGGGGCTGCGGACAATGTGATCGGTGTCTTCCAGAAGGCCAGGTCTCAGGCGGTCAGGTCGAATCAATGGGCTCTGATCTCATTCACCGGGGTTAATACGCCCGGCGCTTCCGCTATTGCTATCTATCTTGACAAGAACAATAACGGAGCTCTGGATGTCGGCACGGATGAGCGAATCTACAGCCTGGATGTGAATGCGCATTATCGAGACGCTTATGTGAAGTCTGTCGCCGTTGGAGTGAGCCCCGGTACGCCCGTGTCAATGGTGGCATTGGGTCCGGATGGGACAGTGAAGCCCAGTAACCTGAGCATGCCGGTGGAAGTGGTGATAGCCAGCAGAAATCCCAAGGTGACCCAGACGTATACCATCAGGGTAGAGCGTGGTGGCCTTGGCAGGTGGATCTGATCCAGACTTTTTTTCGATCCCGCTCCGGGCAAGCCCCGGGGCGGGATTTTTCTTTTCCGGCCACACGGCGTTTATGTTTGAATCCGATGGGCCGATAAGCTACGATTTACCCATAATCATGCGGGTCATCGATCCATGCCGGTCATTGCCGACAACATAAGAAAGATCCTGGAGCGGATCGAACAGGCCGCCGCCAAAAGCGGGCGTGACCCGAAAGCGGTGGAGCTGGTGGCTGTCACCAAAACCGTGGGCGCGGACCAGGCCTTGGAGGCGGTTTTGGCGGGAATGGTGAGCCTGGGGGAATCCCGGGTCCAGGAGGCCAGGGATAAGTACTCGGTCATCGGGCCCAGGGCCAGGTGGCACCTCATCGGCCCGTTGCAGACGAACAAGGCCAAATATTGCCCAGGCTTGTTCCACCTTATACACTCCGTGGACAGGATGGAGCTTTTTCGGGAACTGGCCAGGCAGGCGGCGCGAAAAGGAAGCGTGGTCCATTGCCTGCTACAGGTGAACCTTTCCGGCGAGAAGCAAAAGTCGGGATGCCGGGCCGAGGACGCGGAAAGGATAGTAAAAGAGGCCGCCCTGCTGGAGGGAGTGAGGATCCAGGGATTGATGACAGTGCCCCCATACAGTGACGATCCGGAGGAATCACGCCCCTATTTCCGGGAGCTTTGCCAGCTGGCCGGAAGACTGGACGCGCTGGGAGTGGAAAACGTTACGATGGATCGGATTTCGGCTGGAATGACCAACGACTTCGAAGTGGCGGTGGAGGAGGGCGCCACGATAGTGCGGGTCGGCTCCGCCATATTCGGCGAAAGGCTATAAGGGAGATTGTGAAATGACAAAGAAAAGCGCGGCGGGGGGCGCGTTGGCAGGCAAAAGGATCGCCTTCATAGGCGCAGGTTTCATGGGGGAGGCGATAATTCGTGGAATCCTGAAGTCCGGGGCCGCCAGTCCCAAGGCGATAATTGCCCACGACCCGGCCTCGAAGGCGATGGTGTCCATGGCGGGTCTTGATGTGACTTTGGCCGATAGCGCCATGGCGGCTGTGGAGGGGGCGGAGATAGTGGTTTTTGCGATAAAGCCGCAGGTCATGGAAATGGTGGTCTCCTCGCTGAAAAAATCGATATCAAAAAAGACCCTGGTGATCTCCATCGCCGCCGGTGTCTCCACCGCCAGCCTGGAGTCCTGGCTCGATTGCGGGGCAAAGGTGATCCGCGCCATGCCAAACATGGCCGCGTCGGTGGGCCACTCCGCCACTGCCATATGCGTGGGCAAAACCGCAGGGGAGGATGACATGGCCGTGGCGCTGGCGATGTTCGGCTCGGTGGGGGGAAGCGTGGAAGTGGACGAATCGCTGATGGACGCTGTCACGGGGCTGTCCGGCTCCGGCCCTGCGTATGTATTCATGTTTTTGGAAGGGCTGATAGACGCCGGGGTGAGCTGCGGCCTACCCAGGGACGTGGCCACCTTTCTGGCGCGGCACACGCTCTACGGATCCGCCCACCTGGCCCAGGAATCCGGGGAGCACCCCTGCATACTAAAGGAGCGGATCACCTCCCCTGGGGGGACCACCATCGCCGCGCTGGCCGCACTGGAGGAGGATGGATTCCGCGGTTCAATCATTAAGGCGGTGCGCGCCGCCATGGAGCGGAGCCAACAATTGGGTGGGAAATGAAAATGAAAAACAGGGATAGTTAAGATGTTTATACTGGGAAACTTTTTTGTGGCTTTAGGCTATGTCATTCAGGCGGCGCTGACAGTATACATGTGGATAATAATCGCCAGGGTGGTCATCTCATGGGTGAATGCGGACCCATACAACCAGATCGTGATGATCATCAGGGGCGCCACTGATCCGGTGCTGAATCCCGTGTCAAGGAGACTGCCACCGATGGGGGGGCTCGACTTCTCCCCGATAGTGGTTCTGCTGGCCATAATGTTCCTGCAGGTATTTATGGGTAATAGCCTGATCCAGATCGGTTATTCCCTGGGCGCCAAATGAATGTGCCCGCCATAAACCGGCAGTCGCCAGGATGCCTTGCGCCGGGCAGGGGGGGGAAGGTGTGATAGTGGCGGTGAAGGTTTCTCCCCGTTCTTCCGTCAGCCGAGTGGAGAGTGTGGTGGCGGGCGCCCTGAAGGTGCGGTTGGCGGCGGCGCCGGTAGACGGGGCGGCCAACGCGGAGCTGATCAGGACCATGGCCGATTTTTTCGGTGTGGCAAAATCCTCCGTCACCATACTGTCTGGCGAGTCCTCCAGGACCAAGAGGGTCTTAATTCGAAATGTGACCGTGGAGCAGGCGAACGGGCTGATGGCTGCGCTGCCGTGATCCGCTCGAATCCAGCCACTGGCCGGCTATCTTCATGACCAACATCGGTTTTGACCTGCGAGGTCTGCAAGAGGGATTCAAGGCTCACAAGAAGCGCGGGATCGGCGTTTATATCAGAAACCTGGCGGCCAGGATGCGCCTGGCGCCCAGGGAGTTATCCATGATCCCGTTCCACGACCCGGGCATGGAGGCCGAAGAGCCTCTGGCGCTGGGATCGGAGGCTTACGATACTCGCTATGTGGGGCCTCTGCGGCCGATGCTACGCCAATATGTATGGCAGCATTTTCTTTTTCGGCCAGTGATAGCCGCGGCGGTGAAAAAAAGGGGACTGGACGCGTTTTTCTTCCCATCCCATCTGGACGCCCCTGCGGGAATATCGGTCCCCTACGCGGTCAAGGCGCATGACCTGATCCAGGCTGCCATGGGGGAGATGCACTCCTCGCTCAAGCACCGGGCCCATGTGATGAAACAGATCTCCGCGCTGAGAGGCGCCAGGGTGATAATCGCCAACTCTCATCACACGAAAAGCGACGTGGTGAAGTACGCCGGAGTGGCGCCGGAGAAAATAGTGGTGGCCCACCTGGGCGTGGATCGGGTGTTCACGCCGCAGGCCGATGCGGACCTCTCCCGCTTCAACCTGCCTGAGAAATTCATCTTGAATGTTGGGGGCATTGATCCACGAAAAAACATAAACCTACTTTTTACCGCGTTTTCCAAACTGCTGGAGAGGGACCCGGACTATCACCTGCTGATGACCGGGGCCCTGGATGACGACCCGAAGTTCCGCGATTTCACGGAGGAACTGGAGCGGCGCTCGCTGAAAAGCAGGGCGAGGGCGCTGGGGTATGTGACACAGAGTGAACTGGCTGCCCTTTATGCCAGGGCTGATCTGTTTTTCTATCCCAGCCTCTACGAGGGATTCGGCCTGCCAGTGCTGGAGGCGATGGCCTGTGGGGCGCCCGTGATCACCACGGACCGTTCCTCCATTCCGGAGGTGGCTGGGGATGCGGCCTTGACTCTGGATCCTGACCAGCCGGAATTATTCACAGAGGCGTTGTTGCGGCTGGCGGGATCGAAGGATGAGAGGGATCGGCTGCGTGAGCTGGGCCCGAAAAGGGCGGCTACGTTCTCCTGGGATTCTCACGCCTTGATAGTATGGGACACCCTCGCCAAGTCATTCGGATAGCCGGATCAGGCGGCGCTATCTTTGGCGTCCTTTTCCATCTCCTGGGCCTTCCAGCTGTCGTGGATCTTGGCGATAAGCCGGGAGTCGTACATCTCCACCCATGCTTTCACGATAGCGGGGTCGAAATGAGCGCCTGAGCTATTGATAATTTCCTCCAGGGCCTCCTCCATGCTCCATGCTTTTTTGTATGGGCGGGAGGAGGTAAGCGAGTCGAACACATCGGCCACGGCCACAATCCTGGCGGCCAGGGGTATGTCATGGCCGGCCAATCCGTCAGGATAGCCGCTGCCATTCCATTTTTCATGATGGCTGCGGGCTATTTTGCGGGCCACGGAGAAAAAGGGGCGCTCCCGCAAAATCTTCTCCCCATGGATGGTATGGGTCTTCATGATGTCGAACTCTTCGCGGGTCAGCTTGCCGGTTTTCTTCAGGATATGGTCCGGGATGGCTATCTTCCCCACATCGTGCATGATGGAGGAATACCCGATCTCGTCCGCCTTCTCGCTCGGAATGCCAAGCTTAAGGGCAAGAGCGTGGCTGTAGCTCTGGATGCGATGGATGTGGATGGCGGTGTCTGTGTCCTTGGCTTCCGCCGCGGTGGCCAGGCTGAATATGGCGTCCATGTTCGCCGCTTCAAGCTCGACGGTGCGCTCCCGCACTCTTGACTCAAGGGTTTCGTTGAAGCGGGCCAGTGTGATGTTCGCCTCTTTCAGATCCTCGTACAGCGATTTTACACGCAGATGACTCTGGATCCTGGCCAGAAACTCTTCGGTGCCGAAGGGCTTGACGATATAGTCGTCGGCGCCCAGATTCAAAAACAGCTTGATCCCCTCTTTTTCAGAGATGGTGGTGGATACGATGATGGGAATAAACTGGAAGCGCTGGTCACTCCTGATCTTTTCGATCAGGAGCCTGCCATTCATATTCGGCATGTTTATGTCGGTCACCACCATGTCCAGTTCTGAGTGCTGGCCCTCCAGCAGTTTCCATCCTTCCGCGCCATCGTGGGCTTCCAGCACCGCGTGCCCCACTTTTTCCAGGAGGTGACGCGTGATGGCTCTCATGGTGGAAGAGTCGTCCACCACCAGAATCCGCCGTCCGGAGCCGGTAGCCGCTTTTTCTATTTCGAAAGCATGCGCAAATGAGTCTGCCTCCCACGTGTCAATGGGCTTCAGGAACACTTGTCTGGCGCCCCGGCGAAGACAAAGCTCCTTTTGTATCGGGTCTTCAATTCCGGTGACCACTACCAGGGGGATGCTTTTAGTTTTTTCGGAATATCTGAACTTGCTTATCAGTTCCAGGCCGTCCATATCATCAATCGACAGATCCATGGTGATAAAATCGGGCGAAAGGCTGTTGGCCATTTCCAGGCCCAGCCTGCCGCTTTTGGCTATGGATACGGAAAAACCGAGGGATCGGAACTTGTCCTCCATTGCCATGCAGGATATGTCGTGGTTATCCACCACTAATACATGAAGCCCCTGGGAAGGGGCGGAAGCGTCCTGCATAAAAACTTCAAACCAAGTAATTCAAGGTTAAGTCTCCCATGACATGCTATCATTTTAACCCATGAGGATATTGGATTATTACATTTTTCAGGAACAATTCAAAGTATTCCTGATCTCACTTTTCACCATCCAGGCGATGCTGCTCCTGGAGAAGGTGAATTTTCTGTCAAACCTGTTTCTGGCGCGCAACACATCCTTTGAAACCGCGGGAATGCTGATCTTGTATCTCTGCCCCGCGTTTCTGACGCTGGCGGCTCCGTTGGCAGTGCTGATGTCATCGCTGATGTCATTTTCCAGGATGTCTGCAGACAACGAGATTACCGCCATGCGCGCGGGTGGGATCTCCTTCGCCAGGCTTCTGGCCCCAGTGGTTTTCTTCTCCGCATTGGCGGCAGGCGCCACCTTGTACCTTTCCATCACCCTTGCCCACGAGGGGAACCTGCGCTTTCAGCAAACCGCCATCAGGATATTGAGCCAAAGTGTGCAGTCGGAGATAAGGGAGCGGCGATTTTATTCCGAGTTTCCAGGCCTGATGATCTATGTGAACGAAAACCGGGACGGTGTGATGAGGGGGGTTTTTATTTCCGACCAACGCAGCGAGGGGCGGACAAGCATCATCGAGGCGAAAACAGGGATGATGGAATCTGATCAGGAGAAAGGGGTCCTCTCTATGGGATTGCGGGACGGGGTAATCCACACTGCGGGGCAGAACTACACCACCATTGGGTTCAAGGAATATTTTCTAAAAATGGATCTGGGCGCAAAGATTAACCAGCCCCTGGAGAAAGAAGCGCCCCAGATGTCCATCCCGGAACTTTGGGAGGAGATAGATAAAAAAGAGGCGCAGGGAAAGCCCTCGTACCGGGAGCAGGTGGAAATCCACAAAAAGTACGCCATTCCCCTGGGCTGCCTGGCGTTGGGAGCGCTGGGGGCTCTGGCCGGGGTGATGACCCAGCGGCGCGGTTCCGGGGGCGGATTGGGCATGGGAGTTATCCTGATAGTGATCAACTATCTTCTGATAATGATCGGCCAGGGGCTCGGTTCCGGCGGCAAGATACCCCCGGCCCTTGGTGTGTGGGGCCCGGACGCCGTCATGGCCGGGGCGGCTGTGTGGATGTTCCTTCGGGTCTCCCGGGACACAATGCCCACCCAGCTGGAGGTATTTTTGTCTGAGTCATGGGTGCGGATGCGGTTAAAGCTCAGGCCGGACACGCCTCCAGAAGTTGATATCCGGTAAAATGATCCTCATGGAAAGTTTCAACGAAAATATGTTCCTCTGGATCAACGGGCGTTTCGCCTCTCCTTTGATGGATGGGGTGATGTCTTTTGTCACCGTGACGGGAGACGCCACGGTGGTGATATCCTGCGGTTTTATGCTGATCTGGACCTGGAACCTGGCCCCATGGAAAAATAGACGCGGCCGGATGACGGCGCTTTTTCTGGTGGCGCTGGTGGTGGGCGGTGGCGCCATGCATGCCATAAAGCAGAATCTGCCAAAGGACAGGCCCCTGGCCCACTTTGAAGAAAGAATTCAGAAGGGCGAAATAACTGTGCGGGCTCCATTTTCCCTGTTATACCACCGCACATTCCCCTCCGGCCACACCCAGACTGCCTTCGGAGCGGCGATGTTTCTCGCCCTGGTGATCAGGAAGCCGGCCGCTATCATGGCTCTTTTCGCATGGGCCGCAATGGTCGGATTCTCACGGGTCTACACAGGAGTCCACTTCCCGATGGATATCGCTGGTGGGGCGGTGCTGGGCGCGGGGAGCGCGTGGATGGTTTATCGCTTCGGCGGTGGCCGACCTGTCCACCGCGCGCTGGAATAAACCTGCGGGGCGAGGAACACCCCGCAGGTTCGCAAAGAGGCTTCTACTTAAGCCATTTGCGCTTCTTCTCAACTCCGGCCAGCTTGTCGTGGAACTGTTTCACCACATCCGGGAAAAGAAGGTGGAAGGGGTGGTTCGGATTCTCCGGCAGTTCCTTATACTCATCCATCACCATGGAGGCAAAGTTGCATTGGGCCACCGCCACGCCTGTGAATATCCGGTCCATGGCGTCCACCGGGCCATACATCAGCCAGTCCGCTCCCAGCGAAGAGATTGCCTCCGTGGCTGCGTCCACCCCGGCGAAGGCGTCGGGGCCGCCGATCTCCTTGGCGTTTTTCATCCACATGTACACGCCATTGGCCGGGCCGCTACCGGCGGGAAGGCCGTATTTTTCCTTTATCTTCCCCATGGAGACATTGCAGATCATGGAGGTGGGGAGGCTCATCACGGAGCAGTCGCAGAGGATCGTTTCGAAGTTATAGGGTTCCAAAAGCTTATACATATCGTCCAGGCATTTGAGGCGGCCGCTGGAAAAATCGTCCTGGGCGTCCCACAGGCCCAGAACCACATGCTTCACCCCCAGCTTGGCGATCTGCTCGATCTCTTTTTCCAGCTCCTTTTCCCAGAAAGAGAGGGAGTTGTACAGGTAGCGATCCATCTGTCCCAGGGAGGCCACATGTTCAGCGGCGGGTCTTTTCACCTGGGTCTTGTACGCGTCGGAGGCGAAGGGCATGCCAGACTCCTGGGTGGCTTCGACGAAGAAATCTATATAGTGTTTCATTTCGTCGCCGGTGTTGGCCACCATATCCACCAAAGAGGGGAGCCCGGTTTTTTTCTCCAAAGCCTCCAGTCGGCGGATCTGGCTCGTCGCCTCCTCCCGGTCGAACTTTCCCTCCTTGCGGGATTGGACGATTTTGTCCCCAGGCCAAAACATGTTCCCGATCATGAGTGGAGGATTGTTCGCCGGTTGCCCCCCCACCAGACGACCGCCGATGGTGGATGTCTTCTGCTCTTTTTCGTAATGTAGTTTCATCGTGCCCTCATTTGGTTTGACTGATTTGGGCCAAGGCCCGGATAATCGCGCCTCCGCTAAGGAGAGCCAAGGCTCTCCTTATTGTATAGGGCAAGAGGCGTGCCATACCCCAGGCAAAGGGGGTGGACTGTAGGGTATTGAATATATGCGCCATAAAGATGAATGAATCTATTGACATGAACGCGGGGGTGGTGTCGCCTCTGGTAACGATGTTTCCTGTGGTAACCGGACACGTATTAGGATTCCGAATGGAAGCCGTTCGGTAGAAATACCTTTGGATGGATATAGCTTGGTTCGCCGGGTGACCAGCCTGGTATAAAAACCCGCAAACTCAACAAAAACCCATATCTCGCCCCGGCCAACTACGCCAGGGAGCGAAGGGAGTTATCGAAGGACCTTGTTCAACTTTTCCGCCAATACCGCGGCAGTGAACGGTTTAACTACATAATCATTCACACCGGCCTGCGCAGCGGCCACAATGTTGTCCTTCAACGCCTCGGCGGTGACCATTATGATCGGTACATCCTTGGTGTTCGGGTCGGCTCGAACCGCCTTTAATAGTTCAAGGCCGCTCATTTGCGGCATATTCCAGTCCAGCAGGATAACGTCGTACTTATTTTGCTGGATTTTGGGAAGCGCCGTGGTGCCATCATCCGCTTCGTCCACGTTCTTCACGCCCAGTTGGGACAAGATATTGCGCTCGATCTTGCGCATGGTGGCAAAGTCATCTATTACAAGCACCCTGATGTTCGGATCCAGGTCAGCCATTTCACACCTATTTTGTTTATATGCTCCGTGAGCGCTACTTTAACATGAAAACGCATGGTTATTCTACTATCAATCCATAATTAAATCATTTGATTAAATCGGGCAAGTTCCGGGCCAATCCAGGGAGCAGGAAGCTGACGGGGAAGAAAATTCGCAGTCTGATCGATTATAAAATGACTTCCCGGTAAACCGGAGACTTGCCCGACTGTCACTATGCCTGACACGGAAAAGCCTTCGCAGAATGCGCCGCAGGGCGCCCAAGTTGGTGCCGGAGGTCGGAATCGAACCGACACATGGTTGCCCATACGGGATTTTGAGTCCCGCGCGTCTACCAGTTCCACCACTCCGGCGAATATGGAGCCGACATTATAACCCAACATCCGGCGATTGCCACAATGCAGATTTGATCCTCAAGAAATATTGTAACTTTGGCCGGGATGGCTTAATATCTGAGTTCAGCCCATGGCGTAGGCCCTTTGTTAGGGCCAAAGGGCTTATCACTAATTTTGGAGTGTGCAAATGATCATTGTTATGAAAGCCGAAGCGACCAAGCAGGACGTTGCGGATGTGGAAAAAAGAATCGTCGATTTCGGCTACACAGCAAAGGTCCTCACCGGACAGGTGAGAACCGTCATTGCCGCCCTGGGCGACGCCAGGGATAAGGCGCGTCTGCACGCGCTGGAATCGCTTCATCACGTGGAAAACGTCATGCCGATCTTAAAGCCATATAAGCTGTGCTCAAGAGAAGTCAAACCGGAACCTACCATCATTGACGTCAAAGGTGTAAAGATCGGCGGCAATGAGATAGTGGTCATGGCCGGTCCATGTAGTGTGGAGAGCGAGGAGCAGCTGATGCAGACCGCCATAGCTGTCAAGGCCTCCGGAGCCAAGATGATGCGCGGCGGCGCTTTCAAACCGCGCACTTCTCCATACAGTTTCCAGGGAATGGAGGAGGAGGGGCTAAAGCTTCTACGCCACGTATCAGCGGCCACCGGCCTTCCTTTCATCACAGAGGTTATGAATCCAAGAGAAGTGGATCTGGTCCATGAATACGCCGACATATTGCAGATAGGCGCCAGGAACACCCAGAATTTCTCGTTGCTAAAAGAAGTGGGCAAAATGGATAAACCTATCCTGCTCAAGCGGGGGCTCGCCACCACCATAGAGGAATGGCTGATGAGCGCCGAGTATATCTTCTCCGAAGGCAACCACAAGGTGATCCTCTGTGAGCGGGGAATCAGGACCTTCGAAAAAGCCACCCGCAACACCATGGACATCTCCGCCGCCCCGGTGCTAAAGGAGCTGACCCATCTGCCGGTTATGATGGATCCCAGCCACGGCGTGGGATACTGGCAGTATGTCAACGCCATGAGCAAGGCTTCGGTGGCCGCAGGCGCCGATGGATTGCTCATCGAAGTGCACTGGAAGCCGGAGGAAGCTTTCTCCGACGGGCCGCAATCATTGAAACCCCACAAATTCGACACTCTTATGAAGGAACTAAGGCCGGTGGCCGAGGCCGTGGGGCGGACCCTATAGCCATCAGATGGCGGGTGGAATTTACCGGGAGGTACTTTTTCCGCGAAAGGCCTCCCCCCAATCTCACCCCGCCAATTTATAGACACTGCCGTCCTCCTCTCCCAGGCGGGGAGCGGAGGGAAGGAGCAAAACCCGAAAAGGGAGCGACGGGGGATTCATTCTAGTGGAACGCTCCCCCCCGCGATTTTTATCAATCCGCCGGTTTGATTGACAGCCGATGGAAAACAGCCTCGAAAAACTGCTGGGTCCGGGCGGGCTTCTGGCCGCCGCCATGGGCGCGGGGTATGAAAGCCGCCCAGGCCAGACGGAAATGGCCCAAGGCTGTCTGGACGCCCTGACCTTGGGCCAAGCGCTTCTGGTGGAGGCGGGCACCGGCACCGGAAAAACCATCGCATACCTGATCCCCATCATCCTCTCCGGCCGCAAGGTGGTGGTCTCCACGGGCACCAAAAATCTGCAGGAGCAGATAATGGGAAAGGACATCCCCCTGGTGACGAAGCTTTTCGGGGTCCCTGTGCGAGTCGCCATGATGAAAGGGAGGGGAAACTACATCTGCCGCCGCAGGCTCAACAATTTCACTCAGCGCCCTCTCTTCTCGGGGGAGGGGGAAGCCTCCCTCTTCGAGCTTGTGCTTCAGTGGGCCAGGGACTCCAACTCCGGGGATCGCGCCGAACTGGATATCCTGCCGGACAATTACTCCGCGTGGGGCGAGATATGCTCCAAATCGGAGCTCTGCCTGGGCGCCGCGTGCAAATACTACTCCTCCTGCTTTGTATACTCCATGCGCGCCAAGGCGGCGGAGGCGGACCTGGTGGTGGTGAACCATCACCTGTTCTTCGCGGACCTGGCGGTGCGGGATGGCTCTTTTGGGGAAGTGATCCCACAGTACGATTCGGTGGTGTTCGATGAGGCGCACCTGGTGGAGGATATCGCCACCTCATATTTCGGCGTCACTTTGTCCAGCTACAGGATCACCGAGGCGGTTCGGGACACCGAGCGCGAATTGAAAGCGGCAAAACTGTTTTCCAATGACACAGCCAGGGTCGTCTCCGCTCTGCCGGAGCGGGCAGACAGGTTCTTCTCTTTTGCGCGCGGTGGGCGCGAGGAGAAGCGCCGGTTGACCAAGGGGGAGGCGGCGCGGCTGGCAGGGAACGTGGAAGAGCTGACACACTCCCTGTCACTGGTGTCGGACTATCTCTCCTCCATGAAAAACGCGCCGGAGAGTATCCGGGCGCTTTCAATCCGGTTCGAGGAGATAGCCCAGAGCCTGACGGCGTATCTGACCATGGAGGAGAAGGACAACGTCTATTGGATAGAGCCGAGGGGGCGCGGGGTTTTTCTGCATTCCTCCCCCATCGATGTTTCCTCCCACCTGGTGGAGAAGCTGTATCCCAGGACCCAAGGCGTGGTGCTCACCTCCGCCACCCTGGCCACCTCTGGTGATTTCTCTTTCATCGCAGGCAGGCTGGGGCTGGGGAAGGAAGCCAAGACCATGGCCATAGAATCCCCTTTCGATTATCAGACCCAGGCCGCCCTGTACATTCCGGAGGATCTGCCGGACCCGGCGGAGAGAAACTTCATCCCCAAAGCGGCGGAGAGAATCCTGGACCTGATCACCCTCTCCCGGGGCCGGGCGTTCGTGCTTTTCACCAGCCACAGGGCGCTGGAAAAATGCTGGGAGGTTTTGGACGGCTCCATTCCTTTCACCGCCCTCAAGCAGGGGATGGCGCCCAGGGACGCTCTCTTGGAAAGGTTTCGGGATGACACCCATTCCGTGCTCTTCGGCGCGGCCTCTTTCTGGCAGGGGGTGGACGTGAAGGGGGAGGCGCTATCCGCGGTGATAATAGACAAGCTCCCCTTTGCCACCCCGGACGACCCAGTGGTGGCGGCCAGGATCGAGAGGATCGAGAGAATGGGGGGCTCTGCGTTCAATGACTACCAGGTGCCATCGGCGGCCCTGGCGCTCAAGCAGGGATTGGGAAGGCTGATACGTTCTCGGGACGACCGGGGATTTCTGGCCCTGCTGGACAAAAGGGTGAAAACAAAAAAATATGGACGCGCCTTTCTGGAAGCTCTTCCCCCCTTCCCGGTGATCCGCTCCATGGAGGAACTGGCCAAGGCCGTGGAAAAGCTGGAGGCGCCGCGCGAGAAAAGGGAGCCGGTTCGGTGAAAATCATAACCACCCACCTGCATGCTGATTTCGACTGCCTGGCCTCCATGGTGGCGGCGAAAAAGCTTTATCCGGACGCGGAGATGGTCTTCCCTGGCGCCCAGGAAAAGCCGGTGCGCGATTTTCTGGACCGGGGCGGCTTTCCCATCCACTTCCGCAGGCTCAAAGGGCTGCCCATGGAGATGATTCGCCAGTTGGTGGTGGTGGACGCCTCCACCCGCGAAAGAGTGGGGCCTTTCTCCGCTGTGGCGGATCGCGTCGGGGTGGAGACCTATATCTATGACCATCACCCCTCGGGCAATATCGACATACCGCATAAGCTGGCCGATGTGAGGGACAGGGGCTCCACCGCCACCATATTCACCGAAATCTTCCGGGAGCGTGGGATCGACATCACTCCTTCGGAGGCCACCTTGCTGATGTTGGGGCTGTACGAGGACACCGGAAGCCTCACCTTTTCCTCTGTGCGAAAGGAGGATTTTCAGGCGGCGGAATGGCTGCTGGGCAAAGGGGCGGACCTGGATATCGTGAAGACCAGCCTGGCCCAGGAACTGACGGCGACGCAGGTGGACCTGTTGAGTACTCTTTTGAAAAGCCTGGAGGTCCATAGGGTCGGAGGGGCGGCGGTGGCCATCGCCCACGCCACGGCCCAAAGGTACGTTGGGGATATCTCCACCCTGGCTCACAGGATCATGGACATAGAGAATCCGGCGGCGCTTTTCATCCTGGTGCGCATGGCGGACAGGATCCACCTGGTCGCCCGCTCCCGGGTGGAGGGGGTGGACGCCGGCGCCGTGGCCCAGGCCATGGGGGGCGGGGGGCATCCCACCGCGGCTTCGGCCACCATCAAGGGGCTGATGATGCCTCAGGTGATGGATCAGCTCAAGGCGGCCGTGGACGCCGAGGCTCAAGCCAACATCCTGGTGGCGGACATCATGGTGGAGACGGTGATATTTGCCGAGGCTGGGGAAGCCATGGATAACGCCGAGGCGAAAATGACCCGGTACGACATCAACGGTATGCCGGTGTTGCGGGAAGGAAAGGTGGCGGGAATGGTCACCAGGTCGATCGTGGAGAAAGCGATCCACCATGGCATGGCGGAGAGGCCGGTGGAGGATTACATGATCACAGAGTTTTCCGTGGTCCACCCGGACACCCCCGTGGCCACTCTGGAGGATCTGATATTGGAAAGACGGCAAAAAACAGCGCCGGTGGTGGATCGGGTGACGGGGGCCCTGGTAGGGCTGGTCACCAGAGGTATGGCGCTGGAGAGCATGTATGGCGACAGCTTGAAGAGGCGAGGAAGGGTGGGAAGCGACACCAAAAGGCGGGAGCCGCAGATGAAGAATGTGGCGAACATGATGAAGGAATTGATTCACCCACGCCATTTGGAGATCCTGGAGCACGCCGCCCGGGCTGGTGACGAACTGGGATACCCGGTATACGTGGCCGGCGGCTTTGTCCGCGACCTGCTTATGCGTGCTCCATCCTCAGATATGGACTTTGTCACCGAAGGGGATGGGGTGGCGCTGGCCGAGGCGATGGCCCGGCAGATAGGATGGCGCTCCCACTCCCACCTGAAGTTTAAAACAGCGGTGGTGGTGGGGCCGAACGGCGAAAAACTGGATGTGGCCACCGCCCGGATAGAGTACTACCCCCACCCTGCCGCCCTGCCTGTTGTGGAGCATGGGGCCTTGCGCAATGACCTGTATCGGAGGGATTTTTCCATTAATGCCATGGCGGTGCGACTGAACGGACCCAAGCCAGGCATGCTGATGGATTACTTCGGCGGGCAGGTGGACCTGAAGAACCATGCCATCCGGGTTTTGCACAATTTGAGTTTTGTGGAGGATCCCACCCGCGCCTTTCGTGGGGTGCGGTTCGAGAGCAGGTTCGGCTTTTCCATGGGAAAGCAGACCTTGGCGCTTTTGGAGAACGCCGCGCGCAACCTGCTGTTCAACCGGTTGAGCGGGGAGAGGATGATAACCGAGATCGTGATGATCCTGATGGAGCGCCATCCCGCTCTGGCGGTGGCCAGGCTAAAGGAGCTGAATCTCTTGAAGTTCATTCACCCAATGATCAGGTTCGATTCTGCACAGGAGAGGGTCATGGACCGGCTAGAGGAAATATTGGCATGGCATGACCTCTCTTTTTCCCACAGGCCTGCGCGCAGATGGCTGCTGTTCCTGATGGCCTTGATGGATACCCTGGATGCAGAGGGGCGGCAGGAAATGCGCGCGGCGTATAAGTCCTCCCAGCATCTGGTGGAGCTGGCGGTCAGGAGCCTGGAGAAGGCGGAAAAGGCGGCTGGGGCTATCGGCTCCGTGGCGCGGCGGACCCCGCCTCCCTCCGCGGCCAGAGAGGCTTTCCGGGGGATGGAGGAGGAGCCGCTGCTCTATTTGGCGGCAACAAGCGAAGAAGAGGGGATGCGACAGCTTGTGACAAGGTATATCTCCAGTGTCCGGGAAACGGCGCCGCTTTTGACGGGGGCCGACCTGCTGGGGCTGGGGCTGGAGCCCTCTCGGCTTCTGGGGCAGATATTGGAGAAGGTGTTCAAAGCGCAACTGGACGGGGAAGTGGATGGGCGTGACCAGGCCCTGGCTTTGGCGCGTCGACTGGCGGAAAAATAGGGGGGGGGTGATAATGGGCCGCCAGGGATCGCGATACGGTATAATGAGCGATTAACGCCAGGCGCCATGAAGGCCGCCGCGGCAAGGAAAATATAAAGGGAAACATGAGCACACTCGTATATCAGAAAGTGGGCGTATTTATCGACGCCGAAAATATCGAAATGGCAGGATACAATGTCCATGGCGGAAGAGTGAATTACGCTCTTTTAATTGAGGAAGTCGGGCAGCGCGAAGTAACCAGGATCATATATTACAAGCCGATCCACAAGAATATCACGGATGAATTTCGCAGGTTCTGGCTCTCCCTGGGCGGGGAGATAAAACAGCCGATGAAGAACGCCGACGCATGGCTGACCATCGATGCTGTGACCCTGGCGGACAAAATGGATGTGGCTGTGATCCTGGCTGGAGATAAGGACTATCTGCCGCTGTTGTGGTACCTGAAGAACCGGGGTTGCAAGGTGGAGGTGTGGTCATTTCCGGAGACTTGTGCCGAAGTGATGAAAGAGGCTGCGGACCGTTATGTGTCATTGGACGACAGGTTCGTACTGCGGGACAAACCATCAGCCCGAAGGGGCGCCAAACCGGCTCGGAAAAATTAATCCGCATTTGTAAAATGATTTGACTTTTGGGCTGTTTTGTTCTAAAAATGTTCCTATTGAGAGCCATATCGCTGTCCAGTTCCGGGGTGATGCCAGATCTTGGGAAACTATATTCTGTATTTACCGTAGTGGTGATCCGGAGGCGTGATGTGGCTGGTGGTTTGTGCTGTAATACAATTAACATGGCTGCTTAACCGCGCAAGAATAAAATATGACAGGCAAAGACATTAAGGATCTGTTTTCGAGGGAATACACCATTATTTTTGTTCCCAACGTAACGGAGCAATTCAAGCGGTATTCATTCCCTCGGGTTTTCATTCATCTTGCGTTCGGCCTCTTGGCCGTCTCCTTCACTGCCTTGGCGTATTTCGGCTACCTGTACCACACCCAGCACTTGTTGCTTGTCGAGTTGGACGACCTCCGGGCGGAGAGAGCCATGCTTACCCTGGAGATGAACAAGCTGGGCAACCAGGCCAGCGAAATGGTCACACAGCTTGCCCGGATAGAACAATTCGATAAAAAGCTGCGTGTCATCACCGCCATGGAAGGCAGCGCCGGGGCCGAGGGGCGGGAAAAGTTTTTGGGCGGGCCCAATATGGACAGCTATTCCGCCGCCTCGCGGGACTATACCCAGTCTTTGGTGGATTCTCTCGACGCAGAGCTGGGCTGGCTGAAAAGCAACGCCGATTCCCAGGAAGTGAGCCTGTTTGAGCTGGACGAATTTTTCAAGGATCAATCCTCGCTTCTGGCCCATACACCTTCGATCTGGCCCGCCAAGGGTTATGTGACATCCACTTTCGGCTACAGGCGGTCGCCTTTCACCAAACGGCAGGAGATGCACGAAGGGCTGGACGTGTCCACCCAGGTGGGAAGTCCCGTTTTCGCTCCGGCCAAGGGTGTGGTGATCCGCTCCTTCTATCACAAGGGCTATGGCAATCTGGTGGAGATCGACCACGGCTACGGCGTGGTGACAAGATATGGTCACAACTCCCGCAATCTGGTCAAGTCTGGCCAACTTGTGAACAGGGGAGACTTGTTGGCCGAAGTGGGAAGCACCGGGCATTCCACCGGCCCTCATCTGCATTACGAGGTCTTGCTAAACGGCGTACCGGTCAACCCGGATCGATATATCCTGGAAGAGTAGGGGCAAGACCCGTCTCCAGTCTCGCTGGCCAGCGCCCAGGCGTCAGGGCCTTTTTTTTGTAACTTTATATATTGAGCGGGTCCCCATGTTGACTCTAAACCTCCCGAACAAAATCACCCTTTTCCGCATATTCATGGTTCCCCTGCTGATCGTCTTCCTCATCTCTCCATCCAAGCTTTCATGCTCATTGGCGGCGCTGGTTTTCGCCCTGGCCGCCGGCACGGACTGGTTGGACGGTCATCTGGCGCGGGTGACGAATCAGGTCACAGTCCTGGGCAAGCTGCTCGACCCCATCGCTGACAAGCTGCTTGTGCTCTCTGCGCTGGTGCCACTGGTGGAGCTGGACCGGGTGTCGGCCTGGATAGTGGTCCTGATTCTGGGAAGGGAGTTCGCCGTATCCGGCCTCAGGATGATAGCGTCGAGCCAGGGGATCCACATCGCTGCGGGGCAGCTGGGAAAATACAAGATGGCCGCGGAGGTGGTGGCCATCCTGGCCCTGATTTTGAATTTTATTCCGTTTTTCAACGTCATCGGGCAGACCAGCATTCTTCTGGCCATGGCCCTATCCGTGGCGTCGGGGATCGGCTATTTCGCACAATTCTGGGGGCAGGTGGACCCGGAGAAAATTCTGTGGGTGTGACGTCTCTGGCCGACAAAACAACGCCCCTGGTCAGAATATGCCAGCGTCGTCAGGATAATCAGGGCCAGATGAACACCACCGGTTTTTTAGACTTTGTCATCCGCACCACGTCATAGGGCCAGCTTTTTCCACCTTCCACTTTTGCCTCTTTGTCCGGCTCGGTAAGGCCCACCTGCGCTTCAATGGCGCCTTTTTTATCCACTACTTTAAATACGCTCACCATATGGCCACTGGTGGGCTTTTCCCCGGCGAAGACCGCCAGCAACCGCGTATTGTTCCATTCAAACACAGGCGCGAGGGATGAATTAACTTTCAAACGAACCAGCAGCTTTTGGTACTCCTCTTCAGACTCAACAGTGATGGCTTCTCGGGCCGCCGGGCCTTCCGGGGCGGCGTTGGGGAACCGGACCGGATAAAAAGCCAGCAACTGATTGGCGTAAACTGGAACTGTTTGCTCATCCACCCGGTAATACTCGGCGGGTGTATGGCCGACTATATCGCTGACGGCTTTGTCCAGGCATATACGGATCGCCTGTTCCACCCCTGTATTCTGGAAGCCGCCCAGGCCCACGCCGGTTCGCGACCAACCACCGCCGATTCCGCCTATGACACCACCGCCCCATTTCTTGTAGTTGCCTTCCACCGAATTGGCGTAGACGATTCGGCCTGTGGCGGCGTCTACAACCTTGATGTCGATGGCTACATGGCTTTGCATGTATGTCACAGCGCCCACAGGGACATCGTCATTTGCCATGGCCACAGCCAGCGACGCCCCAAATGACACCACGCCGAGGGCTATGCCACCGGCGCCCAGAAATTCAGGCTCGAACTCGGTCACCGCCCCCATCACCAGCAGATCGGCCCCTTCCAGCTTCCCGATCACCGCAGCGGTCTCGTCGGAAATGCGGCCAGACGCGGCGAAATCCTGCTCGGTGATCACGGCGTCCAGATCCTGCCGGTCCAGCACTATGAACCTGTTGGAATGAAACAGGACCGTGGCGAGCATGTCCGCCATGCCGGAGCCCAGTTCCGCGTTGGCCTTGGCCGCTTTATTCACAAATTTGGTCACCGCTATTCGGGCCTTTGGCCCATTATAGCTCGCTTCCTTTACGCTCTTTATGTCAGGTCCGCTGCTGTAGCGCGCCTTGGCGTTTGGGTTGCCCGAGGCGCAACCGACCAGGGATGCCCCGATCATGACCGCCAAAACCGTGGCGGCTGTCCTGGATAGTATATTTTTGTTCATGCCAATATTCTTACGGACTTTGCCCCTCTATTCAAATAAAATCTGCAGGTAGCCGAAACTGCGGAAAACAGCCGGTGGCTCCTATTGTTTGATTTCGGTTCCCACGCCGGTGTCCGTGAAGATTTCCAAAAGAACGGAATGGACCACCCTGCCATCGACAATG
>Ga0224496_10000568_pt1 | contig 25464 bp, 20 predicted proteins | sample SF_Jul11_sed_USG_2_FD_168127 | JGI IMG/M metagenome (GOLD analysis project Ga0224496, IMG submission 168127) | Sediment microbial communities from San Francisco Bay, California, United States - SF_Jul11_sed_USGS_8_1 | ecosystem: Environmental > Aquatic > Marine > Sediment | place: USA...
ATACTCCTTGTCTATCAATAATTCGACCGCAGTCTTCAACGGAAGTCTTGAGCGGTGAAGCAAAAATTCGCATGCCAGCTGGCGAACAAACGAGAACATATGCAACAAACCCTGCGATGGTGTAGATGCAATCACTATCGATATTTTTTTTGGCTAACCCTTCGAGTGCCACGTTGTACTTTGGCTCAATGCTTTTCAGAAAATCTTCAACAACCCGGTCTTCTCGCAGGTATGAATTAGTATTCCCATCTTCAATTCTGCATACTGATTTCGCATTGGGAGTGAAGGATTCCAGATCGTGCTTTCGAATTGCATACATCAGCCCGTCTAGACTCGGCGAATAGAAGTTCTTGAGATGAACCTGGGAAACATAGTGGTCAAGAGACTCGGCATCTTTTCCTTAAGCAGGGAATTCTGAACAATTAACTTTTTCAATAGTGATGCAAGAATTTAATCTTACATTTAGCTCAACAAGCCTTACAAAGGTTTCTTTTTCAAGGGAATAACGGGGTCTAAAGAATTCGAAACTCTAACCTGACGATTCAAAGTTTGTTGTTTTGGAATAAATTTTCCGTCCGCCCAGGAAAGGACTTAAGAGCTGACTTTTTACTTCTAAAAGAAAAATCAAATGAGATCTTTTCTATATAGGGCAACGAACTTATAAGTGCTTGATAAACGTAGGAATGTTATTCAATCAGCACTGCTGATTTTCTTCAGATTCTGTTGCCCTTTTAAGGCGGGGGTAGTGCGTTAAATACTCTCCCTAACATTACTGCATGAAGACTATTCCCGACCTCTTAATCCGTTGGTCCAAGCGGGTCCAAACCTCCTCAAATAATATCTTCTACAGTCTACTCAACGTCTACGCACACAAAAATGGCCTATGCCATAGCGGACATAAGCCATTGATTTAATTGGTGCGCCGTACAGGGGGTCGAACCTACGACCCGCTGATGAAGAGTTAGCTGCTCTTTATCAAAATGCCTATTTTTATTTATGCATTCGGATTTTCGTCTTGAACGGACGGAATTGTTGGTTTCCTGCCATAATCTGACGCCTGCGGTCCGGCCCGCTCAGATGAACTGTCGGGCTTTGCTTGAGCCCTTCGAGAAGACTCAGGGCAAGCTCCGCGAGTTGGTCCTCGATAATTGGGGACTCATTGTTTCCTGTTTCTACAGTCTTCTCTGGCATGGTGGTGTGGCCGAGCAGTGCAGGCGACTCCGGGAAAAAGGCGCGCACTGTTTGAGCGCAGCGGGTTTGCGCGCCGCCGGAGTCGGCGAACCGCGCAGGAAACCCAAAGGGCCACATCACAGCCAACATGGTTTTGTCTACTTTTCCCGAAAGAAAAGTAGATCGGCTGCCGGGCCGAAACCCGGCAACTCCAGAAAGGGAAATGGTTGGACTGCTAAAAGAGGCGAACATGGCAGACTGAAAATCACATGTGCCAACTTTGTGCTTCTACCTCCCCTTACCCCTCCTTACAAAGGAGGGGGATACGAGAAAGCTCAATCCTGTGTTGTATCCATACCAAAATTGGAAGAACCTCATTACAATACATTTCAATATCACCTTATGCTTGCGTCTTCTCATCCTGAACGGGACGGAATAATAACATCACATCACCTGACTCCAGACGCTGCCCACCTTGAAATTCCCATGGCGATAAGATCGTGCCGTGCCGGTAGACTCTGAGTAAGACATCTGGCTGTAAATCGTTGGCCGTTTTCCCAACATCGACCCCTTCCACCGTTTGCTCGACAATATTGACCTGCCCGCCAGCCGTTAAAAAGTCTTCTAAATAATCCGCCAAATATTTTTGATCCACCGCAGCCGCTAACATATATCCGCCATAGGTTGCCGGGGAGATAATGGTGTGCGCCCCGCCCTGACGAAACAGTTTGACATTTTCTTCTTCCTTCGCACTGACGATCACCCGGCAGTTGGAATTCAGATGACGGACGGTTAATAAGATAAGGGCATTGGTATCGTCCCTTCCGGCGGCAACAATGACGGCTTTGGCTTCATTGAGAAACGCGCCATATTTTAAAATGCCTTCCTGCGTCGCATCGCCTCTGAGTGCCACGACTCCCAGTTCTCCAGCCATTCGCACCCGTTCTTCGCCGGGGTCGATGACCAGGATATGATCCGGGTTCGTTCCTTTGGCGAGCAGTTCTTTGACGGTTGAGTACCCCGTATGCCCGAATCCACAGATGACGACATGGTGCTTCAGATGCCTTTGGAGTTTTGCCATGCGAAATACCTCGGTAAATTGTCTGAACGCCAATTGATAGGCGGTTCCTAAAAAAATGACCCAAATAAAGATGCGGACCGGCGTGACCACTAACGCATCAATCAATCGCGCTCGTGTGGAGACCGGCACAATGTCCCCATAGCCGACAGTGGTCACCGTGACCATCGTAAAATAGATCACATCTGAAAATGATATCTCTCCATCCATTTGATCCTTGAGACCGTTTCGATCGAACCAGAGTATCCCCGTTAATAAACAAAACAGCGCTCCCACCAATACGATCCGGCTCAGGAGCGTGCGAAACGGATCAAGATCGGTTGGCATGTACACCACCCGCCTAAAAAAAAGGCGAGAGGTCTTTCGGTAAGAATGAGCGCCAAATGAGAATGCCACTTTTCCCTCTCGTTTCTTTTCAGGAATCCATTAACCTTGCCCGGTTAAGGGCCACATGAAGACTAATAGGGGAAGCGATACCAGGAGGATTAATAGTTCTAACGGCAATCCCATTCGCCAGTAGTCCCCAAATCGATAGCCGCCAGGTCCCATCACCAACAAATTATTTTGATGCCCAATGGGAGTCAGAAACGCACAAGAGGCCCCGATCGCCACAGCCATGAGAAAGGGATCGGTATTAACCTCAAGGCTTTGGGCCACGGCGACACTAAAGGGGGCCATGACCACGGCAGTGGCCGCATTATTCATGACATCCGATAGCAGCATCGTCAATACCATGATCACACCTAACAAAATAATTGGTGAATACCCGCTCGTGACGTTGACCAGATATTGGGCTAATACGGTGGTGGCCCCACTCTGCTCGAGTGCTCGACCAAGTGGAATCATGGCCCCAAGCAACACCAGCACAGGCCAATCAATCGTCTGATACACATCTCTCGGAGACACCACCGTCAGTAGGACCATGCCTAAGGCAGCCCCCATTAACGCAATCGGTAACTGCACGATCCCTGTTAGCGCACTCACCAAGGCCACAAGGAAAAGCCCACCCACCCGCCAGGCTTGCCCTGATTTTCCCAATTGAATCCCGCGTTCGGCCAAGGGCAGGCATCCCAATGAACCGATGACATCCAATACCTGTTCCTTATCCCCTTGCAAGAGCAGCACATCTCCCGCCTTGAATCGAAATTCCTTTAACCGACCACGATACGGTGTTCCTTGGCGAGAGACTCCCAATAAAGACACACTAAACCGACTTCGGAGTTTCAAGGTCCCGGCCAATCTCCCTACCAACCAGGAGCGGTCAGGAGGCACCACAGCCTCTAATAAAATCTCGTCTGGGATCTTTGTCGACTTTTGAGGCTCTAACTCTCCTACTTCTTCTTTTGACTGAGTCCCGCTTAATTCCAACCCTAAGGTTGACACAAATTTATTGATGCCTTGATGGCCTGCCTCCAAAACTAAGACATCGCCGGCCTGTATCTTTTCCCGCCAGGCCGCACCCCGAATGGATTGTTCCCCTCGAATCAAGCTAATAATTAATGCATCGGAATCCTCCGTGGCCGCTTCTAACTCTGACAAAGATTTGCCTATGGCCTTAGAATTTTCGGGAACTTTGACTTCGGTGAGGTATTCCTGGATATGGAATAAATCTTGTGGCGCATTTTTAGATCGACGCGCGAAAGGGATTAACCGCCAACCGACTAATGCAACAAAGAAAATTCCTACTATGGCCACCACCCCGCCAACCGGAGAAAAATCGAACATGCCAAATGGTTGCCCGGTAATTTCTGCCCGGTAGTTGGCAATGATGATATTCGGAGGTGTCCCAATTAACGTTGCCATGCCGCCCAGAATTGTGCCAAACGCTAAGGGCATCAACACAATTGCTGGTGAGCGTTTCGCTTCGAGAGAGGATTGAATGGCCACTGGCATAAGCAACGCCAGCGCACCGACATTATTCATCACAGTAGAAAGCAGGCCACCCACGGACGATAAACCCACCACATGTAAAGTGGGTGAGGAGGTCGCCCTCTTGATGTAGCGGGTAAATATTTCTACGGCCCCGGCATTACTTAATCCACGGCTGATGATCAAAACGGCGGCTACTGTCACAACGGCGGGATGGCCAAATCCTAAAAAGGCTTCATCGGGAGGAATCAATCCGAGAAGGGTGGCAATCAATAACCCAGCAAGGGCCACAAGATCGTAGCGCCACCGTTCCCACACAAAGAATCCCACGAGAAGGCCAAGAAGGCTTATGAGAAAAATTTGGTCAGTCGTCACCAGTCGGCAACATCCTTACACCGGGAGTTGATTGGGAAAAGCAAACAAGAGACGAACGTGGCAGACGATTCTTGTCTGCTCTCTTGGGAGTGTCACGCGGGTGATTTAACCAGGTTCGGAAGGCAAACTCAAACGGAACATGTTCACGTGAAGAGAAAGAAAAGAATACTGTGAGGGGGTCAAACCAGGACATACCCTCTTCAACAAGGGTGCTGATCGCTAGCGAACTCTTTTAAGAAATGTCAGAAGAGCCAAGAGAATCATCACAATTTTGACAGAGTCCCCAAATTTTGTCTCACAAGCATCTGTCCTACATTGAGACAGACTTTGCCCTTGAGACTCAAAAAATTTCGAGTGCCTGATAGTCAGGCACCTGTACTACGCGGTTAATCGAGCAACCGGAGTTCGAGGAGCTCTCCGAAGCCGCTTCCGAAACGGAAGAACCTGGGCCTGAACTGGTGTAGTCCTATGCCGATTGATAACCGGATCCATCAGATTTCCGCACATGATGCACCGGTACGCTCGAATCCAGAGCTCTCCCATACCGCCTTTCACGTCCAGACAATCATCAACCACCATCAGCCCATTACATCGTGCACAATTCATAACTCTCCCTCCTTTGAAAGCCTCCTGCTTCCCATGTTGTCAATAGGTGAGTCCGTGCATCATGCATGCCACAGAACTTGTGGACATTCACAAACAACTAAAAAATGGGGTGTGTATGACGGCGGAAAATAGAAGAGAGAAAAGGATCTACTTAAATGAATTTTTGGAGTCTACAACATTTTGTAGGCAAAAAAATAGTCTGTACATACATTTTGTGTCAATAAATTAAAAAAAATATTTTGACGCCCTTCAGCATCACCTGGAGATCCTAATACCCGCAATGGATTTTTTCTAGCTGACACCAGAGGTACCTGAGATGGCCTGGGAGAAGAGTGTGGTGAGATTTGTCAGGCCTGATGGAATTTTGACAAATCTCTTCCACCCGCTGGCTGGAGACCAGGGCCATCAGGTAATCCAGGGGTTTTAAACATGAGCACATCAAACGCACTACCCAAACTGGCTTCTCCGGTTAATAGATCAACTTCCCGTTGCTTTGAAACCGAATCATGCCCCGTCCCAACGTAATTCTGAATGCCAAGGTTGGTGAGCCAGGCCCCCTGTGAAGTCCAACCAGCCAACTCCAGCCCTAAAGCGGCAGCTTCAGAGATGACGGCGGTAAAATCGACATCGGCCGTCATATCTTGTTGGCCAACCGCAAAAAAGGGATCATGAATCTGTTGTTGTTGATAATAGGAACGCAATGTCCCATTGCGATGACGATATGAATAAATATTTGACGCCTTGTCACCATAATCCACAAATATGATATAGCCTGTGTTGACCACCCGCGCCAGCTCTTGAAGAAAGGGCCTAATTTCCAAACACACCTCGGCAATCTGCCCCCGTCCAAGATGAATATGTTCCTGATGTATTCGCTGATGTAGCTCTGGTGTCGATAATTCGCCAGGTTGTTCACACAATTCCCCATTTTCGTCGAGCTCCACAAATAATTCACATACCTCCTCATTGGCCAACCCCATGACTCGGTAAACGGGAAGTGCATCAATGACTTCATTGCCAAACACGACTGTGGCAGTCGGCTGGAGTCCTTTTAAGGTTTCCACCGTTTTCAACCCCTTTTCGGCCTGCTTGGCTCGTAACCCAGAGCTCGTTTCAAGCACCACATAGTCATGAGGGATTGTGAGGAATGACGTCAGGCAGACCCCTAACTGACCCGTTCCTCCACCGAGTTCCAGCACTCGGAGGGGATCACCCATCACTTGGGCAGCCTGAGTAATGGCTTGAGCCACCCCAAACCCAAAAGCGGAAAATTTGGCGCTGGTGTCAAATGGACCAACAGAACTGCCAATAGCCGGAGCCTTGGTATAAAACCCATGCGTCTCATGAAAAAGCGCAGCTGACATAAAGTCCCGAAAGGTCATGGGACCTTGAGAGCGAATTTGATCCTTTACAATGCGGGCTAGCTCAGTGTTTATCCGATTCACAGTAGTTTTTTCCTGGGCAAGGAAGGAAGGCCCGGTCTTTTCTGGAGTGGTTATACCCGAAGACACATAACTCATTGCCCTACTCATAAAAAAACACAAAAAAAGGGTGCCAATAATGGCACCCTTTTTTTATCAGAACTGAAAGAACTAAATTTCTTATTTAATGACGGTTGAGGTCGCACCAGCTGGATTGATCGGAACCGTGTTCATCGTGTCAGTTTCTGGCAATCGCCCTGCACCCATGGATTTTGTGATCCGTGCTCGGTTGGCATCACTGACATCATTCATGGCATGTGCGGTCCCAGCTTCCTGAGAGAGCTCGAGTGTGGCGTTCCCGACTGCATTTGTCTGTCCCTGGTCATTCGCCGTTGATTGGCCAGTGGCCGGAGATTTCCCCTTTGCTGGGTATCCAGGATGGTTGGGTAACATCCCTGGATTGGCGAAGGCCATAGATAGGGCAAAACAGCTCGCACCTACCGTACCGAGAATCATTCCAATCGCTTTCATAAGACCGCTCCTTTGTTAGTTATAACGGGTTAACAATAGAAAATGGTCACAATGTATTCATGTGATCTTCAACGTTCAATGGGAGAGCGGAATCTTAGGCAGAATAGACGGTGGTGTCAAGCCTATAGACAAAAAGGGGGTAAGAATCTGGATTTTTTCCTAAGATTCCCCCCCACTCGTTCGGCGGACCGGGCGACGGGGACGAAAAGGGGTCCTCGGCTTTGGAACCGGCATTAAGATGGTGACTGTCGTTCCCTTTTCCGGCTCACTGGCAATGCTAATCTTTCCTTGATGTTCTTCTACCACTTTTTTTACTGTCGCTAAGCCTAATCCGGTACCTGAACGCTTAGTCGTAAAATAGGGCTCAAAGACTTTATCCACAAGTTCGCCCGGGATGGGCACCCCGTCGTTGGCAATCACCATTTGAAGTTCGGGTTTACGTGCCCGAGTCAGCATGACTTCCACCCTTAGGTGTCCACCAGGAGACATGGCTTCAATAGCATTTTTAAAAATACACAGAAAGACATGCTGCATTTTTGTTTCATCCCAACGCACTTGGGCCAACCGGGCTGGGACTTTTTTGACCACCTCAATGCGATTCACCCGTAAATCAGTGGACACCATGGAAAAGGCCTCATCCAATAAATCCTGGACCCGGCACAATTTTCTATCCAGCTCCAATGGCTTGGCAAAATCCAAAATCTCATTTAAGACGGTTTCCATCCGGATCATATCCCGCATGGCATTCTCCACACGGGTTTGGGAATCAAAATCTAGTTCGGAATCGGTGGTGATTTCTTCCAATTGGGCACGAATAAACCCTATGGGCTCTCGAATCTCCGTCGCGAGGAACGAACTCACCTCCTGTAGAGCGGCTCGCCGTTCTTCCTTACGCACATCTCCCCCTTCAGGAACGACGGGGACCATCGGTCCGCCTTTGGCGGCTTGTGGGTCGGACTGAATCGGGGCTGGCTCCATTACCGAGAGATGACACGAGGGGTCTTCAAATAATTCCACGAGCTTGGCCGTGACCGATTCGAGGGCTTTCGGATCGCTTCCATTGTGATCAAATTGATTGGGATTCTTCGAGGCCAACGTGAGCGTTCCCGCTACTCGCCCTCTAACAAAAAACGGGACGACGATCGTGGAGGTGAATTTATCCTTAAATAATTGTTTATAGTCATGGAACCGTCCCTGAGTGGACGCCAAATTATTATCACTCCGTGCCTTTCGGTGTCGAACAGACCAGCCGGATGCCGAATCTTCCAGGGAAAGCTGCTGCCCGGGACTCAGATCGCGCTTTTGAGTCCCAAGTACGCCGAGCACTTCTAATGACGCCAATAACGGGTCATAGATGGTCACCCATCCGCGGTCAAACGAAACGCCGTCGTCCACTTCCGTTAAAATATTGGCAATCCGTTCCTGCACATGCTCATTCGTATAGGTACGGGCCACAGCCACTCGTTCTTCGCTCTCTGGCTCTGGAAGACCCAACGGTTCATTCGCCACAACGGGATTTCCCAAAACGACCGATGAGCCAAAGAGCCCGGCTTTTTTGAGCTCTCCCGTAATAAAATTGACATTCGTCGAGAGCGTGGTTTTTTCTCGTTTCGTGAGTGCCACATTTTCCCGACGGGCCAGAACCAGCGTCCCGTAAACCCGCCCACCAAATTTTAATGGAAGGGCCAAGGCCACTTTGGTGCCGGGTGTCACCATTCGCAGACGAAGGACATTATTTAATTCCGTACCATCCGTCGTATTTCGCGGGCTGACACTTTTCAGTTCTTCAAGAGATAAAGCCCGGAGAATGGCTCGAATTTCTCGTTGAGAAAACCCTCGGGAGACCTGCTCAATGAGGGGTCCTCCTTCATGTTCCATAATGGCCACCAAAGCGGCCTCCATACCGACCTCATTGACCGCAGATGTCAATATTTTTTGGAGCGTGCTTTGCTGCTGGGTCGGTAGGGTCGATTCAAGACGGTTGGCCATGCATGGAATTCCTCTCTTTCACCAAAATTTTTCTCTTTTGAAAATGGAAGAAACCGGTTCGTCCCCGTCCACACTCCCCACCTGACACAAGAGCAGACTTACAGAAGACCTTAGATGGGGCAGGGGTATGATCCTTCATTAATTGATATGCTTAATTTTTCGCCCTGTTGGCGAGCGGGTCACCATTTCAATGTGGCCTTGTTCGGAAATCCACAGATTAAGAATGCCGCTTACGATACTAATAAGAATAGCTCCTCCGACTGCGGGCCAAAACCCGGCGACGAGGAAGCCTTTGACTATCCCACTGACCAGGTACAGTAAAAAGGCATTGATCAGCACCATGAAAAACCCCAACGTCACCAAAATAAATGGCGCAGAGAGCAAGTAGAGAATAGGGCGAAGAATGGCGTTCAAGAATGCCAAAATCACAACGGCTGCCACACCTGACCCAAAACTGAGAATTTCGATGCCTGGAATGATTTGGCTCGCTAACAAGACGGCGAACCCCGTGATCCCACATCGAATAAGAAATCCCTTCATACACCTATCATACCGGCCCTGTGGTGGTAGCCTCAAGCCACAACCACCAATAGGAGCAAAGACCTCTTTGGGAAGAGGTCAATTTCGCCTTAAGGTTCGAAAACTCAGGCATAGGATAATCCTCGCCGCAATGTACAGAGAAGGACCGCAGTGAGGGGGATGAAAATAAAACAACCCCCCATGCGCCCATCAGCATTTCCCCAATCCAAAAAGTCACACTCCAGTTAAAGGGCAGAATACCGTAATAGAGGCCAATACCCAGAGCAACTCCCATTTCACCACTTGAGAAATTTCTTCCGGCGCCATCCTTACGATTAGCATTGGCTTGTTTTTCGACTCCTAGTGAGCTTCGAAGACACTTTCGTTGTCGGCGAGTCCGTCGTGACGCACACCTGCCTCACGCCCGGCAGGCAGGACACCCCAATCTGAAACACGCAGGAGCTCGGCCCGGTGATCCAGATCGCAAGAATGCCCGAGGTCCACGAGCCCGCCACACCCGGCCTGTTTAGCCTCAGCCTGATTGGACTCGGACTCGCCGCACGGCGGAGGCTCCTAGGATCTGCCGTTTTATTTCCTTCCGCCCCCAGCCCCTGTCCATACCCGCCCACCGTACTGAACGCCGGCCAAGGCTCAATCAGTAAAGCCTATTCCCGTCCGTCCTTTCCATTGTACCCCGACCTTCAACCAATGTCGCCAGGCTGAGTCTATCGTCATGCCCAGATAGAGCAAGGCTGCTACAGGCAACACAACACCATAGGTTGGAGCCAATGCGTATATACGCAAGGTGGGTTGAAAGGTATACATCATGATGAACCAAGCGAATACCGCCAGCCCTCCCGCCAGGGAATTTCCATGAAGGGGCCAAGTCAAGGTGACAAGTGGTGGTAACAGATAGACAAGGGCCAGACCGATGATAGTGCCCACCAGGATCAAAGGGGAATATCTCAGTTGCGTGTAAGCGGTCCGTGCCACCATTTTCCAGATGTCAGCAAGCCCTACATAGGGGCGAATGCTGTGCTCCGAATCCGTAAGGCCTACCCAGATCTTTCCTATCCGCTTGATCTTTAACCCTAAGGCACAATCATCAATGACCTCTCCGCGAATGGCTGCTATCCCTCCTACTTGTTTCAGCGCGCGATTCTTCACGAGGATACAGCCCCCAGCTGCACCTCCGACAGGTGAGTTAGGATTATTGATGAGCGGAAAGGGATATACCTGTTGAAAAAAATAGACAAATGGGGGAATCAGCAGCTTCTCCCAGGCGTTTTCACAGTGCAGTCGGACCATGAGCGACACAAGATCAAGCCCCTCGAATTCAGCTTTGGAAACCAGCTCTCGCAGATTTCCCCGGCTGTGCTCAATGTCAGCATCTGTCAAATATCGATAGGCGGCAGCAGGCCAATGATTCTCAGCGTACTGTAATCCGGTGTGGAGAGCCCACACCTTTCCCAGCCAGCCAGAGGGGCGATCTTCGGCTGCTTTCACTGTGAGGTGCGCTCCCGCTGGATGTTCGATAGCAAGCTGTCGTGCAATGTCGCCGGTGCGGTCATCACTCTGATCATCCACCATCACAACGTGGAATTCACCTGGGTAATCTTGCTCTAAGAGGGAACGCAGCGTTCGTTCGATGACATCCGCTTCATTCCTAGCGGGAACCACTACGACGACAGTAGGCCATTGCGTGGTCTTGGGAAAAATTGGCCTATCCCTACCGAGTCGCTGATCGGCATACCAAAAGCGGCCATGCCCAAACGAAAGGTAGAGCCAGGCTGCCAAGGAGAAGGCTGTGAGCAAAAAGAGAGAGGACTCAAGAGATAATAAATTTATAGGCCAAAAACTCATAGGGCCTTCATATGCATAAAAATTGTAAGACCATGAATCGTGAGATATAACTCACAAACCAGCATTTTGTCTGCTTCTCTTTAGTGTTTTCATATTAAGGAGCGTTACAAACCGGGGATGGGGTCTGACCTATAAGAGCTTCGTTCCAACCAACAGTATCCCTGAAGAGAGAAGAATGCGACGACAGCCCATCCCGCAAAATTCCCGAGGGGAACACCAAAACATAGCGCCTCCTGGGGGTAGCCGTAAATTTTGCCCAGAAACCATCGCTCACCTTGCAAGGCCACCGGATCAATAATGAAATCGGAAAACGTGAACAAGACAACTGTCAATCTGGCGACCGGCCAGGAGGTCCGCAGAGCAGCATCAAATAGCCAGCTCTGGCGTTCATCTATTTTCGCGTGTGGGAGCACAAAGACAAGCGCCACACAGTAGCTGGCAAAGAGGAGAAAGGAGAAGAGGGCGAATCCATAAAGGGAATGCTAAAACTGTAGAGCTCCTGACCCTCGGTCGAGCCGTCATAGAAATAATCCCCAAAGGGAATCCCAATCTGTGTCGATTAAAACTCAGAAATAAAAGCGACAGCCTAGGTGAAACCGAATAATCGACATGTTCTCTTCCAGCCTCATAATTCTCGAGCGGCATATAATGCATCTGCCAGAAAAACAACCACATGGGGACGAAGAATAACGGTATTCGCGAGGAGGAAAAGAAATTCCAACGTATAACTTTTTTTGAAGAGAGTGGCCTCGTACAGAAATTGAGTTAGGCGTATCCGTACTGACGAAACCACTGTACCGCTTTCTTAAGAGCGGTTTCTATGGGTGTCTGCGGAAGATCAAGCTCCTTCCGGGCTTTCGTACAGTCATAGTGCATCAGATATTTGGCCATCCGCACACCTTCCAAGGGAATTCGTGGGGATTTGTGTGTCACGAAATTGGCCATCCAGGTATTCACATGGGCAAGCGGCAGAATCAACCTCCAGGGTAATCGAACGCGTGGGGCAGGCACGCCAGTCAATTGACTCAACATCTGACAAATCTCTCGAAACATGAGGTTTTGATTCCCGAGAATATATCGTTCACCGATCCGGCCTCGTTCCATTGCTCGCACATGTCCCAACGCCACATCATCCACATCGATTAGGTTCATCCCCGTCTCAATATAGGCAAACATCTTTCCCTTCATAAAATCTACAATAATTTGACCTGTTGGCGTGGGCTTTACATCTCTTGCCCCAACTGGAGCAGTAGGATTGACAATCACCACCGGCAATCCTTGTCGCGCCATGTTGAGCACTTCTTGTTCGGCCAAAAATTTTGATCGTTTATAATCACCGGAAACCTGGGTTTCGGAAGGAAATAATTTTTCAGAACCTACCCCGCCATCTCTCGGCAACCCAATCGCCCCAATGGTACTGGTGTAAACAATACGTTCAACCCCAGCCTCCTCGGCCGCGCGAAAGAGATGCTTGGTCCCTTCCACATTCACTTGATAAAACGTCGCGGGATCTTGAGCCCACAAGGCATAATGGGCCGCCACATGATAGACACCCTGGCAACCGGTTACAGCTTTCTTTAATGACTGAGGGTCTTGCAAATCACCTTCAATCGTTTCAACCGGCAATCCATCAAGATTACTCCGATTGCTGGTAGTGCGAACTAAGACCCTTACCTCATCACCTTTCGCAATCACGGCGCGTGTGACCGCCGCTCCTATAAATCCCGATGAACCAGTAATGAGAACTTTCATGAGAATAAAAGACTAGATCTCAGACTCACAGGAGTTCAGATGCCAATTGAAAAAGAAAGGGATTGAAAGACGATTAGGGATCAATGAGTCAGTCCGGTGTGACTTAACTTCGTCGCTCTACTCAACGGAAGCGAACTGATGCTCCTGTTTTCTAGATGGCTTAATTGCGTCGTTCCACTCAACGGTCGCGCAATCGCACTCATGACTGAAAGTAACTTAGCTTCGGCGCCTCATACAACGGAAACGCTTTTTCATCCCTCATTTACAGAGGCTCAATTCCTCCGCCTTATTATATAGGTAGCAATGTGTCGCAGAAGATCAGCTTGTTGATCGAAGGATTCCAGTCGATTGATAGCCCGTTCGACACATTCTTCTCCCAATCGCCGAGCCCCATCAATACCAAAAAATGAAGGATAGGTTTTTTTCCCTCGCTTTTCGTCCGTCCCTGCATCCTTCCCCAATTCTTCACGCGTGCCCACCATATTCAGGATATCGTCAGCAATTTGAAACGCTAAACCGATATCTTCTGCATAGCCGGTCAAGGACTCCAATTGTGTAGACGAGGCGCCACCAATAATCCCACCAATACGGACAGCCGCCCGAATCAATTGTCCAGTTTTATGGGAATGTATTTTTTGGAGATGAGCTAACTCAACTTCTTGATTTTCGGCCTGGATATCCATGACCTGCCCACCCACCATACCTTGATGGCCGGAGCCAAACGCCAGCTCCCTGACAATATGTAATTGTTGACTGGCTGTAAGGCCATTGCCTCCGGAATCCTGGCTACATAATTCAAAGGCCATGGTGAGCAAGGCATCTCCGGCTAGAATGGCCATGCCATCTCCATACACCTTATGGTTGGTGAGCCGACCCCGGCGATAATCATCATCATCCATCGCAGGCAGATCATCATGAATCAGCGAATAGGTGTGAACGAATTCCAAAGAAGCGGCAAAGGGCAAAATGGCATCATGGTCACACCCTAACGCTTGTGCCGCCGCGATCGTCAAAATAGGACGCACACGCTTCCCCCCGGCCAGCAAGCTGTACCGCATAGAGTCGTAGAGTTTTTCGGGGTCAGACAAGCTATCTGGAATACTTTGCTCCAGAAACTGGTCAACCCGCTGGCGCTGTTGTTCTAAATACTGAGTAATGTCCACCAGGAAGCGAAAACTAGGGAATAATAGGCTAGAAAACTAGTAGAGGACCGTATCAAAAGAATTTTTCACCGTCAAACTGGCAAGATGAATGATCCTACAGGGTTAGGCGGAAGGCGTCTGAAAATGGGAAGAGGGGGAATTGTCCAATCCACTTTCGGTATTCGATAACGGCGGGTCACTCTCGCTAACGGCCCAATCTCTTATGTCGTCATTCCCAACATTTTTTATTGGGAATCCATCTTGGATCTTTCAAACAAGCTGACGAATGGTGGAACCGCTCTTACTCGTTTGTCCAAGAACAATGTCTAAGTGATTTTTGATGTTGCCGGGTTTCGGCCCGGCAGCCGAGATCCTTTTGTTTCGGCAAAAGGACCCAAAACCATGTTGGCCGTAATGTGGCCCTTTGGGTTCCCTGCGCGGTTCGCCGACCCCGGCGGCACGCAAACTCGCTACGCTCAAACAATGCTCGCCTTTAATCCGGGGTCAGCTGCACTGCTCGGCCACACTACCAGGCCAGAGAAGACTGCCGAAACAATGAGTCCATAATTATGGGAGACCAACTCACGAAGTCTGTCGTGAGCCTTGCCGAACGGCTCAAACAAGGCCTGCCTAGTAATACGAGCGTCTGACCAAGGGGCTAGCCAGCAGGCGTCGGAAACAAATGCCCATCACACCATGGGAAAAATGTCTGACATGCGTTGTACCGAAAGCGCAGAATAAATGGCGAGTTCCATTTTTCTTAAAAAGGGGATAGGAAGGATTCCAATTACCGATCCATGTAACAGAATGGAGTATTCCGTTACATTTTGCCTTGGGCTGGCAGTGGTTAGGCTGGCACTTAACGGTAATCATCAGCTGTGGGGCGCGAAGCGAACCGTCAGCTGAATGGTGCTGCTAGGCATCCATAGAAGACGCCGAGACCTTTACTGCGATTTTGCCGGTCGCTTGGTTCGCCTCCATGTAGCGATGTGCCTCAACGATCTCGCCCAGGCGAAACACCCGATGCGGGTATACGTGGTAGCGCCCATTTGACGCTGCATCCAAAACCCTTTGTAGCTCCGAGGTCGAATTCGAGGCGTCCACCGTCTCGCTGAGGAACGTAGTCAAGTGAACGCTCGAGGGAATCGCTTCCATCGGCTCAAACTCCTTTAACACCCATGACTTTCCTAAGATTCCGGTGTTGCAGACAACTCCCTGTCGCGCAGCAGTTTTCAGGGAGTCGAGAAGAGTCGCAGACCCTATTAACTCCAGGACATGAGTGACCCCGGTTGGAAAGAGTTCGCGAACAGCGCTTGAGATACTCCCATTGTCTATCACAACATGATCGGCACCCTGCGCGAGCAGTGCTGACATTTTTGTTTTACTCCGGGTCGTCGCGATGACTGTTGCTCCGAGGTCCTTGCCAAGGATCACAGCGGCCATCCCTACGGATGACGTGCCTCCCGGTATCAAAAGCGTGCTTCCTGCTCTGACATTCAAAGACGTCACGAGAGAACCCCAGGCCGTCAGAAAGGCCTCCGGCATGGCTGCTAACGTCTCCCATGGGAGCGCAGTCGTCACGGGCATCACATGTTTTGCGGGGACCAACGTGTATTCGGCATAGCTCCCATCATAAGCCCGCCCCATGCCGCCCATCACTGCCGCCACCTTTTGCCCCGGCTTAAAAGGAGAGTCCGGTGCCGCCTCAACCACACCTACACACTCTATGCCCAAGATGGCGAGGAAACGTCACGGCCGAACCTGAATGGCCCTGCCGGGCAAGAATCTCCGCTCGGTTCAGACCAAATGCCATCACTTTTATTAGCACCCAGCCGGATCGCGACTTGGGCTTTGACACTTCTCTTAGCTCAAGCACTTCGGGTTCGCCCGGGCTATGAACGACAGCTGCTATCATGTCAATGGATGCCTAACTAGATATAGACTGCCAAAATGCCGTGATTTTGAATCTTTGATGTAACAGAATGGGGTATTCGGTTACATTTTTCAGTTTACCCCGACTGTGTTCGATCCTTAAATTCTTTGTATATCAAAACCTTACAAAATCCCTATGTTCATTGGGTATTGCCAAAAATGTAACAGTTCTCTAAGGGAAGTGTTACATTTTCAGTATTTTTTGTCATCTCAGCAATGGAGACAGGCGACCAAGAAAGACCAGATGGATTCTCGATGAAAAATGTCGAGAATGACAGGGTTGGGACTAGGAACAGTTGAATATCCGACGCCTGCCGGGCGGCCCCTGGTACAGGCACTCCCCACATCTCGCGTTCCCTCTTTGCCCTTGTCCGACGCCTGCTGTTCGGCCAGGGGGACAGACGCTCTTATTTATCCTGCGGGCCTTGTCTGAGCCCAGCGAGTTGGTCCGCTCTCCCTCTGGCGTCTGTCCCATCTTAATCTGTCGAACAGGGCGTCATTGGTTTTGGGTCCTTTTGCCGAAACAAAAGGGCCTCGTCCGACGGGGCGAAACCCGGCATCACCAAATTTCCCGAGACAATATGGTTAACAGGAACCATAACAGAACAGATCTGAACTCTAGGTCCTAATTGTTTTCATCCTTAGAGTCTCAGTATACTGTCCCCCTATGAGTATTCGAAATCGAGCAGGAGAATGGGAGCCCTTGCTTCTCGGCATCGAACCCGAAAATTGTGGGGTCTGCGGGGATGGGCTGTATCGCAATCACACGATGCTGCGTGGGGGGTGGTCCCGATGTAGTATCTGCGAAAGTTTCGTCCATTATAGTTGTTTGGCCAGCGGGAAAATCTCCTATCTCAAACGACGCCCTCGTGTCTGCCTAACCTGTGATGCCCAACAGCTGGCGACAGCTTCAGGAAACACGGTGTCATCGGTTCCAACTGAAATTACCAAATGAATAATCCTGAGCTTTCTCTCTCACGATCCATGGGATCCAATAAGCTGTCGACCCTTTTTCTCTATTACGTTCTCTCTCCACTACTCTGCGCCTTTAGCGGATTTCATTTGACGGGTTATCTACTCGTTGGCCTCTACACGTGGCCTCGGACTAGCCGAACCATTGTGCTGACTGTTGGGACCCTCATTTTTGTATATGAATTTATTTTTAAAAGTCAGGCCCCTCAATTCACTTCAGGCAAAACCTTGTCTCAAGGTGAATGGGTCCTTTATACCTCCCTTATTCCTTTTGTGTGCGGCGTAGCGACACTCATGGCCGCAGTGGGGCTTTCAAACTAAAACACAGCTATCCTCATAGACCTTCATCCATTTATTTTTTGATTATAACCGAGAGAGGACACACACATGAAAAACGTGGAATTGACCGTAGAAGGCACCATGTTAACGATAAAGGTTGACCTCTCCAAAGAATTCGGTCCCTCATCTTCAGGGAAAACAATCATCATTGCTTCCACCGAGGGGAATGTTTCGATCCCAGATCGAGAAGAAAAAATCGGGCTGAATATTTACAAGAAGAAATCTTAGTTTTTCTTCCTCGCCTTCTTGTCCTCCAACAAAGCCTGTCCGGTCCGTGAAGCTGGAACCTCCATCACCGATTGTGGGGTTCCCTCGGCAACCACACACCCGCCTTGATCTCCGCCTTCAGGCCCTAAGTCGATAATCCAATCAGCATTCCGAATCACATCAAGATTATGTTCGATGACCAACACGGTGTTCCCGGTTTCCACCAATCGATCAAGCACATCCAGCAGCCGTTGAATATCAACAAAATGCAATCCGGTCGTGGGCTCATCCAAAATATAGAGGGTACGACCGGTCGGCCGCTTTGACAGTTCCTTCGAGAGTTTCACTCGCTGCGCCTCGCCGCCGGACAGGGTCGTGGCTGATTGTCCTAGCTTAATATAATGAAGCCCGACTTCGGACAAGGTTTGTAGCCGGACACGGATGGGTGGGATATTCACGAAAAACTCCAACGCTTCGGCCACCGTCATATTCAACACATCGGCAATGGTTCGCCCTTTATACATCACATCTAAGGTTTCCCGGTTATACCGCTGACCAGAACAGACTTCACAGGTCACATAAATATCTGGGAGAAAATGCATTTCAATTTTGATCAATCCGTCACCCTGACACGCTTCGCATCGGCCACCTTTCACATTAAAGCTATATCTGCCCGGTTTGTACCCTCGCACACGAGACTCCGGTAACTGCGCAAACACATCGCGGATAAAACTGAAGAGCCCTGTGTAGGTCGCTGGGTTTGAACGAGGGGTCCGTCCGATCGGTGACTGATCGATATCGATAAGTTTGTCCAAATGCTCAAGGCCTTTTATTGTTCGGCATCCTTCAATGACAGGTTTTTTCTGCGCAAAGCCTTGCCCCAGCGACCGGAACACCACATCGATCACCAACGTACTTTTCCCTGATCCTGAGACCCCGGTCACGCATGTGAACAGCCCCAAAGGAATATTCACGCTGATATTTTGCAGATTATGCTTCTCCGCCCCCACTACCGCCAGAAACCCTTTCGGCTTTCGTTGACGAAGTGGCAACGCCACACGTCGAGTTCCATTCAAATATTGCCCGGTGAGCGAAGTCGCATCTGCCATAACCACTGAGGGCGTACCCTGTGCCACCACCTTTCCACCTTCCACGCCAGCACCTGGTCCTAAGTCCAAAACATAATCGGCGGCACGCATGGTCTCCGCATCATGTTCCACGACCACGACCGTATTCCCCATATCTCGTAACCGGAGCAGCGTTTGCAATAATCGACGATGATCTCGTTGATGCAATCCGATACTGGGTTCATCCAAAATATATAAGACCCCCACCAATCCCGATCCGATTTGTGTCGCCAATCGAATTCGTTGACCTTCGCCACCCGATAAGGTCGCCGATGGGCGATCAAGGGTGAGATAGGCCAATCCCACATTGAGAAGAAATTCCAACCGTTCACGAATTTCCTTAATGACTCGTTGCCCGATCAAGCGCTCACGATCTGTGAGATTCAAGCCATCAAGAAATTCCAATGTTTGGCCCACGGACAAATGGGTGACCTCAGCAATGGATTGTCCGCCTATTTTGATGGCCAGGCTTTCCTGTTTCAGACGCCCCCCTCCACAAACCTCACAAGGCGTCTCAAATGTCCATTCTTCATATTCTGGACAACCTGAAGCCTTAAAACCAATCCCATCACATTCAGGGCAGGCCCCATGGGGACTGTTAAAGGAAAACACGCGTGGTGCAATTTCAGAATAACTGACTTCACATTGAATACAGGCCAACTGCTCACTATAAATCCGTACCTGTTCATCTTCGGTGAGAACTCCCACGAGTCCCTTAGTCATCTTGAGGGCGGTTTCCACTGAATCCGCCAGGCGACGGGCAACACTGGTATCGGCCTTCACGATGACCCGATCAATCACAATTTCTATGGTGTGTTTCCGTTGCTTGTGTAAGGTAATCGTCTCGCCAAGATCGCGGATCACTCCATCAATGCGCGCTCGAACAAATCCGGCTTTCCGAGCTGCCAGAAGTTCTTTGCGGTATTCGCCTTTTCGTCCCCGCACAATGGGCGCCAGGACCTGAATTTTACTTCCAATCGGAAGCCCCAAGATGGCATCCACCATTTGTTGAACGGTTTGCGCCGCAATGGAATTCCCGCATTGATAACAAAAGGGTTCCCCGATCCTGGCAAACAACAAACGAAAATAATCATATATCTCCGTGACCGTTCCCACCGTCGAGCGCGGGTTGTGACTCGTGGTTTTTTGCTCAATGGAAATAGCGGGAGAAAGGCCATCGATCGAATCCACATCTGGCTTGGTCATCTGCTCAAGAAATTGCCGGGCATACGCCGACAGCGATTCCACATATCGCCGCTGCCCTTCGGCATAGATGGTGTCGAATGCGAGGGAGGATTTGCCAGACCCACTTAAACCCGTAATGACCACGAGTTGATCGCGCGGAATGACCAGGTCGAGATTTTTGAGATTATGTTGGCGGGCGCCCTTGATGACGATCGCGTTCTGCATGGGACGGGAGTATATCATAAGAAATAAGGGGACCAAGGCACTTCAATGCCTTTGAGAATTGACCCTTGAATGAGGGGTCGGATACAATCTTTTAGGACTTTACACACGAATTGCCAATAGGATCTTTCTTAAATATTGTCTTTCCGGTCCCCCTTTTATCTCCCTTATTAAGAGGAATTTCATGAAGAATGTGAACCGTATAATTATCTGGCCATGTCTTATGCTGGTACTAACTCTCATGTTTTTCATAACCCCAACTTGGGCTGCGAAGTATGAGCTCACACGCAATAGTGTCGAGACTGCCCAGGACGTGGAAGCCAAAGACATTTCCCTATTTCGTGTCAAGTTGGGGGACTCCGAAGCAACAGCCGTTGAATCATTGGTGGAACAAAAGCTCTCCGGCGTCCGTGCTGAACAAGAAGGTACGTTTATTTTGTTATGGGACAAGGAAAACCCCACCGGCGCCATGGCTGGAGTCCGCATAACGGATGGCAAAGTGGATTTGATATTTATCAATAACCGGTTTGCTCATAAAGTTCGTGGAATCTTTCGACACGTCTTGGGAGCCTCGGCCTTAAAAGAAATCCGCGATCTACTCGGCCCCGAAGATTTTCCAAATGAAACCCTCATGGGCGCGAAGCTGTTATACGAACAAAAGGGATTCCTGGTGAATTATCTTGATAAGCAAATCAACGTTGAATTTTGCCTGGGTTGTCAGGATCTCTTTTCTGGGTTCTAAGCGATACGACTGATTTTTTTTATTGCATCTTGTCACGCAGTATTTCTCTCTAGCCGTACTTCTCGCGGCTAAGGGAGTGCCCTCCTGCTGTTCATGCCCATTATGCTGAAAACCGGAATAGTCTCCTCACCCAGGGAAGCCCGGGCATAAATGGAAGACCGGATTCTCTCCACTCATATTATTGAAGAAGAACAAAGCTTCGAAGGTACGTTACGACCCCAGCGATTAGGGGAGTATATCGGCCAGGAACGCATGAAGGAATCGCTTCGTGTGTGTATTGATGCGGCACTTGGACGAGGAGAAGCGCTGGACCATGTCATCTTTTATGGCCCACCGGGATTGGGGAAAACGACCATCGCCCATATCATTGCCAAAGAAATGGGCGGTACGATCCGTTCAACTTCGGGATTGGTTCTGACCCATGCCGGAGATCTGGCAGCCATTTTGTCGAATCTTCAACCACGAGATGTTTTGTTCATCGATGAAATTCATCGCCTTCCGCCTGCTGCGGAAGAGGCCTTGTATCCAGCCATGGAGGATTACCAAATTGATCTCGTCATCGGACAAGGATCTTCCTTACGTACGATGAAATTGGACCTCCCCCCATTCACGCTGATTGGGGCCACGACACGAGCCGGCGCGCTGACTTCTCCTCTTCGGGAACGGTTTGGGTTGGTCTATCGCTTAGATTTTTATCAGCCTGCAGAACTCCAAGTGATTATTTCCCGGTCCGCCAATTTATTGAATGTACAAATCGATGAAAACGCGGCTGGGGAAATTGCGAAACGAGCCCGCGGCACTCCACGTATTGCGAATCGTCTCATTAAGCGGGTTCGGGATTTTGCCGAAGTCAAAGCGCAGGGTCATATCACCCAACAAGTTGCGCAAGAGGCCTTACAATGGTTGCAAGTTGATCAGGCAGGACTTGACGAGATGGATCGAAAAATTTTGCTTACCCTTATTGAAAAGTTTAAAGGTGGCCCAGTGGGCATTGAGGCTCTCGCCGCCGCAATCCAAGAAGAAAAATCGACATTAGAGGATGTACATGAACCCTATCTTCTACAATCTGGTTATCTGGATCGAACAGCTCGTGGCCGTCAAATTACGCAGAAAGCCCTCCAGCATTTCGGCAAAAGCTCGGATCTTTTTTCTATCAATATCTAAAAATCTCTGATTCTTTTGATCTCTTCCCCATCGTCTTTTCTCACCACCCCCGCTTTCCCCTCCATTTGACGTATTGACCAGAGCAGGAACTTCACAGATAAGAGTAGGAATATTCCACAACAGTGCTTAACCTTTTCTAATGAGGTTGCTTATGAATAGTTCCTTCTTTAATGACAAATATTCAAACTACGCGATGACCAGGCGACGCTTTGGCAGGAGAGTTCTTCCTCAGATTATCTTGACGTCGTTGTTAGGCTCATTCCTTTGGATGACACCTGTTCAAGCCAGCGACTCGAACATAGATATTGTGGACTCCTGGGTGGAAGATGGCTTTCTGTTTCACGTGAGTTTCGAGGCTGAACCGGCCAATGCCAATTGCGAGTTTGAAGGTGAAGGGCTCATTGAATTTGAAGTGGCCTATAACGCTCAACCCAGCAATGAAATCGCATCGGTTTTTGGAGTCGCCATCTGGTACCCCAATGCTGAAACAAAAGATTGGATCGCAACGCAGGGCCAAGCCATTGGGCCCCAAGCCTTCTGCACAACGTTTTCACCCTGCCGGATTCAAGAGGTTAACATTGTCAAAGCCTGGTGTCCCGTCAGCAATGGACCTTTGTATTCATGGTAAATTTAGGCGTAGGGTTTTTTACCTAAATATAATCAAAGCCAACCTGATCATCGGCCGTTACCCGAAAATTTTGGAAAAATGGTTTTTTTATCGGGCAACCTTCCGGTTCACTTTTTCCTCACCTCAAACGTTGTAACCGTTCACAAGCCACATCTAAATCGGCGTCCGTCTTGGCGTAACTAAATCGTATGTAGGAGGCACCGTCGTCTCCTTGAAAAAACGCCTCCCCCGGTACACCGGCCACTCCGGATTTTTCTAAGAGAAACATCGCACGCTCTTTGCCAGTTTTTCCCGGCAAGCGACTGACATCGGCTAACACATAATAGGCCCCTTGGGGGATTGTTGGAGATAACCCAACGTCCTGCAGAACCTGACAAAACCGATCCCGCTTGAGTTGAAACGCACGGTGTAATCCCTGGTAGAACTCCGCTCCTAACGTTTGAATGCCCACGGCCACGCCATATTGCAATGGCGCTGGAGCGCAGACATAGACCAAATCATTCATGGCGCCAATCATCGATGACCATCTTGGAGCCGCAACTGCATGTCCAATTCGCCAACCTGTGATGCTAAATGTCTTGGAATACCCAGATATGGTGATCGTGCGGTCGGCCATATCGGGAAGAGAGGCGATACTGACATGTGTTCGATCGTCATACACAAAGTATTCATAGATTTCATCCGTGAAGATAAACAGATCATGATGTGTGGCGATTTCCGCAATGGCCTGGAGTTCTGCAGCGGCAAACACTTTTCCGGAAGGATTGCCCGGCGTATTCACCACAATGGCTTTGGTCCGGTTCGTGATGGCTTGCTTCAGATCATCTAAGGACAAATTCCAATCTGGTCCTCGCAACGAGACGAATTTTGCCACCGCTTCTACTGCCAGGATCGTACTCACGTGATAACCATAATATGGTTCAAAAAGAATCACTTCATCACCGGGTTGGAGAAGAGCCATGCACACACAATGAAACGCGCCGGTGGCTCCCGCGCTGACGGTCACGCCAGTTTCTGGATTGACGGTTAGGTGATTAAAGACGCTCATTCGTTTGGCCAGCGCCTGACGCAATTCGACAAGCCCATCATAACGTGTGTAGGTGTTGAATCCTTGATCCATGGCCTGTTTGGCCGCCTCGATGACCACTGGGGGAACACCAGTATCGCACACACCTTGAGCCAGATTGATCCCTTGCTCTTGCGTGCAAGCTAATGTCATCGCTCGAATCTCGGATTGCGCGAGTCCAGCTAATCGCTGATTGGCGCCTAGGCTCATGAACAGCCCCTTTGTTGATTATGTTTTTCTATAGACACGTGACGTGCAATTCTCTTATGGAGACAACTTCTGAGACAGGATAATCTTGCTCAAAAAAGTGCTTCTCACATACACTGAGTACATTCCGACTCAGCATTCATCCTATCGCTAATCACCGAAAGAAGGCGAGACCATCGTGTTGAAATCCTTGAAAAGCTTTCCCTTGTCATTACGGATTTTTCCTTTGTTATCGCTTGGTCTGGTTATCCTGGGTGCCTGGCCCGCATGGGCAAAAATGGAGGCCGCTCCATCTATGGTTGATGCCCACCTGCACGGCATCGCTCGTTATGCCAAACCGTCACCGATGGTTTCTATCCCTGCCGGCTGGTTTTTGATGGGCACCAATCGGGAAGATGGCGACCGGCATACCTTTGAAAAAAATTATGACAACACCGAATTTCCGCAACGCCGAATTTGGTTGGATGCCTACCAGATTGATCAATACGAAGTATCACTCGGGGAATTGTTACAATTTTTGCAAAACAGTGCGCACCACGTTTCGCCAGAATTGCGAGCACTCATTTGGCATCTCATCAGCATTCACTTTATCCCCGATCAAGCCTTGGCTCCCTGGCCAACCCTCTATGTCACCTGGGAAGAAGCCACCGTTTTTTGTCTCAATCAAGGGAAGCGGCTTCCTTCCGAAGCCGAATGGGAAAAAGCCGCGCGAGGAACAACGGGACACATCTTTCCTTGGGGGAAACAAGACCCCACACCAGACATTGCGGTTTTTGGTGCCTACCACGTGCATGAAATTCCACTCGTCGCGAATGTGGATAGCTTTCCGGAAGGGAAAAGCGAATGGGGAGTCTATCACTTGGCTGGGAATATTTCGGAGTGGGTCAATGATTGGTTGGGGCCAGACTACTATCCCATCATGCCAGAGCGCAATCCGCCAGGGCCTAAGTCCGGGCGCTACAAAGTTGTGCGAGGGGGGTCGTGGAAAAGCCTGCCCGTCATGCTTCGCGGAGCCACCCGCGGCGGAGCCTTCCCAGAAGAACGATCACCCAACATCGGCTTCCGCTGCGCCAAAGCCTTCAACGAATAAACCACCTCTGATCTTCTATTGGCAACGGAAAGTTGAAGTATGCAACTTAGAGAGGAAGGCAAAGCCTTCCTCTCTAAGAACAAAATAAGATTGCCCGAGTTAATGGGTGGCTGGCGTATGAATGACAGTGAGAGAATAGTGCGCAGTGGAATAGCCACGGACGCGGACATGCGCTGCTGTGACGTTTTCCGGAACATCCAAAGAACAGGTTTCTTCGGCTCCACTCAGATACGGACGGCAATCATACGCATTGGTCTCGGGGTTTTGG
>Ga0224496_10000569_pt1 | contig 25417 bp, 21 predicted proteins | sample SF_Jul11_sed_USG_2_FD_168127 | JGI IMG/M metagenome (GOLD analysis project Ga0224496, IMG submission 168127) | Sediment microbial communities from San Francisco Bay, California, United States - SF_Jul11_sed_USGS_8_1 | ecosystem: Environmental > Aquatic > Marine > Sediment | place: USA...
GAACTTGATCCCCGGACACCAGACTTCATTAAAGATATTCTCGTCCGCAATCTTACATTAGCCCCCTATCAAGTCTATACCTACGACTTTCGTCTCGGTTTATCAAATCTCATGGAATTAGGGAACATTGAGCGGAATGACTTGAAATTCCCTCCCCTTCATCCGGCAGCATTAACGGAGCCGGTGTCAAAGGAATCCTTATTTGCACTCATCAAAAAGGAAGACATCCTTCTCCATCACCCCTATGACAGCTTTACCCCAGTGGTGGACTTCATTCGACAAGCGGCCTTAGATCCGAATGTCTTAGCAATCAAACAAACCCTCTATCGCGTGGGCTCCAACTCGCCAATTGTCGCCGCCTTAATGGAAGCGCGACAAAACGGCAAACAGGTGGCTGTCCTGCTAGAACTCAAAGCGAGATTTGATGAGGAAAATAATATTGAATGGGCAAGAAAATTAGAAGATGAAGGCGTCCACGTTGTCTACGGCGTTCTTGGACTCAAAACCCATGCAAAGGTCTGCATGGTGGTACGCCGTGAACCTGAGGGCATCTATCGCTACCTCCACCTCGGCACAGGCAATTACAATCCCATCACCAGTAAAATCTATACCGATTTCAGTTTTTTTACATGCGATAAGGTGATGGGCGAAGATGTGACCGATCTCTTTAACGCCCTCACGGGCTATTCCAAAAAAGACACCTACGCCAAATTGCTCGTAGCACCGGGAGGTATTCGTGAACAACTCATCGCACGAATCAACCGCGAAATTGATCGACAGCGGGAACACGGAGACGGCTCTCTCATCTTCAAAATGAACTCCATAGTAGACAAAGCCTGCATTCAAGCTCTGTATCGCGCCTCGCAAGCCGGCGTACAAATCGCGTTGCTCATACGAGGCATGTGTGGACTACGCCCTGGTGTGCCGGGTCTCAGTGAAACCATTACCGTCACCTCGCATGTCGGACGGTTCCTGGAACATTCCCGGTGTTTTTATTTCCAGAATGGAGGGAACGACGAACTCTTCATCGGAAGCGCGGACCTCATGACCAGAAACTTAGACCGCCGCGTAGAACTTCTCTTCCCCATTGAAAATCCCAACCTCCGAAAGCATATTGTGGATAATGTGTTAAAGCCCTACCTCAAAGACAACACCCAAGGCCGACGATTAGAAGCAGATGGCACCTACACACGAATCAAACCCGCCCCCAATGATCCGCCCTTTCAGGTCCAAGACTGGTTTGTCTCCCAATCCAAAGGCAAAGGCCTCAAACCCCAATCAACCTAAAGCAGAAACATTTAATTATTCCAGAGGAGTCTCCCCCTAAAGGGAGGACTTCAAGCCCTCACAATCAGAACCAGCAAAATTTTTGATGGGAAGGAGGATCAAGCAGGTCTCCGTGAGTGAACATGAACCATACCCTATACAACGTTGTGCTCCAGATTGCATGTCCACCAACTAGTTTTTCATCGATTCATTTCCATCCATCACAAGTCCGAGCTGTATTCCTGATTAGCCGAAAAGGTGTACAATATTAGAGATGAAAGGGAAGGTGGCTTATGGCCTATGACCTTTTAGATACATCGATTCGGAAAATTGAGCACGCACTTGTTCAACAAGCGCAAGGCCATGCCCCTCGCATATGGGGCCATCGCTGGTGGACCCGGCTTCTTCTGGATTGGGGAACACGCGACGACCAGTTCAAAGTGCAATTGTTTCGTTTTATTGATGTCCTCCCCGCCCTGCAGACCGATGAACAATTTGTCCGACTCCTCCATGAGTACTTTCATGACGTGCGCTCACTCCCTACTGCCTTTCGCTGGCTCCTGATTCGCGGATTGAAAAACCCTCTGATGGCCCGAGTCGGCACCCGGGTCTTGCGATACCAATTTTTGAAGATGGCGTATACCTTTATGGCCGGGCAATCCGTTGAACGTGCCCTCCCTACTCTGACCCATTTGTGGAACCATCGCTGTGCCTGTTCGATCGATTTGTTAGGGGAAGCCACCGTGAGTGAAACCGAGGCTGACCGCTATCACCAGCGTTGCCTTCAAACCTTGATGTATCTTGAGCAGGCCACGTTGAAGTGGAAGCCTCAACCCCTTTTAGAACACGACCACTTGGGGCCCCTCCCGCGCATCCAACTCTCCATCAAACTCTCAGCCCTGTATTCTCAACTGGATCCCATTGACTTCCAAGCCAGTTACGAAGGCATCGCCCCTCGCCTACGATCCATTATAGAGAAGGCTCAAACCATCCCTGCGTCAATTACCTTTGATATGGAACAGGCCGAATTAGGCCCGCTTATTGTTGACATCTTCACCCGGCTGTTTTCAGAGGCCCAGTTCCGAGACTATCCTCATGCCAGCATTGCCCTTCAAGCCTATCTCACGCATTCCGCACAAACGCTCGATACGCTGTTGGACTGGGGGAAAACACGAGAAGTCCCATTTGGTATTCGGTTAGTCAAAGGGGCCTATTGGGATTCAGAAGTTATTCGCTATCGCCAGCGCGGATGGCCGGTCCCCGTCTACCTCAACAAACATGAGACTGACGCGAACTATGAAGCCCTGACAAAAACCATCCTGGAGCATTCCGCCTTCGTTCGACCGGCATTTGGCTCACACCATATTCCGACCCTGGCGTATGTTCAGGCATTGAGTGCGCATCTCCATTTGCGGCCCGAAACCTGTGAATATCAAATGTTGTATGGGATGGCTGAACCATTGCGAGAGTCCGTCGTCGAGCAAGGATTCCGGTTCAGAGTCTACACGCCAATTGGAGAACTCATTCCCGGCATGTCGTATTTGGTACGCCGCCTATTGGAAAACACGGCGAATGAAAGTGTCATCCATGGTCAATATGGCACGTCCGAATCTCAAGCTGACGCCCTTGTGTTTCCGACTCCCACCGACCATGAGAAAGGCGAAATCCCCTTGGCTGAAACTGATGTGTTCCCAACCATACAAGCGACCAAAGAGCGCTTTTCTAATGAGCCGCTCACAGATTTTTCTTGTGAGGACACCCACCACCCCATCACCCAAGCACTGGCTCGGATCATGCCACATTTAGGACAAACCGTTTCCTATCCAGTTGCCGCAAGCGTCCCCTGTCATGGCCCCACATTGGTGTCTATTAATCCCAGCCAACCGGAACAAGTCATCGCCACCTTTCCGACGGTACTCCCTGTCGACATCGATCCTCTTGTTCGAGAGGCCCAAGCACGCATGGCATCTTGGCGTCGTGTTCCGGCACAAACTCGCGCGGACGTGTTATTTCGCACGGCCGCACTCATGCGCAACCAACGCGCTGAGTTGACAGCATGGGAAATTCTGGAGACCGGCAAGCCTTGGCGTGAGGCCGATGCGGACGTGGCAGAAGCGATCGACTTTCTCGAATTTTATGGTCGGGACATGTGCCAGCTTGGCCAACTCCTACGCCTTGGAACCGAACCTGGGGAACTCAATCAGCGGGTCTTTCTTCCCCGAGGACTGGCACTTGTGCTCCCACCCTGGAATTTTTCCTTAGCCATCCCCACAGGACTTGTGTCTGCCGCCTTAGTCACTGGGAATATTGTGTTGTTTAAACCCTCAGAACGTGCGCCAATGATGGGGTATCACTTGTCCCGCCTGTTCAGAGAGGCTAGCCTCCCTGAAGGCGTTCTGCATTTTCTTCCCGGTGGACCAGACCTCGGAAAAATGTTGGTTCAACATCCCGCCATCCACGTGATCGCCTTTACGGGATCTCAAACGGTCGGATTGAACATCCTTCAACAGGCCAGTCAGGTTTTACCCGGGCAACGGCATATCAAACATGTCATTGCGGAAATGGGCGGGAAAAATGCCATCATCGTTGATGAGACCGCCGACTTGGATGAGGCCATCACGGGAGTGTTAGACAGTGTCACCGGCTATCAAGGGCAAAAATGTTCGGCGTGTTCTCGAGTCATTGTCGTGGAGAGCGTCTACTCCATCTTTCTTGAACGATTGAGACAGGCCGCCGCAAACATTCCGATCGGTCCCACAATTCAGGCGAAGAACCGCATGGGGCCACTCATTGATGATCGTGCGCTCGAGAGGGTTCGCCATTATGTGGAACTCGGAAAACAAGATGGGATCTGCCAATTGGATCGACAAACCAGCGGACCCGGCTATTTCCAAGGTCCGGTCATTTTGACCAATCTGTCGCCCACCCACCCAGTGGTGCAAGAAGAAATTTTTGGTCCAGTTGTCGTGGTGTTCCACGTCCCAACGATTCATGAAGCGTTTGCCCTCGCCAATGATTCCCCCTTTGCTTTAACGGGAGGGATCTATTCCCGCAGCCCAGCCAATCTTCAACTGGCTCGTGAACGGCTTGAGGTTGGCAATCTTTACATCAACCGACCCATCACGGGGTCGTTGGTCGGACGACAACCGTTTGGCGGACATCGGCTTTCTGGAATTGGCAAGAAAGCTGGTGGGCATGGGTACCTTGAACAATTCATGGTGGAAAAGATCATTACAGAAAATACGCTCCGCCGAGGGTTTGCTCCTACCTCCTAAGACACACTGGGGCAAGGCAGTGTGTAGGGCCCCTTCTCCCCCCAGCTTTACCGACCTATGAACTGAGATGTTAATTTGGAAGGAGGCAGCCCTATTCCGAAAACACACAAGAAATCAGCAATTTAGATATTGCCGAGATCTGGCGTAACTAACGGAACACATTTTTGAATCACAAGTATGAAAATAGCGATAGCATAAATCGCACCAGATGCGAGGCCCCATGAGTGGAAAACCATCAATAATCTTAATTGCCTTCCTCAAAATAAAAACCAATTGACATCCTCCATGCAGAGGCATACCATTTTATAAGAGACAACCTTACTGTCCTGTGACTGGTGAAACACCGCAAGTCCAGTCTCAGAATTCACCAAGAGGGGGTTGCACGATGAATGACCTCAGTCCACCAAAAAAGTAAGGCCCGTGGCGAGCGCAGGCCTGAACTCCTCGTTTAGGCGGGTAAAGAACTGTTGCTAAGAAGGGCGTCTCATTGAAACACCGTTCATGCCCGTAGGTATGCAAAAGGTCAGAGAAGACCACAATGCGTTCAAGAGGCCTCCACATGAGAGCAAGAAACGAGTGGATGGAAAAATTCAGTCAGAAAGTACATTAGACAAAAGAAAACGATAGCAAAGAAAAAATTATCCACAAGAATCTACTCTCTGGCAACTGATTCTTCGAAGAACATGACGAAGAGGATGTTCCGCAGCCAGCGGGTTAACAGAAAGATGAGAATTGCCGGCACATAAAGTGCCGGGTAGAGTGCGGGCCCTCTTTCACAAGAAAGAGGGCCCGTGTTTGTTAAAAATGCGCCTTGTATTTAACCATCGGTTAATTGCTTTCCCCCTATAAGCAATCGTTGCGAACTATCGATTCGGGCGCTGCTCCCCCTGCCAAGTGTTTGTTCAGGTACACGCTTTTGTGCCAAAAAAAGTTCATGACCAGTCCTTGGCATTCCTGAATGCCCTTCACTATTCAATCAAGGAGAACATGATGAAAGCACAATCGTTAGGCCTCGGAGTACTGTGTATTGTCGGATTACTCGTGAGTGGATGTGATTCAGGGCAGTATGGAGAGTCAACGCCGACAGAGCCACAGTCCGAAAGTACCCTGATGCTCACAACCGAACCTCCAGCAGCAGGTGAGCCATCCGCCATGGAAGGGGCTCTATTGGCCGTCAGAGGGTCTGCTGGCGCAATAGAAAATGATGAAGGTGTTACCCATTTCCAGCAAGAACATTGGGATGTGGCCCAAGAACATTTCACAAAAGCGTTAGCCATTAACCCAGATCTTCCTGAAGGTCAATACAACCTTGCGCTCGCGTTGGATAAACTCGGGAACCACGCTGAGGCCACCAACCATTTTAAAATGGCTTTGAATTTGGCTCCTGAAGATCCCCGGATCAAAGATTCTGGGATTCTCAAAGCCCATGTGGGTGGATAAGACTCAGCCGTTTGGCAAGACTCAATTCACGACCAGTGTATAAGCTTCTTTTGCCAACGATCTGATGAGAGGAGGGGCGATGAATCTTCATCAACGAGGCTCAGATCGCATGAGTCAATGACAGGATCATATGTTAGCCGTCCTACTCAGTCATCCAGATGCTAGACCAGAAGGCAATGGGGTTCTCCAGGAGGAAATAGCTCGTCGGGCTGGATGACATATTATGGAAATATGGAATGAGACTACACCTGCGAAGAGATGTTGAAGTTCCTCCACCGAAAAGATTTGATAGAAGAACTGGTGGTGTTGGGCAGGATGAGAATAAGAAAGGTTAGCGACTACGCAACGTGTAAACAAAGCGGCTAGGTGATAATTTCGTAGCAGGGCGTGAAGTTTTCTTGGTCGATTTTCATGCGGTGCTGTTTAATAAACGATCGCAGAAGTTCATCCATTAAATTCATGATGGTCGAATCTCCATGAATTTTGAATGGCCCATATTGCTCAATAGCGTTGAGCGCATTGGGCTTTACATGTCCGGCCACGATTCCTGAAAAAGCTCGGCGCAAATTTGCGGCCAACAGATGGATAGGTTGATCGGCATGGAGGTTCAACTGCGCCATTGACTCATGCGTTGGCTCAAAGGGTTGTTGAAATTCATCATTAATGGTGAGGTGCCAATTGAAGTAAAAAGCATCACGCGTCTCTTTTCGAAACTCACGAACCTCTTGTATGCTTTTTGTCATTTCAGAAGCCGCACGATGAGGATCGTCAATAATAATACGGTAGTGTTCTGCCGCGTGAGACCCCAGTGTTTGCCTGATAAATGTATCTACCGCTTCAAAATACGGTGCACTCCCATGGGGTCCGGTAAAAATGAGCGGGAACGGGACCTCTTGATTGTCCGGATGAAGCAGGACCCCGAGCAAATACAGGATTTCTTCCAACGTCCCTGCCCCACCAGGAAACACGAAAAACCCATGCCCGAGACGAAGGAACGCTTCAAGACGTTTTTCAATGTCGGGGAGAATCACCAGTTCATTCACAATGGGATTCGGCGCTTCCGCCACAATAATACCCGGCTCAGTCACACCCACATATCGCCCATTTTTTATCCGTTGCTTCGCATGCGCCAGAGCCGCCCCCTTCATCGGCCCTTTCATCGCACCCGGCCCACAACCCGTACAAATATCCATGCCACGCAAGCCTAATTGATGGCCCACTTCCTTGGTGTAGCGATATTCCTCTTCGCCAATGGAATGCCCGCCCCAGCAGACAACCAAGTGGGGATCCTCGACCGAGTGAATGATTTCAGCATTGCGTAAAATATGAAAGACAGCATTGGTGATCCCGGTCGATGTGGTCAGCACAAATTTCGGATTGTGCTGAATTTCGTTATGCACATAGATAATGTCTCGCAATACTGAGAAGAGATGCTCTTTGATTCCTTGAATGAGTTCTCCATCGACGAAGGCACTGGCGGGGGCATTGGTCAATTCAAGCTTCACTCCCCGGTCCCTCTGAACTAACGTAATATCAAAATCAATGTACCGGGCAAAAAAGGCTTTTGTGTCATCCGTATCATTCCCACTCGTCAGAACGGCCAAGGCACAACTTCTAAACAGTTCATGCAATCCACCTTCGCTGGTCTCACGCAGTTTTTCCACTTCCTGCTGTGAGAGCATATGCATCGAGGTATCTGGGGTCACACTGGCAGATACTCCACGACTGGCAACGGCTTGACTGGATTTGATGGTCTTCATATCACCTTCCCAAGAAAGTTATTCGACTCGCTCTTCTATCTTATACGGGATATGGTGCTACGAAAAGGCGGGGCAGTGAAAAAAGAAGGGCTCAGAGTGTGGTCATATGGCGAATGATTTTACCTTCCACCATATAGACGACCAATTCAGCCACATTGGTGGCATGGTCGGCAATCCGCTCAATATATTTAGAGATAAATGACAGACGAATGGCACGAGAAATCGTTTGGGGATTTTCCATCATATAGGATAAGAGTTCACGGAAAATCTGCTCGTTAAACGCATCGACCGTATCATCATCTTGAAGAACTTTTCGGGCCAGGGCCGAATCACCGCGAACAAAGGCATCAAGGGCTTCTCCCACCATTTTAATGGCATGATCGGCCATTAAGGGAATATCGATATAGGGCTTCAATTGAGGTTCTTCATTCAATTCAATGGCCCGTTCGCAAATATTTTCCGCCAAGTCACTCATCCGCTCCAAATCTGAAGAAATTTTCATCGCGGTGGTAATAAACCGAAGATCTCGAGCAGCCGGTTGCTGCAAGGCCAAAAGCTCGAGACAGGCTTCATCCACCGCAACATCCATGGTGTTAACTTGGCGGTCATTGTCGATGACTTGTTTCGCCAGCGCATCATCACGGTCAATCAAGGCTTTCAGCGCTTGCCGGATTTGCCCCTCAACCAACGAACCCATTCGCAAAATTTTTTGTTTGAGCTCAGCTAAATCCTCGTCAAATCGTCGTTGGATTGGCATGACGTCTTCCTATTTCCCTACGATCAACCGAATCGACCAGTGATATAATCTTCTGTCCGACGCTCCGAAGGGTTGGTAAAAATGGTTTTGGTATCATCATATTCTATAAGTTCCCCCAACAAAAAGAACCCCGTCAGATCTGACACGCGTGCGGCTTGCTGCATGTTATGAGTCACAATCACAATGGTCAAACGTTCTTTTAGGGTATGAAGGAGTTCTTCGATCCGTCCGGTTGAAATAGGATCAAGCGCAGAACAGGGTTCATCCATCAGCAACACATTCGGATTCACCGCCAGAGCTCTCGCAATACAGAGTCGCTGCTGTTGTCCACCGGAAAGACCTAGGGCGCTGGTATGCAAACGATCCTTGACTTCTTCCCAAAGCCCCGCTCCCTTCAAGCTGGCTTCCACCACTTCATCCAAGGTATCCCGCTTTTTTAGATTTTGCAATTGCGGCCCAAACGCCACATTTTGCCAAATAGACTTAGGAAAGGGATTCACCTTTTGAAACACCATCCCGACACGAGTACGAAGATCGGTGACATCAATTCCCGGATCATAAATATCATGCCCTTCCAACAAAATTTTTCCTTCAATCCGTGTCCCATCCACCAAATCATTCAAGCGATTCAGGCAACGAAGTAAGGTTGATTTACCACAACCCGATGGCCCAATAAATGCGGTCACTTTATTCGCCGGAATCTGCATATTGACGTTGGTCAGGGCTTGAACGGCTCCATAAAAAAAGTTCATATCCTGAATAACAATTTTCGGATGGCTGCCCGCTAAGGGATTAGAGGTGGCTTCCATCTGCTCGTCCTTCATCCGTTTCTGAGTGTTTGTCGTCTTTTCCACAACCAATGTCCATAGGGGAGATAGTCGGTGATGAACCGATGCTCTTTCTGGATTCACCGGACGGGAAATTGTCTGCATGATTGTACCTCATTTACACAGAAGAGCCAGCATAACGCCTTCGCATACGTGTGCGCATGGTAATGGCCGCCATATTCAAGAGAATGACCACGGAGACAAGAATAAACGTGGTCACATACACCATGGGCTTCGCCGCCTCCACATTGGGCGATTGAAACCCGACATCATAAATATGAAATCCTAAATGCATAAATTTTCGATCCAGATGTAGAAATGGGAAAAACCCATCCACAGGAAGTGACGGGGCTAATTTCACAACACCTGTGAGCATGAGCGGGGCCACTTCCCCTGTCGCACGAGAGACGGCTAAGATCAACCCGGTCAAAATTCCCGGCATCGCGCAAGGAAGGACCACATGCCATAATGCTTCAAGTTTTGTCGCGCCAAGACCTAATGACCCTTCCCGATATTCGCGTGGGACGGCGGAGAGTCCCTCCTCTGTTGCCACAATAACCACTGGAACGGTCATGAGAGCCAACGTTAAAGAGGCCCACAACATGCCTCCCGTCCCAAAGGTCGGATTGGGCAACGACTCAGCAAACAATAACTGGTCAAGCGTCCCCCCAACGGCATAGACGAAAAATCCTAATCCAAACACACCGAACACAATGGAGGGCACACCGGCTAAATTATTCACGGCAATACGAATCATCCGCGTCACGATCCCTTGCTTCGCATATTCTTTCAAATAAATCGCGGCTAACACGCCAAACGGCACCACCGCAATGCTCATGATCACCACCATCAACACCGTGCCAAAGATGGCTGGGAATATCCCGCCCTCTGTATTAGCTTCTCGGGGTTCTTCACTAATAACCGCCCAAAAATTTTGCACATACATGAGGAGTTTTCCTGAAACTCCCATACTGTTTGGCAACCAGAACTTGACCAACGTGCCAACCTGAAAGGTTTTTTCTTCTCCGGCCGCATCGACAACCGTCACCAGAAACTGATCGAGTTCCTCATATAACGCCATAAGCGCCCTGTTTTGAATCTCATACAACGCTTCGAGCTCGTGGACCTGTGCCGCAATATCCTTCCGCTCTTCTGTCTCCCCTTGTCCCGCTAATTCCAACGAACGGAGCGAAAGTCGTGCTTGCTCCAGGCCATGATTCAACTCGCCAATTTCATTTCGTTCAATCTCATGTATTTTTTCTTGAATATCATTGGTTTGTTCCAACAGAGGATACAGGACCCTCAGCCCTTCTTCATGACCAGATGCCAGAAGAGATTCACCCTTTTGAATCTTCTTGATCCGTCCATAAAAATTCCCCCATTCCCGACGTTCAAAAGCCACCACATCCGGCGGATACTGTTCGTTCAGAATATCCGTCCGGTCCACCCATCGAAAATCCAACCCATACAGATCACGGTTGCCCACCTTCAGTTGAACCCGTTCATGCCCTTTGGGTTTATCAATAGATTCTGATTCCGGAATGATTTCTGTGGCCACCCATTCCCCAAGCACCACCTGGCCATCATTCAGCGTGAATTGAACCAGATCCTTTGGCCAAAAATAGCCCATTCCGTTCATCATAATTAACACCAACAGTCCACCGATCATGAGCAAGGACACACTGAGCGCCCCTCCACACAACCAAATGAATAACGAACCTGAATCAAGAAATTTCTTTATAGGATTTTTTTTCATTTTTCAGCAAAACTGCAATAATCAACTCATGTGAATTTAAGATAGATTCCCGATAAAAAATGTCGGGAATGACGAGGGCTTACCCCTCACTTCCTATCTTTTCCTTCTCACTACTCTCTTTTCACTTCTTCCTAGAACTGTGAATACTTCTCACGAAGGCGCTGCCGAATTAATTCCGCCATCGTGTTGATCCCGAATGTAAAGGCAAAAAGAATGAGGCCAGATAGAAATAAGACCCGATACAGCGTTCCGCCATGTGGTGCTTCCGGCATTTCTACGGCAATATTCGCCGACAAGGTTCGAAATCCATTAAACACACTCCAATCAACGATCGGGGTATTGCCTGTCGCCATCAACACAATCATGGTTTCACCGACCGCACGACCAAACCCAATCATTAACGCCGAAAAAATTCCTGGGCTGGCTGAGACCAATACCAGACGCGTGAGGGTTTGCCATTTGGTCGCTCCAAGTGCCAAAGAGCCGGCCACCAGATGCTTTGGCACATTAGAAAGGGAATCTTCTGCAATACTGAAAATGATCGGGATCACGGCGAACCCCATCGCAAAACTAATCACAATGGCATTCCGTTGATCGTAGACCAACCCGAGATGGTTCGTGAGCCATTGCTTATAATTTCCCCCAAACACCACTGTTTCAATCCAGTCGTTCGAGGCAAGACATAGACCAACCGTGGCGACCACGGCCACCATGATCAACACTAAATCAATTCCATAGGTATCAAGTTTAGCGAGGGATCGAGGTAAGGTCTGCCAGAGAAGACAGACCAACCCAATCACAACTGGAAGCATAAGAGTCCCCGCGACCACAGCCGGAAAGATCTTCTCTAATAAGGGCGCAAACCACAGTCCCGCCAAAAAACCTAAGACGACAGAGGGGAGAGCCGCCATGATCTCAATGCTCGGTTTCACTACAGCGCGAAGATGGGGATGCATGAACATGGCCGTATACACCGCACCCATGACGGCCAAAGGAATGGCCAGGATCATGGCATAAATGGTCCCCTTCAAGGTTCCAAATATTAGAGGCATCATGCCAAACTTTGGCTCAAAATCATCCGATCCACTGGAAGATTGCCAAATATGTTCAGGATCTTCATAGCCTTCATAGGTAACTGGGAAAAATAACGATTGAAAGGTAATTTCCGGATGAGGATTGTCGATAGAAAATGTTCGCAATCGTCCATCCGCTCCCAACCACGTCCCACCATTCGACTTGGGTGAAAAACGAAGAGCTATGGTCTCGGTTGAAACCTGATTAAATTCCATAATCGTCTGACCAGTCGTCGCATGATACAGAGTCACGTGGCCTTGGTTATCGGCGGTCAAAAATCCCTTATCTCGCTGAGAGGGAGAGATGGCTTGTACCGCTCCAGTATGGGCCTGAAAGGTGAAAACTTTTCGGAATGGAACAATTGTCCTGGCCTTCCGCTCATCCATGGGGACCCAGGTCATCACTTGCCCAGATTGTGTTCCAACCACAAGTGTTCGCTCCCCGTTCAAATAGGTCAAAGCCGTCACAGCATCTCCTGGCTGACCAACCGCGACTCGGCGAACCTTCGTTTCATCGCCATCCCGTATCGACCATTCTAAAAGCTCTCCCTGGTCTGTCCCTGCCACCAATCGTTTCCCAAAACTATCCAACAGGAGGTGGGTGATTTTTGCGTGCTCAGGAATGTTCAACTGCTGCTGCGTCACCTTGGTTTCGTCCGAGAGAGAAAACTCATCTGGGTCTTCTACCTTGGTCAACCACAACCTCCCAGAGGAGGTGAGCGCCGCGATCACCTGTTGCTCCTCTTGCTGGGCATGAGCATGTCGCACTAATTGCTCTCCCTCAGCCATCACCCGAATAGGGGTGCCGATGTTGTGAGTCGGAACAATCGTTCGAGTCGAACCTTCAAACACTGGTCGAAATTGAACCGTGAGAGGAAACACCATGCCATTTTGAGAAGCCGTGCTGATTCGATTGCCTTTTTGGCCAATTAACACGGCCGACTGCATTGTGCCAGGGAAATGTAATATCTCTCCCTCTTTGGCAAGAGATGTTCCTTCAGGCATCTGGAAAAATTGCAAATGATTCCCGGACAGAACAAACGCCACTTCTTGATATTCGTCTAAGCCAATGATCGTCGCTTCCGCAGTGAAACCTGCTTTCTCCTGAATATGCACATCGGACGACACACTCCCACTCGTTGACCGAAACAGTGGGAGAACTTCCCACATCAAATACAGAAAAATCCCCATGATACTGACAATCGTGGCGATACCACCGACCCAGACAACCAGACGAGCCGAGCGATCCGCAGTGTGTCGCAGACGTCGATGGGTCGTTCGCGTTTTTCGGATGGCCCATTCACCAGGAACGGGCGACAGGCCTTCATCAGATGGAGGCACAGAGGAGGAAGTATTCATACGATGATAACGGCTCGAATTCGGTCAATCATAACAAGAACCACTTTCTCATCAATCGACAAAGAAGCGGCTCACCAAGTTACGTACAACCCTAATCAAGATTTCCGCGTTGTTTCGCGATAAGATCGGCGCTTAACGGGAAATACCCATCCTTGATGACCACGTTTTGACCTTCTCGACTGTAGACAAAATTCAAGAATTCTTTGACAATCGGTGAGAGAGGTGTATTCGGCGTTTTATTCACATAGACAAACAAAAAACGGGCTAAGGGATACGCTCCCTTGGAGGCATTCGCAAAGGTTGGTTCGACAAAAGCTTCCCCATCCTTCATCGCCAACGGGATAGCTCGAACACCCGACGTGCGATACCCAATACCACTGTAGCCCATCCCCGCACGATCTTCCGTGACCCCTTGAACCACCGAGGCGGAACCTGGTTGTTCCTTGACTTGATCTCGATAATCTCCGTTCTGCAAGACTTTGCTCTTGAAAAATCCATAGGTTCCTGAGGCGGAATTCCGCCCATATAAACTAATGGGCATTTTCGTGTAGGCACCGCTCAGTCCCAAATCCCCCCATGTCGTGATGTCATTCTTGTACCCCTGCCGACGGGTTTTCGAAAAAGCCGCATCGACTTGCGAGACACTCATTCCGGGTATGGGGTTATCCTTATTGACATACACGGCTAAGGCATCAATGGCTACGGGAAACGCCATGGGCTTATACCCATATTTGGCCTCGAAGGCATCCATTTCCTTGCCCTTCATTTTTCGAGACATCGGCCCCAATTGAGCCGTCCCTTCAATCAAAGCCGGGGGTGCCGTACTCGACCCTTTGCCCTCAATTTGAATCTTCACATTCGGATATTGTTTTCGAAAACCCTCTGCCCACAGCGTCATCAAATTATTTAACGTATCCGATCCAATACTATTAATATTGCCCGAAACCCCACTGACTCGAGCATAACCTTCCCAACCTGGGTCATCCATGGATTCTTTGGCCCAAGCCGTTGACGAATCAAACCCGCTCACGCCAGACCAACCTATTACCAATCCAATGGTGATAGCCCACATTCTTAACGCGATTTTTTTGGACGCATCATTCATGAAACATTCCTCCTCAAGTAAGAAAAAAGTTTACCGTTTTCACATGTCTCTCATGTAACAGCCATGTTACGAACGTGTTACAAGACGAAAATTACAACACCCTTAACGCCAGCTTGTTGATCCGAAGCTCTAGTTTGGAGTCGACTTGGTGTACTGTCATGAGACCTTCACGCCTAAACCTACCCAAAGTTGAAAACAGATCGCCCCAGCGAATCCGCGAAAACTGTTCAACAAGCATGTCAAGCGTGACGACTTTTTTTAACGCAATAAAATTCAAAACATGTTGCTCATCCTGTCCCTCAATCATTCGTTTGGCCCGTTCTTGTTCTTGCAATGAAACCATCTCTCACCTCCACGGTTATTCGCGATTGTTCCAAGAGCAATTCATTCACGAGATCAACTCCGCTATACAGATCCTACTCACATCATGTTGCTAACGGGTTGGGGCCAGGTTACAGCTATGTAACGTTTTAGGGGACGATGTACGCTTCCTCGGGGAACACTGCGACCAGGAGATACTTACCCATCCTACAACCACACGTATGGCTGCAATGAAATCGAACCGCGAATTTAGGTCTCCCAAAATTTTTGTCGATATAGTGAGAAAGGGAACAAATGGGATCGCTCACCAAACGGCCTTGAAGAATCTGAGGCAAAACCTTTAACGCGGCAGAATTATTCCTTTATTTTATTCCACCTTCCATGCCCTGCTTCCTTCCCAGCTGCTAACTACCCATCATGACCAACCATCCCATGCATCTGGGCCTCATATTAATGGCCACAGCCGATTCTCCTGATGTCCAAATACTCGTGCAAAGCTTCTCCGCGTTTGGTTTTCAACTGACCCTCGTCCCGGATGGAGAAACCACTCTGACGACCTGTGACGCTCTCAAGCCGGATTTAATATTTTTGGATGTCACGTTGCCTGGCCTCAGCGGGTTTGACACCTGTCTTCGCCTGAAAGAACAGGATGAGACTAAAGATATCCCCGTTATTTTTGTCACGGCCCCTTCCGATTCGGTCAGTACCGTCAAAGGATTTTCTGTCGGCGCGGTGGATTACGTCACGAGGCCATTTCAAGTCGAGGAAGTGATTGCGCGCATTACCACCCATTTGAAAATTCGAAATCTCCAGGTGCTGCTGGAAGAAATCATCGAAAATCTTCAGAGTGAGGTCGCGGAACGCAAACGAACGGAAGAAGCACTACAAGCGTCCATGCTGATGGTCCAGCAAGCGAATGATCGCATGAAAAATGATCTCGCTGCTGCGGCAAGAGTTCAACAAGCGCTATTACCCGATACCTTACCGACACTTCCTAGTGTGGTCTTTGCCTGGACCTATCAACCTTGCTCAGAGTTAGGTGGAGATTCGTTAAATGTATTTCAGCTTGATGCCGACCATGTGGGAATGTATGTGCTGGATGTCAGTGGTCATGGGGTTTCCGCGTCTCTACTGTCGGTCACCCTCAGCCGGGTGCTGATTCCTCGCCGAGACCCCTCTTGTCTTTTTATCAAAGCCAACCGGACGCCTGAACCAGACACTATTATTCCTCCCGCAGAAATCGCCATTCGTTTAAATCGTATGTTTCCCATGAGCGAAAATGGTCGCCAATACTTCACCTGGATCTACGGAATTTTGAATATTCGAAACGGGGTGTTTCGGTATACGTGTGCAGGTCATCCGCCTCCCCTCTACCTTGCGCCTCATCAACAGGTGATCGCCTGTGAAATCGGAAATGTCCCGATCGGTCTTTTCGAAGAAAGTCAGTATGAGGAGGGAACCATCAAACTTGAGCCAGGCGGACGGCTCTTCTTGTATTCGGACGGGATACTCGAGGCCAAGGATCCCTCAAAGGAATTTTTCGGTGAAACTCGATTACAAGAAACATTGAAGGTCACACAGAAATCGCCACTACAAGTCAGCGTCGACGCAATTGCGAAAACCGTGTTGGATTGGACCGAGACCCAACACGCGCAGGATGATTTATCTATTCTCGCCTTCGAGTGGGCCCCTAGTATGAGCCTGCACACACCTGGCTTCATTAAACAGGTCGTTCTCGCTCATCAGTTCCCTGCTCGCGCAAAAGAACTCGGCCCTCTGCGAGCCATGACACGAATGGCCCTCAATAATCATAGTTGGCACTCCGATAAAGTAGAAGACATCGTGTTGGCCATTGATGAAGCGTGCCAGAACATTATCCGCCATGCCTATCATGGGGAATGCGATGACCCGATTACCTTGCACATCGAACTCACCCCGAAGGCCTTGGTCGTCATCCTCGAAGATCAGGCCCCGGTGGTCAGTCCCGATTGTATGAATCCCCGAGCGTTTGAGGATATTCGCCCTGGGGGACTGGGCTGTCATTTTATGCGGCAAGTCATGGATACGGTTTCTATCAAACCATCCCCAGCCGGGAATGGAAATCGCCTTCGCATGGTCAAAGCCGTGGATGAACGTTCGTAACCCCTGAATCAAACATATGGAACATACGGTCTGCGAACAACAGGGCTATCACATTGTCGCTCTTACCGGAGAGATCGACTTAGAAAGCTCCCCCAAAGCTCGTCAGATTTTGCTCGAGACCATCGATCAGAGCACAAACGTTCTGATTGATATGGTATCCGTCACGTATATTGACAGCTCCGGTATCGCCTCACTTGTGGAAGCCTTTCAACGAACCAAGAAAAAGGGGGGACAGCTGGCGTTTATTCGGCTCAACCCAGCTGTCGTTCGAGTGTTGACCCTCGCACGACTCGACAAGGTGTTTGTCATTCATTCAGACATGGAAAGCGCGATCCATGCAGAGATCTGAACACCCACTTCCACGATTCCTTTACAAAATCGAAAGCGTAGGACGAGTCACCACCCAATGGGTCGAGGCACTTGGATTTGGAACGTCCTTATTCTCCCAATCGATCTTTTGGATCTGTTGGGGAGGACGTCGAAAACAGCAGGTTCGCCTTGCTCCCATCGTCGCTCAAATGCTGGAGGTCGGTATTTTGGCGTTACCAATTATCTCACTGGTCTCCATCACCATCGGACTTATGTTGGCAATTCAAGGCATCGATGCGTTAAAGGATTTTGGCGCAGAGCATCAAGTGACGTTTGGCGTGTCGCTGTCAGTTGTCCGTGAATTCGCGCCATTGATAACCGGGATTTTAGTCGCCGGCCGGTCAGGTTCGGCCTTTGCAGCTCGCTTAAGTACCATGATGATCAATAATGAAATTGATGCCTTGCGGGTCATGGGCATCAATCCCGTGCGATTCCTGGTCGTTCCCAGCCTGGTGGCCATGATGATCATGGTTCCCTCACTTACCCTATGGGCAGACCTCATCGCCCTCCTGGGTGCAGGACTCTATATCACGACCGATCTCGGGATTTCGATGGGATCCTATGTCACAGAAACCGTGACCTATCTTGGGACCGATGATGTGTTGCACGGCTTGGGAAAAAGTTTGGTATTTGGCGTCCTGATCACACTTGTTGGTGTCGTGAATGGCTCATCGGTCAGCGGAGGGGCAGAAGGCGTGGGACAGGTCACCACTCAGGCCGTCGTCCATTCGATCTTAGCCATTATTTTGGCCGATCTTCTTATTGTGTTCCTGCTCACTCGGTAACGAAACCATGGCTATCCCGCTTTCTGAATCTCCCCCCATGATTGAAGTCACGGATCTCACCACGCATTACGGATCTCGCAAGATCTTGAATGGCATTTCACTGACTGTTTACAAGGGTGAAATCATGGTCATTATGGGGGGCAGTGGTTCAGGCAAGAGCACCCTCTTACGCCATCTCATTGGCTTGGAACAGCCGAGTAGCGGGCACATCAAACTGTTAGGCCAAGACATTGGCATGATGACTGACCAGGAAATCACCTTGTTTTATCGAAAGCTGGGTGTGGCCTTTCAAAGTGGCGCATTGTTCAGTTCGATGACCGTGGGGGAAAACATCATGCTCCCACTACGAGAACACACGAAGCTCGATCACCACACGATGGAAATTATGGCACGGCTCAAATTGGAAGTGGTCAACCTGGCAGGATTTGAAAATCTCATGCCCTCCGAACTTTCAGGGGGGATGCTCAAACGAGCCGCATTTGCGCGGGCGGTGATCATGGACCCCGTTCTTTTATTTTGCGACGAACCCTCGGCTGGCCTCGACCCGGTCGTGTCCGCCTCGTTAGACGAATTAATTCTCCGTCTCCGAGACGCCCTCGACATGACCATCGTCGTGGTGACACACGAGTTGGAAAGTGCGTTTCGTATTGCGGACCGCATCACCGTCTTGGATAAAGGCGATATTTTGACCATTGGAACCGTGGATGAAGTCCGGGCATCTGACAACCGTCGCATCCAAGATTTACTGAACCGATATTTTGAAGAAGAGATCCTTGATCCCGATGAATACATGGCTCGGCTTACGGGAGAACCCAACGAGGCGCTGACCCATGCTTAACAGACGAGCAAGTCACTCCTGAGGAATTGATTCTACGCCATGCGAGATTCTCGAAAAAATTATCTCATCGTCGGAGTCTTTGTGCTCACCATGCTCGGTACCCTTGTGGCTTGGCTCGCCGTGCTTTCCGGTAGCACTCAATCAACCACCGCCTATTACATGGAATTCAACAATGTTATCGGACTTTCTCCAGGCGGCCAAATCCTCTTTGAAGGCTATCCGGTTGGAGAAATCGAGGATATTGTGTTTATGCGAACACCTGAGTCGGCCTTCTACCGTCTTCATGTCACGATTCGCAAGACATGGGAAATCCCTGAAGACAGCCTCGCGGTCATGACTCAAGCCAGTCTCCTTTCTGCCATGGTCGTCGATATCCAAGCTGGAACGTCAAATCACATGCTTGCACCCGGTGAACGTATTCCGAGCTTAGGATCCACGAATATCATGACGACCATGTCATCCGTCGCCGCAAAGTTAGGGCACCTTGCAGATTCGAGCTTAAAGCCCTTACTTGATAATCTCTCAGGAGGCACAGACTCCCTCTCAACTCTCTCTCAAGATGCCCCCATTATTCTGGATAATATTAAAATCTTTACCAAACAATTGACCACCGCCACCACACGCCTTAATCACATTCTTGATCAAAGCGGAGGGCACATCGAGACGATTCTAGGAAAGGCCGAGCTCGCCTCTGGAAACATATCCACCCTGACAACGGATTTTCACCAGACCCGGAAACAATTGGATGTCCTCTTGCTCTCGATGCGAAAGATCGTCAGCAACAATGGTGGAGAGATTGATCATTCTATCGCCGATCTCCACCATACGCTGGAAGTCGTCGCGAGCCACATTCAAGAGATTAGTTCTAACTTGGAAGCCACCACGCGAAATATGAATGAACTCACCACTGATCTGCGTCGCAACCCTGGGCTCATTGTACGAGGTCGGGAGTTTAGTGAACCCTGATTGAATGGACAAATGAAAATGAACATACCGAAAATGATCTGTATGATCAGCCTATGTGTGGTCGGCGCTTTGGCCTTGACGGGGTGTCTCGGTGGACAGCCCTCACCAGATTATTTTTATCGATTGAATCTGGCCGATCCAGAAACACGATTAGATCCGACTCCTTTTCAGGGAACCCTTCAAGTCACGCGCCCCTGGGCAGACGCCCTGACGAGTGAACGGCATCTTGTGTATCGGAAAGACGACAACATCTCCCAACTCAACCACCATGCCTACCATCGTTGGGTCGATTCTCCTACCCTCTTGGTACAACAAGAAATGACACATTATCTCAGGAAAGCCGGACTCGCCGAACAAGTCGTCACACCGGAAATGCGCACGAAGGCAGACTACGCCTTATCATGTCGGATTGCGAAATTAGAACGAGTACTCGATCAAACCCCTCGGGTCATCTTGGAACTTGAACTGGGAATCACGTCGATGCACGATCGACGAACGCTCTTGCTACGCACCTATCGAGAAGAGCGGCCAACGACAGACCTGGATATCGCTTCCTCTATTGATGCCTACAATCAAGCGTTGTCGACCATCCTGAATCATTTTCTCGCAGATGCATCCAAGCTCTCCCTCCTCAAACTCACCAACACCAACATGTAATTCCCTGGACATCGCCAAAAAATGCACTTCCTTCACTCCCATTAAAAACGAGTCTGAATATCCCCTCCGCAAGGACTTAGTGTTCGCTGGGAAGTTGTACTGGAAGTAGAAATACGGGGTTGCAAAACCTTCGCCCCACCCCTCTTCCGAAAACTCAAGGCAGGCGGTCCAGATCGTAGGATGGATGTCCTTATCAATCAGCGGTCTTTGACTGAACCCTTTGACTAGATGCAGGACAGGCTCCGCGAGTGGGCCTGCTTCTCTTTGACCAGCGCCGGGCTTATCTACATGAGGCCGAACAAGGCGTTACCGGTTTTGGCCTTTTTTACTGGAACAAAAAATAGGTCGGCCGTGGGAGGAACCTGGCGTTTTTTTTGCATCGCAATCACACTGCAGCACATGGTGAGATGGACAAGGCACCCTAGAGGAATGGTTTCAATTTAAACGCATCAGGGAATGGGATGCGCGGGGCCATCACAGTCAAAAAGCGTGGTTTGATCGATCCTCTATCATCAATACACAAACCCTCATTTTTCATCTCTCAACCATTCCTTATTTCTTCCATTCCAAACTTGTTTCGAGCGCTCCAAGCTCCACAAAAGCTTTTGCGGCTTTGAACACAAGATCAACCTCGACAACGGTCTCCATAGGAATATGTTGTTTCTGCCCACCAATGGAAAGGGGTACGGAGCCTATGGCTTTATCAGCAGACACTAAATTAAAAAATTCTTCATTGTCGAATGTGGCATACACAATATACCGTCCATGCGCTCCACCGCCAACGGCCATATGGCCTTCATCTTGGCCCTGTAACCGCACGATGGTGTAGCTTTCGCCATTCAGTTTCCGTATCGCTGTTTCAATATCTTCCCATGAAGGGTGTAATAAAATAGCTCCTGACGGTTTAATTCCCTCACAAGAATCTGCAAACATTTCGATGACATACATACCGCATCTCCTACTCGTGGATCAGGTCTCGGAATTCTCCCCTTCACCAATTGGCTGATTATTTCGAAGAAATTCGCAGCACCACCTCGACCGTGGTGCCCTTACCTAACTCACTCTGAATACGAAGTTGCCCTCTCAACAGCTGAACCAGATGCTTGACGATGGATAAGCCCAGTCCGGTCCCGCCTTCTTCACGAGACCGAGCACGATCCACACGGTAGAACCGTTCAGTGATTCGAGAGAGTTCGGTTGAAGGAACACCCTGCCCGGTATCATTTACCTGCAACACGACCGATGCATTCAACCGCTGTGCGAGGAACGAAATACACCCTCCCTCCGACGAATATTTAATCGCATTGTCGACAAGGTTCACAAGGATTTGTACCATGCGGTCTCGATCAGCCCATACACAGTCCGCTTCAGCAATCTGATTAAGAAAGCGAAGGCCCTTCTTTTGGCCCTGTGACTGAAGCATGCCTGTCACTTCATCAACCACAGCCTTCAATCCGACCGCTTCCCACCGCAGCACCACATTCCCTGATTCGATTTCTGAGAGACTTCGCAAGTCATCCACTAACCGATTGAGCCGCTCAGCATGTTGATGCGCGACATGCAGAAATTTACGAGTATTCGGGGTCTCGAGTGATGGCTCATCAATTAAGGTCTCTAGGTAGCCAATGATCGCCGCCAAAGGGGTCCGTAATTCATGCGACACATTGTCAACAAATTCCGCACGGACCTGTTCTAAACGACGTAATTGGGTGACATCATGCAACACCATGACGCTCCCCTGTTTCTGATTGGCCAAGGGAAACGGTAATCCATACACTTCAACGATCATTGGTGACGGTGCATGAATATCAACTTCCACACGTTGCCGTTCATGGAAATCTAGAGCTCGACATCGTTCGACCAATTCAGCTAATTCCTTATTTCGAATGACTTCCCACACTGATCGCCCTTGCAACTGTTGCTCATCTAAGCCAAGCATGTGACAGGCACTGGAATTACCAAAAAGAACATGGCCATGAGAGTCAAAGGCGACAACTCCTTCCACCAAATTTTGAACAATGGCGGAAATATTCGCCCGTTCTTCTTCAAGGTTGCCTATTCGTTTCTGTATGTGATTGACGACTTGCTGAAGCTCGGCTCCCAAAGACTCTGGGGAAAACGACCGAGGGGGAGGACTCTCTTGGCTCTTGGAAACTTTCTGCAATTCGACAAGACTGGCGCGAATCTTCTCTTCCTTCTCCCGAGCCTGGCTCCAACCCCTCTGCGTGATCCAATATGCCACACCAAGTAGGCCTCCCCCCAGAAAGAGAATTGCCAACCACGACCAGGCCCAAGTCAGGCTAGCCCCAACGACGAGCATCGCAGCAACCATCCAACCGACAAGAACGACCGGAGGATTACCCATGAGGGGTTCTCACAGATCGGAAAAGCCTGGTATCAATCGATGTCCGCATCAAAACGATAACCCACACCTTTCACCGTCACCACCCGCTTCTGTTCCTCTCCTAACTTTTCTCGAAGCCGCCGAATATGGACATCGACCGTACGCGACTCAATATCAACGGCATTCGCATAACCCCACACCGTTTCCATAATTTGTTCCCGGTTGAGGACACGGCCATTGGCCTTCATGAGGCCGCAGAGCAAATCAAACTCCTTGACGGTCAGATCGACCGCCTTCCCTGCAATCGTAATCAGATGTTTCCCCTCATCCACGAGTAAGGTGCCCACCTGCGCCAGGGCGGACTGGTCTAGAGGCTGGCCGCGCCGCAAGACGGCTTTCACCCGAGCGACAAGCTCTCGAGGGCTAAAGGGTTTCACGATATAATCATCGGCTCCCATCTCTAAGCCGACAATGCGATCCACTTCTTCTGCTTTAGCGGTTAACATGATAATCGCGACCGCCGCGGTTTTAGGATCCTTACGAAGCTTCCGACATACCTCCAACCCATCCACACCTGGCAGCATTAGATCGAGCACAATCAGATCAGGAGCCCGCTCTCTGGCGACTTGCAGGGCCGTTTCCCCATCGCGAGCCTCCAGACATTTGAGGCCATCTTTTTCAAGATGGTATCGAACCAAGTCAACCAGATCCTTTTCATCATCCACGACTAACACCGTTGCAGACATTACGATCTCACCTCACAATATTTGATTAAATCCCATTTTTTGTACATACCAATCACCTTGGTTTATTTTGGGATATCGGGTTCCCGCAGCTATGGAAGAAGGCGCGCATGTTGTATAAAAGCATACAACTGGGCCCTCAGCAGGCTTCATGTTCGAGGTTGTATTCGAGTCAATCCTAGCACAATAGTCGTGAAAGACCGAACAGGATGGCACTCAACCGTTAAACCAGCAGTGGTTCATATTGGAGCTTATACTGGTCCAGGAATTTAAAGAGGAGCAATCACCACAGCGATTTTGACGAACCAACACGACACGGGGTTTCATTCACGTCATACCTCACATCTTCGTGATCTCAGAGGTATCCAAGTGCTTCTTCTGGGGTACAATAATGAGGTTCAGTAGGAATTTGGTGTTTTTGAAGATACAGCCGCTCCTCTTTAGCGGTTTGATGACCAGGCAGAGGATCAACCTTTTCCACATTTCGTGCTTTCTCACACGATTCGCATACACCCACCACCTCAAACACACTTTTGAACAAACACAGCATGCGCATCGAATACTTTAGAAATATCTTCGTCAAGCCTGTTTAATGTATGTTAGCAACTGCAAAAACGCCGCACGCATTTGGTCATTTTCAGCAACGGGTTTTTTCGATTTTGACCTAGTCACAAACATTCGCCAAGCTAACCCTCAATCTCTTAATGTACCCATCAAATACACACGGAAATTCCTACCAGCCATAACAGGCTTAATCAAAGACCACAGTTTTTCGACCATAAACTAACACTCGGCGTTCGATATGAAGACGAATGGCTCGAGAAAATACCAGTTCCTCGAGATCCCGGCCTTTACGGATAAGGTCGTGGACGGTGTCCCGGTGGCTCACTCGAACCACATCTTGTGCGATAATAGGGCCTTCATCCAATTCCGCCGTCGCGTAGTGCGCGGTCGCTCCAATAATCTTCACGCCACGATCATATGCCTGATGATAGGGCTTGGCACCAATAAATGCAGGCAGGAAGGAATGATGAATATTAATCACTGGACAGCCAACCTGATCTAAAAAATTCTCACTAACAATTTGCATGTACCTTGCCAGAACAACAAGGTCCACCCGTTGTTCACCCAAGATGGAGAGCACCTGTTCTTCCTGTTGCGGCTTGGTTGCAGGCGTCACAGGGCAATAATGAAAGGGAATATGAAATAGCTCGGCCCACCAGGCGGCCGTTTGATGATTGGATATGATGGCCGGTATCTCAATCGCCAATTCGCCCCGACGATGGCGTTGCAACACATCAGCAAGACAATGATCGTATTGGGAGACCAACAGTCCGACTCTGGGCTTTTGATCCGAAAAATACCATTGAACCTCCATATGGTGAATTTTGGCTATGGGACGAAACGCATCGCATATATCCTTTGGCGCCAGTTGGAATTCTGAGATATCAAACACCGTTCGCATGAGAAAGTCTCCCGTTTCCCGATCGGTGTGATGATCGGAATCCAGAATATTCCCCCCATACTCATTGATAAACCCGGCTATCCTGGCCACCAGCCCCTTTTGATCTTGACAGGCAATGAGCACAATCGCTGTAGTATCAGACATGCAACCTCCTTAAGAGCACCGAGAT
>Ga0224496_10000570_pt1 | contig 25376 bp, 25 predicted proteins | sample SF_Jul11_sed_USG_2_FD_168127 | JGI IMG/M metagenome (GOLD analysis project Ga0224496, IMG submission 168127) | Sediment microbial communities from San Francisco Bay, California, United States - SF_Jul11_sed_USGS_8_1 | ecosystem: Environmental > Aquatic > Marine > Sediment | place: USA...
CCGCCAGCGTGGCGATTGGCAAGATCTTTTACGGAGACCCCGTGACCCGCCTGCAGGCGCTTGGGATCGGGATCGTGTTGCTCGGCGTGGCCGGGGTGGTCGGCGGTTAGAGCCCTAACACCAGAGTTATGGACGATGGAGCGCCCCGGGCCAATGTCCGGGGCGCTCCATCTCTCTCAGGTGAACGGTGTCTCAGATCAAGCCGCTAGCTGAGATAGCTCTGCATGAAGTAGACCACAAACGCCAACGTTACGACCCACATCCACAGGTTTACTTCAGCCATCTTGCCACGAGCCACCTTGATGAGGGTGTACATGACAAACCCCGCACCGATGCCCACGGTGATGCTGTAGGTCAGAGGCATGAGGACGATCGCCAGTAAGGCCGGGAACCCTTCCTCCAGGTCGGCGAAGTCGATCTTGGTAATGAGCGATGCCATCAGAAACCCGACGAGAATCAGCACAGGGGCGGTCGCCTGACTGGGAATCAGCGTCGCCACGGGCGATAGGAAGATCGAGACGAGGAACAAAAGACCGACAACAACGGAGGTCAAGCCAGTCCTGCCTCCTTCGGCGACGCCCGCCGAACTCTCGATGTAGCTCGTGTTGGAACTCACGCCTGCCATGCCGCCCAGCGCCGCCCCGACCGAGTCAACGAGCAGGAGCTTGCCGACGTCGGGAATGCGGCCATCGTCGTCGATCAACTCTGCTTGTTCGGCAATGGCGGTGGCAGTTCCCATCGTGTCGAAGAAGTCGGTCAACATGAACGTAAAGATCGTCAGAATCGCCGCCAGGAATCCAAGTGTCTCGAAAACGTTCCCCAAGTCGAACTCGCCTAGCGTGGAAAAGCTTGGAGCGGCCGACAACGAATCAGGCATTGTTGCCACCCCCATGATCAACGCCACAACCGTCGTGGCGACGATGCTGATAACGAGCGAACCTTTGATCCCTCTTGTGTACAGGAAGACCGTGATCACCAAGCCGATGAGGGTCACGACTGCCCCCTTGGAGTTGGGGAATACGAATTCAACGGGCGTCCCTTCGCCCTGTTGGATCAGCCCCCCGTTTACGAAGCCGATAAACAGGATGAACAACCCGATGCCCACGCCAATGGCATATTTCAGACTGGCCGGTACCGCGTCCATGACCTTCTCACGAAGCCCAAGAACAACCAAAACAGTCACCAAAATGCCTTCGAGAACGATGACGCCCATCGCCCCCTGGGGTGTCAGGCCTTGACCAAACACAAGACCAAAGGCGACTGCGGCGTTGATGCCGAGACCAGCTGCCATCGCCAGCGGGTAGTTCGATACGACACCCATGGCGATGCACAAGATGCCGGCGACGAGCGCAGTACCAGCTGCGAGCGCCGCGGTATCGAATCCGATCTCGCTGAGAATGGATGGGTTCACGAAAATGATGTATGCCATCACCAGGAACGTGGCAACGCCAGCCCTGACTTCGGTGCCCACCGTGGAACCCCGCTCACTGATTTTGAAGTATGCGTCGAGCCCGGACGGCGTAGATACGTCGGCTGTGTCAGCCATGTCTCCTCCTCCTCCGCCACCGCCACCGCAGCGGTAGCGACTCAAGCGTAGTGCGACGCGACTCGCCGAAGCTGCGAAGGGCGGACCATTTTCTGGAAGGCATCTGAGACAATCAGGCCGCACCGGACGTCAAGAAAGCGTACATTTAGCATCCAGGAGATTGATGACCGCTTCAGCCGACCCGCAACCGCCAACGAGACCGCGCAGGGATCCTGTGCCGGCGCTTCTCAGGCCTTTTGTAGATTTTGTTGCGAAGATACAAGCGCGCCTTGAGACAAAGCTTCTCGGGGGGTTTCTGGTCATCTCCGTACTCATGCTGGCGCTCGGGGTCATCGGTTTGCTAGCCGTGAACCGTATGGACAGCCAGGTGGATCGGCTATCAAGACTCAGCCAGCAGACCGACAACGCCAACCATCTGCTCTACAGCATCACCGCGCAGTCACACTTTCGAACAATGGCCTTGTTGACGGGCGATCCGGTCTGGACGGAAAAGATCGTCGTCGCGAAAGCAAACTTCGTAGATCTCCTTGACGACACAGAAGCCTTCGCTGTGGGCGATCATGCTGCTCTCTTTGCATCGCTAAGGTCGATCAACGAGCGATATGGAGAGGCCGGGGTCCGGGTCGAGGCAATCCAAGCTGAAGATTCTCAACAGGCAATCCTTGCTCATATCCAGTCCGAGCATGAGATCAGCCACGAACTCGAGGACCTCCTCAACGAGTTCATCGCCAGTTCCGAATCGGACGTCATCACGGAGATCAACAGCTTCGCAGGTGACAGACAATTTCTCACGGTAGCCCTGGCGGCCTTCTCGGCTATGAGCCTGCTCGGGGCGATTGCTTTGGGCGCGATCATCTCATGGACCGTTATCGGCCCAGTTCGCAAGATCGATCATGCACTCGACACCATCGCAAGCGGCGACTTCACCGCGCGGGTTGAGGTCGCCAACCGAGACGAGTTCGGAACCCTGTCAGATAACGTGAATCGAGCCAGCGAACAGTTGGAAACCTTGTACGGGCGTCTGGAAACCGTGAACCGCGACCTGCAAGCCACAGTCGACGAGCAGGTCGCCATGCTCGAGCACGCGTCGGTTCTACGCCGCTACCTTTCGCCCCAGGTGGCCGACGCCATCATCGCCGGAACATCGGGCATCGGGGAGTCTCGCCGAGCAGAGTTGACCGTTGTGTTCGCCGATGTGCGCGGCTTCACGGCCCTGTCGGAACAGGCCGAACCCGAGGAGATGATCGGCAGCCTCAACCAATTCCTTTCCGCCATGACCGACGTGGTGTTCCGGTACGAGGGAACGCTCGACAAATACATCGGCGATGCGCTCATGATCTTCTTCAACGACCCGCTCCCCCAAGAAGACCATGCCGAGCGAGCCGTGCGAATGGCCTTGGACATGCAGACTGAACTGACGGCACTCCGCACGAAGATGTCGGATGCGGCGCTTATGAAGATCAGCGCCGGAATTGGCATATCGACCGGGTTTGTCACCGTTGGAAATGTCGGCTCACCTTCGCGGATGGACTACACCGTGATCGGCAACCATGTGAACCTCGCCTCCCGGCTGGCCGACGACGCCGGCCCCGGGGAAATACTCATTTCCGAACGAACGCTGGCGCTACTGCCACCAGGTCTCGTGATCTCCGAGTCGGCCGGCGAACGAAACCTCAAGGGTGTACAGCGCCCGATTGCCCTGTATCGGGTCACAGCGGCCGCCGAAGCAACCCAGGACGCCTGAGTCAGCGGGGAATCCACATGGACATGGTTGTGCCGGCTGGGCCGGTTTGAGATATCTCGATGTCGCCGCCATGAGCTCTGACGAAACTGCGGGCGATCGACAATCCGAGCCCACTTCCGTCGGAATCGGACGACTTCGAGAACCGTTCGAACACTTGAGGCAGGATATCCATCTCGATTCCAATCCCCGTGTCGATGACGTCCACGACCGTCCGGTTGGCGTCTTCTCTGAGTGCCAACCTCAACTCGCCACCGTCGGGCATAGCCCGGAGGGCGTTCACAACCAGGTTTGTCAACGACTGACGGATACGAACCGGATCGAGTTCCACTTCCTGAGGATCGGCCGGCGCATCGACCCGGATCCGCACGCCTGAGGCGTTGGCCATCGGCCGATACGAGTCGGCAACCTCAGCGACGAGCGTGAGAAGATCACCTTTCTCGAGCTGCAGTTCGAGCTTGCCACCTTCCGACATCGAAAGAACGCGAAGATCTTCCAGGAGCCGTTCCATGACTTCGATCTCATCAAGGAGCGACGCCATCTGCTCCGGCCCGCCGTCGCGAACGCCATCGATGACCGATTCGACCTCGCCCCGGATGATCGCCAACGGAGTCCGTAACTCGTGACCGAGATCAGACATGAGTTGTCTACGCCGATCGTCCGCCATCTCTAGACGCTCGCCCAAAGCATTCAATGACGTACCGACCGCTCTCATACTCGGAGCGGCGCGCACGTCAACTCGTGCGCCGTAGTCGCCGTCGGCGAGTCGGCCGGCGGTGTCGATCAATGACCCAACCGGACGCCACGATCGGCGAGCTATGGAACCAAGTACCCGCAATCCGATGATCACGAGGATGCCGGCGCCCAAGAATACCGGCCATCTTGATCCGGTTGACACCCCGTTCACGACTGTTGAAATCACTGATCCGACCAGTACGGCGATCACTGCAATGAAGATCATGAAGACGATCGCCGCGGCCAGCATTTTGCGACCGGCACCTGCCCATACCTGCTGGCCAGGCCCCCCTGGTGGTGGCCATTGCTCACCTTCTGGCCACCAGTTCGGTCCATGACGGTGCCTACGCATCGGCATACCTGTAGCCCACCCCATAGACCGTAAGCAGGCGCGTCGGATTGGCCGGGTCAGCTTCCAGTTTTCGGCGTAGATTCTTGACGTGTGCGTCGATCGCGCGTTCGTAAGACTCGAAGGCCACCCCGTGAATGGCGTCAAGAAGCTGGGAGCGTGTGAACACTCGTCCCGGCGACCTGACGAAGTGCAGGAGCAGGTCGTATTCGGTGGGTGTGAGATCAACGGATCTCCCATCGACCGAAACCGATCGCTTGGCGGTATCGATCGTGACTCCTGCCGCCCGAACCAACTCTGGTACTTCGACTGACGCGTCCACCCGGCGAAGGACGGCACGGACCCGAGCCACGAGCTCTTTTGGGCTGAACGGCTTGACGAGATAGTCATCGGCGCCGAGCTCGAGACCAACGATCCTGTCCGACTCATCGGCTCGCGCCGTGAGCATGATGATCGGGACATCCGACGACGTTCGCAGCGCCCTCGTGACATCGAGGCCGTCCAGGCCGGGCAGTCCGAGATCGAGCACGATCATATCGGGGTGCTCATGCCTGGCGACGGCCAGGGCCGAAGGTCCGTCAGCCGCGGTCAGCACACTGAAGCCCGCCTGTTGCAGATAATCGCGCAACAGGCGGGTGATCTTCAGTTCATCATCTACGACGAGTACGGTTTTCATAATCGCATTCTCGCCGATCAGTCTTCGACGGGCGGGACGTAGTCGTCAACTTCCTCCCGGGCATGGGCCATGCGATGCCATTCCTCGAACCGATCAGTGGAAGATCGGCGTGCGTCATCCGTGGTTGCCTCGTGGCGGTTCTGCCAGTGGCGGCGGGCTTCTTCGGACCATGGTCCCCTCGCCTTTTCCCAATGGCGGTGTCCGCCAAAGGCTCTGGCGATGAAGCCGAAGAGCAGGAAAAAGAACAGGATCTTGAATATCAGCCCGAACACGAGAAACGGAGCTGCCAGCCAACCGGCCGTGGCGACCGATCCACCGGACAGGCCTACACCAATCAGTACACCCAGGCCAACCAGGATCAACATCCCGAACGGGCCCCTTCGCATAACAGTCATCGAAATCTCCTTTCATCTGATTCGATAGGCATAGCTTCTCGGTCAAATGTGGAGAACCTGTGAACCCGGTACGGAGATACGATGCAGGTTTGGCGATACGACGGACGCGGTCCGGCCGGGTCAGCTTTGACCGAACGTCTCGAATCTGTTTTCGACTCGGTTCTTGCGAACGGCTCCGGCTTTGAACACCTTGCCGCTCATGGCGATATAAACGCCCGGTTTCGCAACTTGCACCGTCGCGACTGCCATACCTACATTGAACACCGCATCAGACGCTCGAAACTTGGCCGGTGACAATGCCCCGGTCAGCACAATCGTCCGGTCTTTGATATCTTTCAGCGCTTCTGCCGTGTCCGCCATCGTGTCCGTGCCGTGGGTGACGATGTAGTGCGACCCGTCATCGCCGACAATGAAGTCCCGAATTCGTTGCCGGTCCTCATGGGTGATTTCGAGGCTGTCCTTCTGGAACAGAGACACGATGTCGTAGTCGAAGTCGACCAAAGCGTCCGCCAGGATCTGCTGCACGTCGGAGGTGCCGACTTGAAACCCGCTCAACGCGTCGAAGTAGATCTTGTCAATGGTGCCGCCGGTCGTAATCAAGCGAATTTGCATCTAGGTCACGTCCTGACTGGCCGGCAATCTGGAGTCAGACTGTAATCACCCCGAACTGCGATCGACCGACCCACGCCGCGGGGCTAGACCCGCCGACGTACGACCGCCCGGTTGCCACGATGTTCTACGAGTTCGAACCCGGCCCCCTGGAACATCTTCAGGTTGCCGACGAACATGGTGCCCCAGGCATCGTCTTTCATCGGCTTATCCCACGGGAAGCCCTCCAACAGGGTGGCGCCGTGGCTGCGAGCGTGGTCGACGGTCGCTTCGAGCAGTGCCTTCGCCACCCCGGTGTTGCGGTGGGCCTTGTCGATATAGAAACAGCTGACCACCCAGGCTGGCTGGTCATCGATGGCTTTGTGGCTGAGGGCCCGCGGGGCGTTCATCCTGGCGTATCGTTCCCGAGGAGCGACCGCACACCAGCCGACCGGGACCCCGTCGCGGTAAGCCAGGAGACCTGGCTCGAGCCCATCGTCCACCTGACCGAGCAGGAGAGCCCTGCGGTCGGCGGGGGCGGTGTCGTTGAACTGTTTGTTGGTGAGGAGATACCAGGTGCACCAACAATTCGAGTAAGCCCCACTGTCTCCAAACAGCTCCAACAGGTCAGCCCGGCGGTCAGGCGTAACCGGATGGATCCCAAGGTCCGACATCCGACCAGACTATCCGGTCAGGGTCAGAACTGATCGAGGTTTTGCCGGCGACCGAATCCCGCCAGCGACCTATCGCCTGATCGCCAGCGTCAAGCCGTCGGCGATTCCGATCATCTCGACATCAAAATCCGGATGATCCTTGAGCCAGGCGTTGAACTTCTGGATGGTTACCGTACTCGGAGTCGGGTCATCTGTTACAACCAGTTGCCTCCAGAGCGTGTTATCGACCATCACGACACCCCCGCTCGGCAACATCGGGAGTACCGCTTCAACATAGGCTTGGAGATTGCCTTTATCCGCGTCGATAAACACCATATCGTACGGACCCTGAAGGCTGACGATCGTTTCCAAAGCAGGCCCCAGGATGAGTTCGATCTTGTCGGCGACGCCCGCCTCCCCCCAGGCCTGTCGGGCTATGGCCGTGAACTCTTCGCTGACGTCCAGACACGTGATCCGACCACCGGCCGGCAGGGCACTAGCCATAACGAGCGACGACAAGCCGGTAAAGGTCCCGATCTCGAGAATCCGCTGGGGTTTCACCAGCCGCACCATCGCTCGAAGGAAGATGCTTTGCTCGGGGGTCACTTGCATGGACCGCTCAGTCATCGCCTGGGTTTGCTCGATGACGCGCCGAAGGACCGGATGTACGGGCTCGGATGACTCGAAAATGTATTCGCGCAGCTCGTTCGAGAGCTCGATCGCGTTGTCCATCAACTCGCCTTCATTCGGCGAGATTCTCAGGTGGCAGCGACGCCAGCGCCGCAAGGAGCGCCGTCTGATCTATCGTCGAGAAAGCCGATCCAACCCCCGCGTTGGTGTCCGCTTCGATCTGTTCTCGAAGTTCTAGGCCGGCCTCAGTCACTTTTCCGTCCACGAGAAGGCCGCGGCGCTCAAGACGTCTCGGTAGAACGAGGGGCGTTTGGGCCTTGGTTCCTGCCCAGGCAGCAGTCAGCGCTTCGATTTCGTCGGCCGTCAGATCGTGCGCCTGCCAGGCTTCCACGTGAGCTTCGTTGCGTAGCAGCCGCAGGCCGGCCAGCCGATAGTGAAATCGATGAAACAGGTCGTCGGGCTTACGGCCGGCCAGTGCCGCCTGGGCCAGACCGTACCGTTCTGGACTCGATTCGAGCACTCTGCGAACCGGGCCCTGGGCGGCTTCAACAGTGACCCGGTGGTCGATCCAGTAGTGCCGGGCCGCCAGGCGGGTGGCCTGGTCCAGTTCTTCGATAACTGGCAATAACCGATCCGTCGGATCGAGGCGGTCATCTTGTCGTTCGAGGAAACCTTTCGCGACGAGTTCTTCCACATACTCTCGGATTTCCCACGGGGGTCGATAGATGTAGCGACGGAGGATGAAATGCTCCGAGAGCATATCGACGAAGGGAACAAGGTTATTGAATGTGCCGACGGCCGCCGCGGGGAAGCCCACGCTCTCAATGACCGCATCATCGATCTCGTGACTTCGTGCCCACCCATTGACTGCCCACACCAGACGATCAATTTGGGGGGCAAGCGCAGCTGGGTTCATGGCATCATTCTATGCAAGGATTGATCGGATATTTCCATTGGAGCGCCATATGCGTCGTTGCAGGATGGTTTTCGCAGCATTCGCAATCTCGGTCATGTCGTGCGGGGGAACTTCGACCGATCTGACAACAACAGACTCGACGGCACCTGTCTCCCTATCGACCCCCATATCAACGACCGCAGGGCAACTGCCGGCGACCACGTCGACTGTCGGGGACATCGGGCCGAGCACCACCATTCGCGCGGACGCACGTCAGATAACCTCGGGAGCCTTTGCGATTCCGTTTGTGATCGAACAGCCCGAAGGTACCCGGTGGAGAAAAGAAGCGACTGCCGATGTGATCTACCTCCAGGTGGCCTCGGGTGACAACGCCTACCTCATCATCACGACCCGCGGCCCGGACACCGTCCAAGATTGGAAAGAGACCCTCGCCGATCAGCCTATCTCGATTTCCGACGACCCGGTTACCACCGATATCGGAGGAATCGTTGCTTCATATCTCGAATTCACCGTTCAAGATCCGCACGCCGCGCCTGGTGAGCTGGGTTTTACTCTCGAGCAGGGTGACGCCGGTCGGGTGTACAGCCTGGAGGTCGATGGTGAGCCGGTCATGATCCTGGCCGTAGCCGGGCGAGATCTATGGGCGTCGTTCGAATCCGTGGTTGATCAATTGATTACCGGACTGACCTGGGACTAGTCCCGGGACGAATCAACCGGCACTGTCACCGGTTGTGAGAGCGGGCTGATGGAGCTCCGATTCTCGCATCGAGAACCGCTTCCAACCGAGCAAGGCGAACGCCGTGGACAGGACCAGTTCGGTCGTTTCGCCAAACTCCGACACACCGAAATACAAACTCTCTGGCGGCTCGAAGAGGTTGCGATAAAAGCGCCAAACGAACATCAACAGGAAATACGAAATGAGGATCGGGTGGGGAGCAAGCGTCTTCGCAAGAGGCGACCAGGACGCATAACTTCCAAATCGTTTCATGGCGTACAGGGAGGATCCCACCCCGTACGCACCGATCACAAACATCAGCCAGCTAAACACGTCCTGGACTCCGTAGATGTTGTGGAGGTTCGATTCGCCTTGTCGGTTCTGTTCAACCAGCTCTGCGGGGGTCTGAAAACCAAAGATTCGCTGACCCCAACTGATTTCCTCACCAATGACGAAGAAGATGCCTACTGCGAGGACACCGAACAGAGCCCGGGTCGACTTGGGGAAAGCTGGGTTCTTGCCGATGAGCACGCAGAAGACCAGGGCAACGATCCAGCCAACCACCTGAAGGTTCTCACCGAGTCGATCCTCGCCGGTGATGATGTTGAAGAGTGGCCGATAGGTAACCGCTGCTGCGATGGTGATCAGCGAAATGACAAACGGAAACCAGAATGTCGAGGTGGTGAACCATCGACTCGGGTGCCAGTCTGCCGACACCTCATCGATTAACGCCTTTACCCTTGCCATGCTGACCCCCGGCCTCAAAAAACCCCTGACCGTAGAATATATACTCCTTCACTGAGCGTGTCCAACAAACCACAAACTCTGGTTCGTCATCCGTGACGGGATCGAGATGGCGTCTTTGGGGTGGATGGTCGCTCGGCTGGTCGGCTGGTTTCGTCGCGAAGCCCGGGCAGCGGAGACAGAGTCGCCCCATCAACCCGGACCCGGTGCAGACCGTGCTGGCGACGGACCCGCGATCGACTGACCACCCCGAACGCGGCCAGCCCGATACCGGCCGGGATCCAGTAGTCAACCACCCGGTAGACCAGGACCGGGGCAACTACCACAGTTGTGGACAAGCCGTACGCCGTCAGAATTCCGATGATCCCCCCCTCCACGATTCCGAGGCCGCCCGGGAGTCCGGGTAAGCCACCAATGATCATCGAGAGACCGTGCGCCACGAACACTTCAGATGGCGTGAGGAAGATGCCGAATGCGGCCATGGCCGCCCACAGCACCATGGCCTCGGCGACGACTCGAATGGCAACCAGGCTCGCTTCCATGATCGTCACCTTCCCGCCGCCGGCCGTCGGACTGAGATACTTGGCGAGTCGCCGGGGTAACCGTTTCACCAGCCGATCAAGCCACGCCGCACCAGCCATAACCACAATGCCGACGATAGTGAGCACGGGAGCGAGGATCAGCGCGCCCGCGAACAGGACCGGATGCGGCCCTTCGGTGGCGATCCATGCCAATCCAAGCCCGGTCATGATCAGCAAACCGGCATACGTAAGCATGGTGATCCGGACCGCAGCACCGGCGGTGTCGGGTTGCTCGTCGCGGACCGCCCACGCCATGGTTGACGGAGTCAGTGCGCCACCCGCCGGAATAAGACGTGCCACGGCTGAGCCAGCCAGGGCAGCCAAAATGGACGCTTTCCAGGTGACCGTTGAACCGACCGAATCCAACCCCATCCTGAACAAGGCGGCGAACATCACCTTGGCCAGAAGCTCAAAAGCCAGTGCCAGGGCGAGGAACGCAAACACGCGCCCCGTCAGGGATGGTAGATCCCATTGGCGAGCGGCGAGGACAAGGGCGGCCGAGTACACCACCAACACCACGCCGATGACCCAAAGCTGGGCACCAGATAGCAGCCGCTTGCGCGTGAATGGGACTTCCATTCCGCAAGTCTTGCAAAGTCGCGGCCCTAGTTGCACGGTTTTATCACACAGATACGGAGAGTGAAGCTGAGGTCACAACACCGGAATGCTGGACAGGAACTGATCGATCACCGCGAAAAAGGCGTCAGGACGTTCCTTATAAATGAGATGGCCACCGTCCAACACCTGAAGAGTCGCACCCGGAATCAACTCGACCAGCTGCTCGGACATCGAAACCGGGGTGCATATGTCGACGTCGCCAGCCACCACCAGGCTGGGCACCCGGATGTCCGAAAGCCGCTCAGATTCGTCGAAAGCGAGGATCATGTCGATCCGCTGCGTCCCGATGGCGACGTCGGCTTGCCCGGCCTGGTCGATCCACCCTTCAATCTGGCTGAAGTGGTCTCGAAAGTGACTCGGCCCAAACAGAAACAACGCCGAAGCTTCGGCATAGGCCCGTGGTCCTAGCTCTGTCAGTATTCGCCTCCGTACGGCGAACTGGTGACGGAAATAGGCGTCAGGCTTGGCCCATGAATCGGCCAGAACGATGGATCTCGTCACATCGGGGTGGTCAAGAGCCATGACTTGGGCGATGGCACCACCCGTTGAGCTTCCGACGAGATGGGCCGGACCGACACCGAGTTGGCGCAAGACCGCCGCCATGGCGCCGGCATGATGGTCGATGGTATAGCCGGCAGGCGGAGAAGGGGACTGTCCAGTACCCGGATGGTCCGGAACGACCGTGAAGTACTTGCGGGCGAACCGGTCGATCAGCGGCTGCCCCCAGGACTTCCCAACGCCGCCCAGGCCGGTTATCAGCATGATCGGGTCGCCATCGCCGTAGGATTCAAAGTGGATGGATTGCATACGCCGCCTTTTGGTCGCCCGAACCAAAGCCTACGCCCGGACTTCCTATGAATGACGCCATAAGGACCTGTCTCCCGCCGGATCGCCACCCGCGTACTCCCGGTTTCGCCATCCCGGCCGGTGCGATCGACACCCATGTTCATGTATTCGACCACCGCTACCCTCTCGCAGCCGATCGGGGCTATGACCCGCCCGAGTCAACGGTTGTTGACCTCCGCCAGCTGCACGCCGCACTCGGTTTCGACCGGGTGGTTCTCACCCAGCCGTCCGCCTACGGCCGCGACAACTCGGCAATCCTCGATGCGATGCTCCAACTCAATGCCGTGACTCCCGATCGGGCCAGGTCGGTCGTGTCGCTGGGCATGGATACAACCGACGATGAGCTGGACGCGCTCGACCGACTCGGGGTGCGGGGGATCCGCGTCAACACCGATAACCAGGGTGCCGCCCCGCTGGCCGTCGGGGAACTGACCGACATGGCTGCCCGAATCGCCACCCTGGGGTGGCATGTCGAATTCCTGTTCCCCGGCGAAGCCCTAACCAGCGTCCTTCCGCTATTCGATTCGTTGCCGGTACCGATCTCGCTCAGCCATTTCGCCTACCAGAGGGCTGCTGACGGAGTCACCAGCCCTGGCTTCAAGGCACTACTCGGGCTGATGCGGCGCGGAAACACGTGGATGAAGATCAGCGGCGCCAACCGGGTGAGTGCTTCGGACCTCCCCCCATACGACGATTTGACGGCAATGGCGCATGCTCTGATCGATGCCGCCCCCGACCGAATCATGTGGGGCACCGATTGGCCTCATCCAAACAAGTTCGTCTCGATGCCCAACGACGGCGACCTGGTCGACGGATTTGGCCAATGGGTAACGGATCCGGCGCTTCGCCACAAGATCCTCGTAGATACGCCGGAGTTGTTCTATCGGTTCTGACGCAAGGCCTTGGGTCACCAGAAGGAGAAAAGCGAAATGGCGCGGATGCCCCTCTATAGCGAGCGAGCCGAACTCGACGGCCCACGACTCGCCGTGTTCGATTCAGTCGTTGCCACGCGGGGCTCGATGATCCGACCCTACGAGGTACTGCTTCATGCGCCCGGTGTTGCCGGCCCGGCGGCTGAGCTTGGGCAACAGATCCGCTACCAGGGCAGCCTTGCTGATCATGCTCGAGAGTTGGCAATCCTGACGGTGAGCGTCATCGCCGAATGCCAGTTCGAATGGGATCAACACGTTGAGATCGCTCGACAGGCCGGGGTGAGCGAGTCAGCCCTGCGACACCTCAGAGGCTCAGATGATGCCCTGACCGAAGCCGAGCAACTGATAGTGGAATTCGTTCGGGAACTCGTCCATAGCAAGACCGTGACGGACGAGAGGTTCACCGCAGCCCAAAGGGCGCTCGGCAACGAATGCGTGGTCGAACTCACCGCGCTGGTCGGGTACTACATGATGCTTGCCTACGTGATGAACGTGGCAGATGCCTCCTAACCCCGCAACGTCGGCAAATGCATGATGTTGGATGTATATTGCCGGATCAGGTTCGACCTGGACCTGGGCCGACCAAGCAGAAGAACGACGACGAGGATGGATGACGACAGATGGGTAGCGATCTGACCGGTCTGTTCGCCGATTCCGACCCCGGTCGGCGCACGATGCATGAATACGTGTACTCGACGCTGCGCAAGGCAATCCTCGATGGCAACCTGGCGGGAGGAACCCGGCTGGTCCAGGCCGAGATCGCCGCAACGATGGGGGTCTCGACGACCCCGGTCCGTGAAGCGTTGCGCGACCTTGCTGCCGAAGGCCTGGTACGGCTCGATCCACATCGGGGCGGCATCGTCCACGACCTTCAGTTCGATGAGCTTGACGAGATCCTCAGACTGCGATCGATCCTTGAGCCCGAGGCGATCCGCCGGGCCTGGCCGCACGTCACCGATGAACTAGTCGAGCAAATCAACGCGGTTCACGAGCAGATTGCGGACAGTGTCTCAGCGTCCGAGTTTGTGCAGCTGAACGATCGTTTTCATGGCCTGTTGTATGAGCGAGCCGGATCGCCACGCCTTCTCGGAATACTTGAAGCGCTGACCGCGCCGTGGGTGATGTACGTAGGCGCGGCATTGGAGCGTGACATGCACCACCGCGAACGCGCCGAGATTGGGCACGCTGAAATCGTGGAAGGGCTCCGGAATAGGGATATGGATGCCGTAATCCACGCCGCCGTAGAGCACCTCAGCATCACCCACCAAACCCTCGAAGACGCCTTGGGAACGAGCGACAGTCACGGCCGCCAAGCGCCGGGTCGCGACTGAGCCTCAAATAGCCAGGGCTCCCGTTTGGTGGGTTCAGCGGATTTCCCTGTGATAGGCAAGGATTTTGGCAGTCAGCGCTATGGTTTCCCACACAATGACCTTGCAGAAAGCCACCGACCAGGGCGGCGCAGCTCTCGGCGACATCGGGCGTCGGTTTATTTGGACTTCGACATTCTTCGCCGCACTATCGGTGCCAGCCGTCCTCGTGGTGAATCAGACGGCGGAATCCGCCGGGTATCTCTGGGTCCTGGCCTCACCCGTCGCCTTCATCGCAGTCAACACGTGGTTGTTGGTCAGCAAGACATACCGGGTGGACATTTCGCTTGGATTTCTAGCCTTCGCAGCCGCCGCCTCACACACTGCCTTCGGGGTCCACGCAACGGACCTCGCCACCGGGGTTGTGTTGGTGATGGCTGGGTCGATCATCGCCTTATACACGCCTCGCTGGCGACGCGAGTTTTTGATCGTCTACTCATTGTTCATGGCCGGCATGGCTATGTGGTGGGGGCGCGTCGACGGCGGCGGGGTACTCAACGCATTTGGCATGGTGGCGTCACTAACCCTCGGTACGTACTTCCTTACCAACGTCATGCGGGTTGCTCAGGAATCGACACATCAAGTCGGTCAGTACCAGGCAGTACTCAATCAGCTGCCGATCGCAATTTTTGAAGACGACTTTTCCTCGCTGGTAAATGAATTCGGCAAGCTTCGAGGTCAGGGCGTTGCCGATGTCCGCCAGTACCTCACGGACAACCCGACGGAGATCAAACGCCTGATGGGCCACATCAACGTCCTCGATGCGAATCAAAGCGCCGCGGAACTGTATGGAGAGGACCGCCAGAACCTGCTGGGGCCGTTGGAAGTCGTCGAGGCCAACGGTCGAAACACTGACGCCTATATAACGGAGTTGGAGGCAATCTGGAACAACGACTCTGAGATCGCCAACGAGGTGGTCATAAGCATTGACCCGGATATCGTGGCGGCGGTGAAATGGCTGATGAGGCCCCAGGAAGGTGCTCGTCGGCATTTCGTGGCCATCACCGACATCACCGAACTGGTCCGGGCTCGCGAGACGCTGACGGAACTCAACCGGTCGAAAGACGAGTTCGTCGCAGCGATCAGCCACGAGATCCGTACGCCACTCACCGCAGTGCTCGGCTTTGCCACGGAGCTTGCCAACAACACCACCATGGCAGATGGTGAGAGGTCCGACCTCCTCGACCTGATCGTCGAACAAAGCAAGGAAATGGCCTACATCGTCGAAGATCTGTTGGTTTCCGCCCGCGCTGACATGGGAGCTCTGGCGGTCGCCCCTTTCCAGAAAGACATCCCGACGCTGGTGCGCGAGACACTGACCGAACTGGGTCAGAGACTTCGGGTCGATCATCCCGGCCAGGCAACCGCGTTTGTCGACCCGGTCAGGTTCCGGCAAATCGTGCGGAACTTGGTCACCAACGCCCAACGATACGGCGGCAAGAACCGCTGGATCGAGATCACCGAGGACCCCGACTTCACGTCGGTGATGGTTTCAGACGATGGACCGGGCGTACCTCCGGAAATGGCCGAGCGCATCTTCGACTCGTTCGTGACCGCCCATGAACCGAAAGCAGTTACCGCGTCGATGGGCCTGGGACTGTCGGTCTCCCGCCACCTCGCTGAGTTGATGGGCGGCACGCTGGTCTATCGAGCGGCGACCGATGGCAGTCGGTTCATCCTGAAAGTCCCAACCAAACCGCCAACGGAAGCGGCCATCCCGGCAGCCGACAGCACGCTGCAGACAAGCTGACCGCGGTCGACCATACTGGCCGATATGAGGGGGATCGTCACCGCAGTTCTAATCGGGGCCATGGTCGCGAGCACCTCAGTCCCGTCTGTCGCGGACACCGAAACAGACATCGACGTCGTACCTGGCGAGTTTCTCGTACGGTCTCCGAGCGTCGTCACGGCAGCCATGGAACCTCTTTCGAATGACTGGTTCCTCTTGCATGAAAGCGCCGGGAGCGTGCCCGAAGGCCGGGCGGCGACCCTCAGTCGTCAGATGGGAACTCTCGTGATCCCGAATCGGATCGTCTACTTGGCGGACGATCCGATGGTCGCCGATCAATGGGCGCTTGAGAACACCGGACAGACCGGCGGAGTTGTCGACGCCGATCTCGACGCCACCGCCGCTTGGTCTTACACAGAGGGCGACCCCGCAGTAGTGATAGCTGTCATCGATACCGGCGTCGATCTCGATCATCCGGACCTGGTCGACCGACTGTGGGTTAACCACGGCGAGATACCAGGCAACGGCATTGACGACGATTCCAACGGATATGTCGACGACGTCAACGGCTGGGACCTGCCAGCGAACGACAACTCGCCAGATGACACGTACGGTCATGGCACGGCGGTGGCGGGCGTGGCGGTAGCAAGCCGCAACGGGTTGGGGATTGTCGGCCTGGCTCCGTCGGTCACCCTGATGCCGATCCGGGCGTGCAGTCCCGGTTGCCCGATCAGCACCCTGGTCGCCGCGGTCGCCTACGCCAGAGACAACGGAGCGGACATTATCAACTTGTCACTCGGCGGCCATGGGCCCTTCTTCGAACCCCTGGCCGACGAGATTGCTGCCAGCCCCAATTCTCTGATCACTGCCGCGGCCGGAAACACCGGATCCAATACCGATTCCAACCCCTTCTACCCTGCCGGCTTCGACCTGCCCAACATTCTCTCGGTTGCCTCAACCGACGATGCGGATCTCATGAGCACGTTCTCCAGCTACGGCCCTAGCGTCGTCGACCTCGCCGCTCCCGGGGACGAGGTGCTATCAACCTCGATCGGGGGCTGGGCAAATGCATCCGGGACCTCGTTCGCTTCGCCATATGCGGCCGGAACGGCAGCGCTGATTTTGTCGCTTCGCCGTGAAGCGAGGCCCGAAGAAGTCATCGACCTGATCTTGTCTCATGTCGATCGCCTGCCATCGCTGACCGGGAAAGTGGCGAGTGGGGGACGACTGAACGCCGGATCGGCCGTATACCGGGCTACTGCCCCGGTTGTGGATCTGGCCTACACCAGGAGCAACCTCACCTATCCGGCGACGGTAACGCTCGACGGCAGCGGCTCGTACGATCCGTACGGATCGATCATGAGCTTTCGCTGGGACGTTGACGGAACGTTCGTGTCCGACGGACAGAGCATCGAATTCGAGGTGACCGACCCCGACGCCCATGTTGTCACCCTGACCCTCGTGGATGATGACGGACTCCAAACCACCGGGACCAAGATCGTCGACTTGAACGGCGCCCCGACCATGACGATTTCGGTGAGTCCAACCATCGCCGTCGCGCCCGTCATGTTGTCGCTGGCCTCCACCATCACCGATCCGGATAACGATTTGGTCGAAGTGGCCTGGACCGTGGATGGCTTTCCGTTTGATCCCGCCGTTGGCTACTTGTCAGATTCAGGGGTGTATCAGGTCCGTGGCGTCGCCACAGACGGCACCGTCACTACCGAGTCAGACCCGGTCCTGATGTATGTCGGCCTGAGGTTCGTCGACACGGAATCGTCGGTTTTCGCCCAGGACATCACCTGGGCATCGGCGGTCGGATTGACTGCTGGGTGCGGTGCCGACCGATTCTGCCCGAAGCAGCCCATGACCCGGGGAGAAGCTGCGGCGTTCCTGCGCCGATGGCTCCTACTTCCCCCAGGGCCGGATGCCTTCTCCGATGACAACGGCAACCGATTTGAGTCAGATATCAACGCGCTCGCGGGCGCTGACATCACCTTCGGATGCGGGCCGATGCGGTTCTGTCCGAGCGAGCTCGTCTCTCGTGGTCAGTGGGCCGCGCTGGTCCGTCGGGCACTCAAACTCCCCGATGGTCTCGACCGCTTCGCCGACGATGAGGGCTCGGTTTTCGAGAGTGACATCAACGCACTAGCCGCTGGTGGTCTCACCCGCGGGTGCAACCCACCCGCCACCGACCACTACTGCCCGATTCGCCAGGTTACGAGGGCAGAGGCCGTTGCCATGCTGCATCGCGCCGAAATACACCGATAGCCGTCCATTCAAAAAAGATGGGTGGTGTTAAGTCATCGTTCAGCACTACCGCGTAGGTTGGGTTTTGCTCTTCTACTAACTCAAGAGGGGGTTAGAGCATGAAACACCTTATGAAACGCGCTTGGACCAAGTATGCGCTCGTTGCGCTGGTCACCGCGCTCGTTGTCGCTCCGGCGGTTGCCGTGGCTAGCCATGGGTTCACTGACGTTCCGGACAGCCATCTGTTCCACAACAACATCCAGTGGATGAAAGACAACGGCGTCACTCTGGGATGTAACCCACCTGCCAACGACAAGTACTGCCCGAACAACACCGTGAACCGTGGCCAGATGGCCGCCTTCATGCAGCGGCTGGCCGAGAACAAGGTCGTCGACGCCGCTACGGCGGTGACTGCCGAGACGGCTACATTGGCTACAACCGCCACCAATGCAAACAACTCCACCCAACTCAACGGGCAAGCATCATCTCACTACGAGAACCCGGTAGCGGCTATCGTCGTAGGGGGGGTGAATCTGCCTCTGAACACAGTTGTCGAAGTTGGTGAGGTTACGGCGTCTGCTCCCGCAGCAGGAGCACTAATCATCTCTGCGACGCTCACCCCGAACACTTCAACAGCCGGGCAAGTAACTTACTGGCTCCAGGTCGATAACGCGACTTGCGATTTCGGCGGTCCCTTCTTTTCAGTTTTCTGGGGGAGGTTGCTCGTGTCTGGCGGACAGTGGGGCTCGACCACAGCCATCTCGGCCGTGACGGGAGTAGACGCTGGTTCTCACACCGTGACCTTCTGCGCCCGCACCTGGGACGGCGGCACGATTCCTGTTAACAGCTCACTCATCGCACAATTCAGTGCCGACGCCACGTTCAGCGGTACAGTCACGGCTGCCCCCGGATCAGGTGGTTCCGGCACACCGTAAGCGTCGAAGCTCGCCAGGCGCACGGTGATCTTCGGGCGGCCGAAGCCGATCTATCGCCATCGCGAGAATACAAGGCTGGGATCGGAGTTGTTGAACTCCGATCCCAGCTGTGACTGCCTTGGGTACGTCCGCTACGCAACCAATTCCTCGGCGCCCACCAGACAGGCCAGAGCTACGGTGATTTGAACGGGGTCGGGGCCGTGGGTGTCGATCTGCATCGAGACGGCGTCGGGCCCCCATTCGAGAACTTCTCCGACGTAGGTGACAAAGTCATCTCCGTCGTTAACGATGATGCGATAGGTCAATGGCTAACCCCCTTGTCTCTCCAGATATCGACTCGGGAGGGAAAGGCTTTAGCCCCGAATTGTCATTTGGTGGACTGGCTGCTCGCTAGCTCGTGGTTTTGGATTCTCGCTGACGCTCCATCCACTGCTGAACGAACGCGTCGACCGGTTCGGTCTTGAGATTCGCGGCCACGTTGGCACTCACGATCAACGCGACCAGGACCCGCCACCGCTTGGGGGCAAGCAGGCCGGCCACGGTGCCCGCCAAAATCGGCGTTGTCGTGGTGGCAATGACCAGAGCCTCAGTCTTGTCGTTGTCTTTCTGGTCGACCACATGACGGATCACCGATCCGGCCACGCCGCCCAATACTGCCGTTACAAGTAATCGAATAAGCGTCCGCATGCCCCCACGCTACCCGATTGACCGTTGAACGATGCACCGCAAAGCTGGTTAGGCCGCCCGGCCGTAGTGATGCTCTTCCTCGATCGCTCGGACTGCCAGGTGCCCCGAGGCCGAACGCAACGCAATCGGGTCGTCGAGAAGTCGGGCTCCAGCCCGAATCAACGGTGTACCGACGACTTTGCCCAACCAGTGACGGAACGCATGCCTCGGTGGAGACGAGGCCGCCTCATAGCGCGTCGCTTGGAGGGCCTGGGCCGTGTAAAAATCTGAATATGTCATGTTATAAGTCCTTCTCGATTGGCTCCGCACGAAGGTACGAGGCAACAAATTGTGCGGCGTCCGGCAACGCATTTGGCCGGAGCTCATAGTGGGTTCCGTCCTTGCCAGACCCGGTGATGACCGCTTTGACCAGGCCAGCGGCCCGGAGTAGGCGCAAGTGGTGGTGGGTAGTGGACTTGGCAAGGTCCAGGTACTCCGCAAGCTCTCCGAGCCCGGCCGGTCCTTCACCCAAACGACGGAGAAGCCGAAGCCGTCGCTCGTCACCGAGCGATTTAAACATTTCGACCATCCACGACGGCGGGCTATCCGGATCGGCTGCCACTGCCTCGTCACTGACGGGGTACACGAAGTAGCGGGCTCCTCCGAAACTGAACATAAGGTTCCACGGCCGAATGACGACACTCGGGATCAAGACGACGTCGGTCGTGTCGCCATCGAGGCGATAGGCAATCCCGTTCGTCACGGTCTCGATGAGTGGTTCGGCGTCCAGGCGCCTCGCCAGGAACTTGGTGAGATGTTGGTCGTGCTCAAGGCTTGAGGCAAGCGCCTTCAGCTCAATCTCCAACTCTTGCGGCATGGCTCTGAGAATGGCAACGATGCGGTCTCGGTCGGCCGCCGGGTCGGTGATCTCCAGGTGCTTCTGAGCACAGATTTCATCGTCACACTCATCTTCATCGTCATGGTTGAGATGGCTCATCAGCTCGTCGGCGTCGACCTCTTCCAAAACGCTGGCCAACTGGTCGATGGTTTGCACGTCGTTGGGAACGATAAGCTCAAGGAGGAAGCTCCAGCGGACCCCGTTGCCTTCGGCCATCCAGTCCCAATCTCCCTGCGGAAGGTTGGCAGTTTCTTTGATCGTGGCGATGGTCGGGGCTTTCTCGAACGAGTCGATCGAGTCGCACTCGGCAATCGTCGCCCACATGGCGACCACGAATTCCGCCACAGGCGTGGCAGCCACGGTGATCTTCACCCGTTGGGGGGACAAGAAAGGTTCTCTAATGAGGGTCATTCGACATTCTCGCCTTCGTTTTATCAAACGGTAAGTGTTCGATACTTATCGAATGATACGACATATGTGAACGCAATGCAAGACTTTTCTTACTCGAAGGGAGTGGTTGCTGCCTGACTACAGGTCGAGCGAAGTCAAAAACTCGGCGACCTGGAGGACGTATTGGCGCGGGTTGGCATTCCACGAGCCGACATGGTGGGCACCGGCAACCTCGACCAGCCGGGTGGTCTCCGGCCGCGCGGCTGCCAGCCGAAGCGAGGTTTCGATCGGGACGGTCAAGTCGCCTGTCCCATGGAATACGAGTGTTGGGATCGGGCGCAGGTTCTCGTTGATGTAGTTGATCGCCTCCCAGTCGACCCCGAAGCGCCAGGTGGCCAGGAGCTTGGCAACACTGGTGAGCGACTGCGGAAGCTTCGTGCCGATCCCGGGAAGTGTCCGTTGAGAGGCGTTGTAGTCGACGGTCGCTCCGAAGTCGATGTTCGGGGAGTCGAAGATCAGCCCCGTGACTGATGGCGCGTCTGGAACCTGTTCCAGATACGAGAGGATGATCGCCGCACCGGTCGAAAAGCCAACCAGAAGTAGATCGTCAGCTCCCTGGGAACCGGCGTAGTCGATGGCCGCATCGAGGTCTCGCCACTCGGTTTGTCCGTACTGGTAGAAGCCCGATGGATCGGCCGGCTGATTCGGATCGTTGCGGTAGGAGATCATCAGCGTCGGCAGGTTGGCAGCCGAGAGCGTCGACAGCATACGCATGCCCTCGTCCATCCCGGCTCCTTTGCCGTGGACCATGATCGCCCAGGTCGATCCGTCGCCGTCGACTTGCCAGGCCTCCATCGGTCCGAGTTCTGACTCGTACTCAACGGTTTGCCAGGTTCGACCCAGCACAGCTGGATCCGACGGAAACGCGGTGGCTTCGACGTCGGCGAGGGTTCCGGGTGCCGGGTTCGTCCCCGATACGGGCGCGTATTCTCTCGTGACCAGCGTCCCATCGTTTTCCACGAAGGGGCCAAGCTGTCCATACCCATCCGACCACTCAAGGCCGAACACGCCCGGGTCCATCAGTTCCTCGTCGGGGTGGGCGCCCTCTTTGAGGGTAACGACCGCCCCACCAAAGGACACAACCTCGGTCTCGTAGTACTGCGGCCACGGGGCGGTTTCCAACGCGTCGGTTTTGAAGACGGACGAGAAGTACCAGCCTCCGCCCACGTAGAACAGCAATCCCATCACCACGACGAGTACGAGCAGAATTTTGGCGAATTTGCGCACCGGCGCACCTCTTCACGAATCGGAAGGTCCGTCCATCGGCGGCCCGACATGATGTTATCCATCCGCGGTGACTTACGGCAATAACAGACTCACCGACCCGCCCCGTTCGTCAGGCGTTCCGTCGCCGTCGGTGTCGTGGGGCTCGTTTCGGCGGCTTCCCGGGAACTCGTCGAACGGTCCGCCCGCCGATCCCGGGCGGCTTGCCAGGTGCACGACGATGTTCCGGCGCCTCCACGAGGGCTTTCCGCAGTCGTTCGCGAATTCGGTCTCGACCACCAAGCGGACCGAAGGTACGCTCTGCGACCTCGGGGATGTCGATCTCGGTTACCAGCCGCGAAGGGCAATCACACGTAACCATATCGGGCACGAATGCCGTCTTGCGGTGGGTCTCGGTCAGTTGCCGCGAAATCCGATCACCGCCTCTCAGCCACTGCCCAACCGGGGCCCGCTCGTAGAAGCGAACATCGACCGTCTCCGCCCTCCGGAAAGCGACCGCTTCGAACCAGTCGAGCTTCCAGCCTGACGCGATCCATTCGCCCAGCAGAACGACAAACCCATCCTCTGACTCGCCGACCGCTTGCGTGAGGGTGTCCGCAAACGCATCAAGCAGTCCATCACGATCCGACGAACTTTCATCATCAGACTCGTAGACCGCCACGGCCACCGAGATGAACCCGTATTGCCGGGGAACGGTCACCTGGAAGTCGCGATTGATCGATCGACGGTCTCCGGTATCGACGCCACTGAACGGACCAGTCCGCCATCGGATCGGTTCAGCTCCCCCACCGTGACCCATCACCAACCCCAGGACGAACGGCTCATCCGAGCTCGTGAAACGATCCCAGTCCGACTCTTCGAGGCAGATCAGTTCGTCGACGTGAACTTCGTACGTCCGGGTGGCAACCCCGTTGGGAAGGGTCCCGGACCGGTTGGTGGCCCGCACGTGACCGGTGACCCGGTAATCCCCCTCGGATCCGCCGTTGCATCTGATCGACCAATCGGAGCTTTCGCCAGGCGCCAGACCCTCAAGCGCCGCCGCCGAAACGGCGACGTGACCTTCGTCCACGAAATCGGCATGAAAGCCAATCAGCGAAAGAAAGAAGTCACCGACCGCTTCGAACGCTCCGACTACCGCGTCCCAAATCCCCTCCGCCGCAGCCACGATAAGGTCACCCACCGATGGTGCGTCGTTGAGCAGTTCGATCCGGCTGGGCGGCTCATTCAGCGGACCGATCATGTACGAACGAACGTCACCTCGCTCGTGATCGTTGATCCCGAGAATCGAACGCGCCACCCCCCTATGCGGGCGTTCTCCGGGCTCGGGTCGGGGCGGGCGAGGAGCGTGATCCAACGATCCGAACCGGCGACCGTCGATAAACGGAACGATGTCGGCGTCGGTCCCCGCGTTCGACTCGTCGGCAGTGGCCACCGTCAACCGCACGTACCACTGGTCGGTGTCTCGCTGACTGGGGGTTGGCGGATACTGGCCGGTCGAGAGGAACCGATACGGCAGTTGGTTGAAGTCCTCGTAAGGCGCGCGGTCGCCGAGGTAGTCGCCGGTGGCGATCCCGGTTGTCTTGACCTCATCCCAAAACGACTGCAAGTCATTGGCTTCCATTATGTGATCAAGTATGTGGAGCCACTCACAGGAAGTTCGGTAGGCGAGGTTGTAGGCAAGTCGGAACAAGACCAGGCCCTCGGAACGATCGAACCCGCGCTCTTGTGCGCCGAGCGGCGCCTGCCAGGTGGAATCGACATTGATTCCGGGCTTGACCCAGAGCACTCCGTTGGTGGGATCCAGGTCAATCCCGGCCACTTCGTCGGGGTTGATCGCTTCGGCTTCGTTGCACTCTTTCACCCATTGACAGATCGCCGACTTGGCGAACGGCGAGGCGGCATGGCACATTACCCGAAGCATGCCACGGCCAACCGTTCCAACATTGTTGAGCACGGTGCAGGCGAACAGGTATTTGCCATGATGGTGAACTCCGAACCGTTCGGGGGTCTCGTAGGACCCGGTCCACAGTTCCGTGCGACGACGTTGTGCGTCGGCGATGTTGAAGAACGTGGTGCGTCGCTTCTCGTCGTTGATCCAGTTCGAGTGGGAGTAAAAGTCCTGGATGGCGTGCAGGGAAACGCCGACCAGATTGTGCGCCATCGACACCTTGTCGCGGGCGGGAATATCCTGGTGCTCGACCCACAGCAGCCCGGCCACCGTGCCCGACAAGTATCGCCGCCACATGGCCAAGACCGATTCCGTGTCGAACAGGTCATCGAAGTGAACGTTGACCAGGTCGGCCTGGCTCGACATGACGACTCGGAGCCGATCCCAGCCGCCCCCGTTGGTGATGTCCAGCCACCAGAGCGGGTTGTAGAGATAGGAGTCGACATAGTCGGCATGAAATGCCAGGGCGTTCTCGGCGGTTTGACTCCATCCCGCCGCCTGGGCTGCCCGACGGGTCAGCCCTTCGTGATGCCAGTTGTCGCCGTTCGGTGCGGATGCCAACGGGTCCTCGCCTCCGAAACGAGTCGAGATGATCCCGGCGCCGAATGCAAGCAGTCCCAGTCGGCCGAGCCCGCTCTTGGGTCCACGCATAGATTCCCCCTCAATGCGGCCCCCAGCCGTGCACCCAGAATTGAATATACGCGATCGCCCGATGTCGCGCCGGGTGGTTGCGCGAATACCTTACGTATCCACCCGGCGCGGCTATTCGGGGTTTAGGAGTCCTCGCCGATCACGAAACGCACCGCTTCTGCATGAACCAGGCCGTCCTGGATGTACACCACGCTCAAGACCTGGCTGGCGCCGACTTCCATATGCGTTTCAGGTGTCACATAGACCCGTGACTTGCCATTCCCCAGATCTTGCACGTTTTGGTTGGGTTCGTACTGTCCGTTAAGGAACACCAGAGCTACGGCATCGGTAGGAATATCGAACTCAAGCGTGGTAATCGAGGCGAATACCGCCGGGGGCTCGGTGTTTTCAGGAACCACGAATTCGACAAGGTCGCCGCGTTCAAATGGGTTGACTTTGGCGCCTTGATCGTTGACCGTCACAGGGATCGCGACCGCTTTGGCATATGTCTCACCCTCCTGAGTTACCATCCCCAACCAGGTCACCAGGTACAACTCGGCAGGTTCGACGAGCGGTACCGGGCTGCTGAACTCGACAACCTCGGTTGCATTGGC
>Ga0224496_10000571_pt1 | contig 25368 bp, 28 predicted proteins | sample SF_Jul11_sed_USG_2_FD_168127 | JGI IMG/M metagenome (GOLD analysis project Ga0224496, IMG submission 168127) | Sediment microbial communities from San Francisco Bay, California, United States - SF_Jul11_sed_USGS_8_1 | ecosystem: Environmental > Aquatic > Marine > Sediment | place: USA...
CCAGGGGGGCGATCTGGGAGAGGGCGATCATGTTGAACAGGATGTGGAGGATACCGCCGTGCAGATAGTTGGCGGTGAGCAGTGACCACCAGCGGCCGAGGCGATCAATGGGCAGGGTGCCGGTGGCGCCCAGCAGCACCAGGCCTCGGTCGTCCGGAGAGAGAAAGGCGAAGGGGTTGAAGGACATGCCGGGTCCGTGGTGGCTGAGCATCATCGACAGGACGAACATCACGGCGTTGACCACGATCAGGGCGCGGACGAAGTTTTCCGGCTGGCCGAAGCCGCGCACCAGCGGGTTGTTCAGCCACCAGGCACCGGGGTAGGCGGTATGGCAGTAATGGCAACGTGGGGAATCGGCGTTGATCAGGCGGCGGCAGATGGGGCAGAGGATGGCGCGTTGCTGGCGGGTCATGGAGCGCGATTCCGGGTTGGGGTTACCGGCCGGTCAGGCCCTGGAGGATTTCCTTGACCAGATTGCCATCGGCCTGTTTGCCGAAATGTTTCATGATCGGCCCCATGGCCTGCATGGGACTTTTGAATTGGCTGAGGTCGATGTTTGCCTCTACCCAGGCGACAATCTCGTCGCGACTTGCCATCCGGGGCAGATAGGCCTCGATGGCTTCAAGGTAAGGCGATGATGCCTCCTTCTTGATCTCCAGCACTGTTTTTTCCGATTTGACCAGGCCCTGGATGATGCCGATGATGTCATCGTCGGTGATTTCCTCGGCCTTCTTGGGCCGGGTGGTCTTCTTGCCGGATTCCATGGTGATGGGCACGGTGAGCTTGGGGAACTCGCTCATTACCTGGCGGATGGCGTCGCGGACGGCGTTGTCTTTGCTGCGCATGGCCGCCTTCATGTCATTTTTGAGTTTTTCGAGCAGGGGCATGCCCATTGCCTGGTCCCAGCCGTATGCGGTTGTGCTGTCGGTCATTTTTTGCTCCGGATGATGGTTGCTTGCCTCACCCCGTGAGAAGCACGTCCTGTCGCAGGCGGTGACTTGCGGAAAAAAATCTCGGGTCGTGAGGGGATCGGGGTGTTTGCGCTGCCAAGAGCGCCAAGGCTTGTTATAGTCGGCCCGTGGGCGTCAGGCAACGGAAAATTCCGTTCCGCGCCAGAAGGACACGCCATGATCCCGCTTGCTCGGAGCAGGTGCTTCGGTTTAATATCTACTTCTGATGGCGCTTCTGTCATCACGGCTCCTGCCGCCGGCGGTTGACGAGCCTCGGCAACGGCGTTCGCGGCCGTCTTCTTTTAAACCTGATCTGTTATCGAGGCGAACAATGTCCTCCTCTCCAGCCGTCCCGCGGTCGGCCGCATCGTTGTCGCTGGTTTTTTGCGATATCGGCCGCGTGCTGACCTCCTCGCTCAATTCCAAGGAAGTGTTTCATCGGATCATGACCGTGATCGGCGATTTCTTCGCCCCCCGCAACTGGTCATTGCTCCTGCGGGAGAAAGGGAGCGGGCAATTGCGGTTTGAAATCGTCATGGGAGTCGATGCCCAGCGGCTCAAGAAAGTTCGGGTAGAGGAAGGGGAGGGTATTGCCGGCTGGGTGAGTCTGCACGGACAGCCGGTGGTGGTGGAGGATGTCCGCACCGATCCCCGGTTCAGTTCCCGCATTGACGAGATTCTCGGCTTTGTCACCCAGTCGGTGGTCTGCGTGCCGTTGCTGAACGGGAATAATCAGGTGGTCGGGGTTATCGAGCTGGTCAATCGGGTCGGCCCCAGGGCTGATGGTGGCGGTGAGGCCGGCGGCCAGATCTTTACCGCCGACGACATGGCGATTCTCTCGGCCATCGGCGCCTTTGCCGGCATCGGGGCCGAGAATGCTTTTCTGCACCAGAAGGCGCAGACCCTGGCCATGGTCGACCCCCTCACCGGGATCAGCAATCGGTTGCATTTTAACGAAGCCTTCAGCCACGAGGTGAAACAGGTGCGCCGCTACGGCCATTCGCTCTGCCTGCTGATGCTGGACATCGACGGGCTGAAGGGTGTCAATGACGGTCGCGGCCATCTCGTTGGTGACCAGCTGCTGGTGGCGGCCGCGGGCCTGCTTCGCAACGCGGTGCGGGCCTCGGACGTGGTTGCCCGGCTGGGCGGGGATGAGTTTGTGATCCTCATGCCCCAGGCCGTTGAAAGTCAGGGCCGGGAGCTGGCGCGACGGATCGAGGCGGCCGTCGCACGATGGAATCAGGCCGACCCGCTGACCGGGGTGCGGCTGGGGATCAGTATCGGTGTGCAGGCCGGCGGCCCGGCGGAGGTGGATTCCCTCCTGGCCGATGCGGACCGGGATCTTTATCTTGTTAAGAATAAGCGCAAGGGATTGCGGGAGTCGCCTCACGAGGAACAGGTGCGGCGCTATCTCTGGGACAACCTGGCGGAAGATGGTGACGAAGAGTGAGCGGCCGGGGGGGCACGCAGCCTCCCCCGGCACTGGGTGTCCATCCTGAAAGGGCCGTGGCGGCGGAGGTGAGAAGGCCATGGAAGAGGTGACGTTGTTCCTGGCCGTTCTGCTGGGAGTCGGGTTTTTGCTCGCCAAGCTGGTGCAGCTCCTCCGGCTGCCGTCGGTGACCGGCTATATTCTGGCCGGCCTGTTGTTGGGGCCGTCGGGGCTGCATCTGGTGACTGTCGAGGCCATCGGCAGCCGTCTCAATCATTTTACCCAGATCGCCCTGATGTTGATTTCCTTCGGCATCGGTGAGCATCTGGAGATCGGCAAGCTGCGGCATCACGCGAGGAGTGTCAGCTGGATCGGTATCGGGGAGAGCCTCGGCGCTTTTTGGGCCGTGGCGGTCGGCGTTGGTCTGGTGGCACGGCTGGTGGTTCCCGGGGTCAGTGGCTGGGGGGGGCAGGATTTTTTCGTTCTGTCCCTGCTGCTGGGTTCCATTGCCGTGGCCACTGCGCCCGCCTCCACGCTGCATGTCGCCAGAGAGATCAAGGCCGCCGGTCCCCTTACCGCCACCCTGTTGTCGGTGGTGGCGGTGGACAATGGTCTGGCCATCATGTTTTTCGGGGTGTCGGTGTCGGCGGTGCACCACCTGCTCGGCGCCGGTGATTCCAATCTGTTGATGGCCCTGATGGCCGGCTTCGGGGAGATCCTGCTGTCGTTGGCCATGGGGGTGACCACGGGGCTTCTCATCGACGGTATTGTCCGGCGGCTCAAGCACCGGGGTGAGATGCTCACCGTGGGGCTCGCTTTGCTGCTGCTCTGCGGCGAAGGCGCGCGGCTGTTCGAACTGTCGCCGCTGCTTGCCGGCATGGCGGCCGGGTTCACCATTGTCAACCGTGATTACCGGGACGTGCGGCTGTTCCGGGTGCTCAACGCCTTTGAAACCCCCATCTATGTCCTCTTCTTTACCCTGGCCGGCGCCCATCTCGAACTGTCGGTGCTGGCGGTGGCCGGCTGGCTGGGTGCTGCCTACTTTATTCTGCGGGTTCTCGGGAAGATGGCCGGGGTTGCGGTGGGTGCCCGCCTGGCGGGCTCGGCGCCGGTGGTGCGGCGCTATCTCGGCCTTTCTCTGGTGCCCCAGGCTGGCGTTGCCATTGGTTTGATCATCCTGGTGAGCGGTGATGGCGCCCTGCAGCCGTACAGCTCGCTGATTACCCAGGTGGTGCTGGCCGGGGTGGTGCTGGCCGAGTTGGCCGGGCCGTTTTGCACCAAGCTGGCCCTGGAAAAGGCCGGCGAAGCGGCGGTGTCGGTGGAAAAAGTTGATGGCCCGGGCCGGGAGCAGGGCAACGGCTCCCGGCAACTCTTTGACGCCGACGGCATCCGGTTGGTGCCCTGGAACTGGCAACAGCTGCGGCCCGGTGCCGATCCCCGGGGGGTGGTGCTGTTCGGCGCCTCCCATCATGCCACCATTGGCAGCCTGGCGCGGATGGCCACCCTCTTTGCGCATCATTACGGCAGTCGGCCCCTGGCGGTGCGGATCGTGGCGCCGGAGGAAGAGCCGGAAGCGGCTCATCGCGATGAGCGACGGCTCTTTGCCAAGGCCGGCATCGAGGTCCGCAGCCTGGGCTACGAACTGGCCACTTCGGTGGTCCGGGCCGAGACCGTGGCCGAAGGGCTGCTGGCCGTGGCTCGCCAGAGCAAGGCGACGACAATTGTCCTCGGCCATCCGGTCAAGGGAACGCCCCAGGCCTTTCAGCGGGTGGTGGATGTGGTGGCGGCCCAAGCACCTTGTCCGGTGGTGGTGGTGCGGTTTGCCGGGGTGCTGCATACCGAGCGCATTCTGGTGCCGCTGGCCGACATGGCGGCCCTGGAGGTTATGCGTCCCACCATCCTTTCCCTGGCCGGGGTGGGCGAGCATCGACTGACCCTGCTGCGCATCCTGCCCGCCGAGACTGCCACGGCCCAGCGCAACGAGGCGCGGCAGCAGTTGCTCGACTGGGTGGCGGCGGCGCGGCCTCCCTGCACCGTGCAGTGCCAGGTGGTGACCACCGAGGCCCGGGTACCGGCCATTGTCAAGATGTCCACCTACCACGATCTGCTGGTGATGGCGGCACCGAAGAGTATCGGTCTGCCCCGTTTTTTTCTGGGCTCCCTGGCCGAGGATGTGGCCAGCCGTTGCGCCAAGCCGCTGCTCATCGTCTACAACCCGGCCAGGAGCGGCGGGGATGCGCCGGCAGGTTGATTGCCGTTGGCGAAGGGGCGGCAGTGCTCAGCGGCGGGCGGATGTTTCGAGCCATTCCCTGGCCATGTCGCCGGGCTGGCGGTGGCCGATGAGGATTCCGGCGGTGAGCCGTTGCAGGGTGTTCAGGTCCATCATTTTGTTCAGCCGGGCGAGCTGCGTTGCGATTTCAGGGTGTTGGCGAAGGGTGTCGGCGCGGGCCAGGGGGGCGGTGTGGCCGGCGGCCAGGGCCAGTTTGTCGTCCGTGAGGATGGCGAGGCGGAAGGCGATGATACGGCCGTCGCTGGCTCGGCCGATGCCGACATCGACGTGGCCGTTTTTGAGCTGCCGGTAGATCAGGTCGATTGTTGGCAGCGACTGGCCGGCCAGGGCTGGTTGCAGGCCGTAGTGATGGGCAATTTGTGCCAGGTGTCGGCTGTCGGCGGCGGCGAAGCGCAGGGGCAGACGCGGTTGCTCGGTCAGCAGGGTTGCCAGGTCGCTGATCGTTTGAATACCAAGGGCCTGGGCCTGTCGTTGCCGCATGAGAAGCGCTTGGCCGGTGGCAAAGGGCAGGGCGGGGAGGCGGACCAGCTCGGCATCATCCGCCGGGAGCCGGGGGGGGGGGGCAGTTTCAGTAAAGCAGAGGTCAATGGTGCCATCGGCCAGGCGAAGGCCGAGATCGGCGTCTGGGATGCCGTGGTGGACAACGGTGGTCAGGCCCTGGCCGGCAAGCAGTTGCGCCGCGAGTTCGGCGAGGAGCTGGCGGCCGGGATCAGGGCCGGCACCGATGGTCAGGGAGGGGCCGGTGGCGGCCACCGGTCGGCAGGCGAACAGGAGAAGGGTGACGAAGACGAGGGCCGCGATGAACGACCGGCGCGAAAACTTTGGCCGGGTCACGGTGCGGCCCGACTCCTTGCCGGGCGGAAGCAGAAAGGGGTTTTCAAATCGAACGCGCCCTTTATAATATGGAGCCATGAAGAAACGCAAGCAGACTTCCCTCCTGGTGGGGGTAATGGCCCTTCTCCTTCTGGTCGGCTGTACTGCGGTGACCACCCCTTATCGGCTTACCAAACGGTTGGTGCGGGGTGTTGTCTGGACCGTTTCCACCACCTATAAGATTTCCGCTGGCACCACCTGGGCCATTTACAAGATCGGCGAGTTTACCTTCGAGGTGGCGATGGCGCCCATGGACTGGGGGCTGGCCCACGACGAGATTGATACCATTGATGATCTGCCACCCAAGGAAGCTATCAAGCGCGGCAAGGTAAAGAATTCGCCCTACACTGTCAAGGGCAAGCGGTACGTGCCCATGTCGGTGGCGGCGGCGGAATCCTACCAGGAAGATGGGGTCGCCTCCTGGTATGGTTACGAGACCAGCCGGCAGAAGGACGGCCATATGACCGCCAACGGCGAGCGTTTTGTGCCTGCCGGTCTCTCTGCCGCGCACAAGTATCTGCCCCTGCCAACCTATGTCAAGGTGACCAATCTGGCCAACGGCCGTTCGGTGATTGTCCGGGTCAATGACCGCGGCCCCTTTCCCAGTATTCACAATGCCCGTTCCGGTGACCGGATCATCGATCTGAGCATGGGCGCCGCCAAGCGGCTCGGGTTTTACCAGCAGGGCACGGCCAGGGTACGGGTCGAGGCGATCCGGGTGGAGGAGGGGTAGTGCGGCGTTGTCGGTGCGGCGGTACGAAAACCCATCGCGGCCGCCGACGTTTTTCAGCGCGCCGACAGCCGTTTTGGCAGGGCGTTCAGGGCGGCGATGTAACGGGCTTCGTCGTAAGGTTCGCCGTTCTGGAGTACGGCGACCACCTCGGCGGCGACCACCTGGCCGATGAGCCGTACGGCCTCTGTCTCGTCAAACCCCTCGGCCAGCAGGCGGGACAGGGTCTCGCCCGTGGCCGGGGGCGTGTTGTCGCGCAACTGGTTGGCGATAACGGCGTTGATTGCCTCCTGCAAGCGGCGGGCTGCTGCCGGAGGGGTGGCGGATGATTTTTTGTTGGACATGCTGCTCAGCCCCGGATCAGGCGATGGCCACCAGTTCGATGTCAAAGGTCAGATCCTCGCCGGCCAGGGGGGGGTTGGCGTCCAGGGTGACGATGTCTTCCTTGACGTCGGTGACCGTTACCACCAGGGTTTGGCCGCTGGGGTGTCCCATCTGCAGTTGCTGGCCCACCTCGGGCGTGATGTCGGGGGGGAACTGGTCACGAGGCACCGGCATCACCAGCTCGTCCTGGGACGGGCCGTAGGCCTGGTCGACGGGGATCTCCACCGTCTTTTTGTCGCCGACCTCCATGGCGATGACCGCATTCTCGAAACCGGGAATGACCTGGCCTTCGCCAACGGTGAACTCCAGGGGGGGGCGGCCTTCGGAAGAGTCGAATACGGTGCCGTCGGTGAGTCGGCCGGTGTAGTGCACCTGGACTTTGTCGCCTGATTTTGCCTGTGCCATCTGTTGCTCCTTTGAAGAAGTATTTGTCTCGGGGGAAACGATAGTAAACCAGCTAACCTACCAGACTCGTCCCGGAATGTAAATGGAGGGCGGACCCAATATTTTTACCGCGCAGCCACAGGAGCGGCACCATGGAATCACGGAAAAAAGCTGACGATATTTGGGAAGACTTGGGCGAGCTTGCCGAGGACGAGCTGCTGCACGTGCTCACCAAGCTTTTTGATTCCTACTACGCGGACCTGGCGCGGGACTCTGACAGTCCGGCCGCCGCGCTTTTTTTCAGGCGGCTGGAACAGGCGGTCACCCAGACCAGCCAGTGCAATCTCAACCGGCGTTGACCCGCGTTTTCTGGATTGGCGGCCCGGGGAGCGATTGCGGAAGCCCCGGCACGGCAGGTTTTACAGGCGGCCGGCTTTCCTGAGCACGATTTCCGCGCCCTTCAGCGATGCGGCCAGCACTGCGAACCAGCCGATAATCAGTACTGCGGTCATTGTTCGGTCTCCTTAGTAGAATTTCTTGAGATCAGCGTCCTTAAGATCATCCTCGGAGAGCTGGACGGCGTCCATGGCCCGCCATACATAGATGATGTAGGCCAGTACCAGGGGGACGGCCAGGGCCACGTAACTCATTGCGGTGAGAGTGTAGTGGCTGCTGGAGGCGTTGTAAATGGTCAGACTGTCCTGCATGTTGATCTTGGACGGGTAGAAGGATGTGTTGTTGGTGCCAGCGATGAAAAAGAGGTGGAAGCCCATCATCACGGTGCCGATGCCGGCGTACCAGATGCTGTTGCGGGAGCCATAGTAGCGTGCAATGAGTACCGCCCAGAGGATGAGCAGGAAGCCGCCGGTAAACATGATCGTGGTGGACATGGGGTGGTTCAGATTGTAGACGTATTTGTAGTTTTGCTGCCAGATCAGACCGGTTTCAGGGGAAAGGGCAAACCCCTGCATGGTTACCAGCTGGTACATGATGTAGAAGACGCAAGGCATCATCAAGAGCATGTTTTTATAGGCGGCCATGCAGCAGTTGGCGTGGATGTTGTGGACCTTGATGTTGTTGGACAGATACATGGCGCCGAGAATCCGCGCCAGGAAGACCAGCATCAGGCCCATGGCGACGTTGAAAGGGTCGAAGGCCGCTTCCAGTCCCCGCAGGGGGTGGTGCCAGGTGACCTGGTTGTAAGCGTTGAGGGAAAAGTTTGCCCCGGTGAAAAAGGTGCCGATGGCGGCGCCGATGAGCAGGAGGCCGAGGCTGCCGTTGATAAAAAGGAAGAAGTCGTAGACGCGGGTGCCGAGAAGGTTGCCGGGTTTCCGGCGAAACTCATAGCTCACCGCCTGCAGGATAAAGGTGAAGAGGATCGCCACCCACACCCAGTACGCGCCACCGAAGCTGGTGGCGTAAAATTTGGGGAAAGCTGCAAACAGGGCGCCGCCGAGCAGTACCAGGGTGGTGAAGGTGAGTTCCCATTTGCGGCCCAGCGAGTTGATCACCAGGATTCGCTCGTTCTCGTTCTCGGCCACGGGGCCGAACATCAGCAGGGTCTGGCCGCCCTGGACAAAGGTGAGGAAAAGAAACAGGCCGCCGAGCAGGGAGATGATTCCCCACCAGAGTTCCTGCAGTTGCGATAAATCCAAGCTTCCAAACATATCAGTTTTCCTCCGGACCGTGGTTGATCTGTTTGACCATGATGCCGATCTCGGCGATCAACAGGGTGGTAAAAAGGACGAGGAACATGAAAAAGGTGGTCTGTACCGTTGCCGTGGTCAGGTTTGAACGGGCAACGGTAACCGGCAGCAGGTTCTGGATGGCCCAGGGTTGACGCCCCACCTCGGCCACCACCCAGCCTGCCTGTTCGGCCAGGTGGGCCAGGAAGACCGATGTCAGCCCCAGGCCCAGCAGCCATTTTTGCCGGTCAATGGTGTCCTTGTAAGTGAAGTAGAGGAAAAGCAGGCAGATCAGGGGCAGCAGGGTCCCCACCGCCACCATGATGTGGAAACTGTAGAAAACCAGTGGGACCGGCGGCGCCGCCTCTTCGGGGCGGTTCAGATAACCGAAACCCAGGTAGTCCTGGTTGGCGTTGAAGGCGGTCAGGGCTGCCTGGGCGCCGACGGGATCGCCTGCTTTTTTGGCGGCCTTATAGTTGGCGAGCTGGGCAACGGCGATCTTGCCGCGGGCCATCTTCTCTTGCACCCCCATCACGCCGTGGGATTCGTTGCCATAGATCAGATCGTTGATGCCGGGCACAAAGGAGCCCGGGGTGCGGTTGGCGAGCAGCGACAGCAGGCCCGGCACCTTGACTTCGAAGAGGAAGGGGTCCTGTCCGTCGCCGGGCTGCTTGCTGTGGTTCATCACTCCCATGGCCACCAGGCCGGCGGGCGCCGCGCCGTCGTAAAGACCCTCGAAGGCGGCCAGCTTCATGGGCTGCAGCTGGGCATTGGTGTAGGCGGCCTCGTCGCCGGTAAAGCCGACAAAGGCCGACGAGAACAGACCGAAGACGGCCGCCACCAGGATGCTTTTCTTGGCCATTTCCTGGTGACGGCCCTTGAGCAGGTACCAGGAGGAGATGGTGATCACGAACAGGGAGGCCAGCAGGAACCCGGAGCTGGTGGCGTGGGCGAATTTGCTCACCGCCACCGGCGAGAAGATTACCGCCCCGATGTCCTGCATCTCGAAGCGGGCTGCGTCGGGGTTGAAGCGCATGCCCACCGGGTGCTGCATCCAGCCGTTGGCCACCAGGATCCACAATGCCGAAAGATTGGAGCCCACGGCCACCATCCAGGTGGAGAAAAGATGGAATTTTTTCGAGACCCGGTCCCAGCCGAAGAACATTACCGCAAAGAAGGTGGCCTCAAGGAAGAAGGCGAAGATGCCCTCGATGGCCAGCGGCGCGCCGAAGATGTCGCCCACCATCCAGGAGTAGTTGGACCAGTTGGTACCGAATTCAAACTCCAGGATGATGCCGGTGGCCACCCCGATGGCGAAGTTGATGGCGAAAAGACCCATCCAGAATTTGGTGATCCGTTTCCACTCCTCGTTGCCGGTTTTTACGTACAGGGTTTCGTAGAAGGCGAGGAGGAAGGAGAGGCCCAGGGTCAACGGCACGAAGAGCCAGTGGTACATGGCGGTGAGGGCGAACTGCGCTCGCGCCCAGTTCACCATGGTTAGATCCATTTGTTCCAGCACGTTGTGCTACCTCCTTCTTTCAGAAATGGCTTGAACCGGCGACAAATGCCCCGGTTGCCGGGGTAGGTCGCGGTTGCTCAAGGTATGGTTTGGTGATGCTGTCCAGGACGTGGTCGGCCCGCTCCTGGTCATTGGCGAAGTTCGTCTGCAGGAAATCGGGGAAGAAGAAAAGTTTGAGCACGCCAAACATGATGATGAGTTTGATGATGACGATCTTCCACAGGGTGCGCCCCAGCACCATGTGGCGAAAACCGTCTCGGTAGAGGGCGATAATTTTTTGCAACCGTGGCATGGCGCTCTCCGGGGCGGTAATGCTGTTCGCCTAACCTTTTAGTGTATCCTGGTTGTTATAGCGGAAAAAGCGGGGCGGGGCAATTTTTTTCTTGCCGCCTTCCGGTTAGGCTGGGGGCGCGGCTCCGGTTTCGTTCCCGGTGTGGCTGCACCTCTCCTCCTCAACCAGCTCGGCAAAGGTGACCCGGCGCAACGAATCGCGCAGTTGTTCCTGGGTGCGGCACCAAACCCGGTGTACCGCGCAGGTGGTGCTGTTCGGGCAGGAGGCGGGACGGCCCACGCAGTCGTTGAGAAAGATTTCGCCGATGATGGTTTCTATTACTTCCAGCATGGTTATCCGGGCCGGGGACACCAGCAGCCGATAGCCGCCGCCCGCTCCCTGCAGGATTTCGATGAAGCCCTGGCGTGCCAGTTGCTGGGCAATTTTGGCCAGAAACTGGCCCGGGATATCGGCCTGCTCCGCGATCTCCTTCCGACTTACCAGCACCCCCTGTCCCTGTTTGGCCAGGTAGAGAACGCACCGTACCGCATATTCACCGGCTCTTGTCAGTCGCATGGCTGTTGTCCAGGAGAATTGTTATTCGACAATTAAGATATGTTTAGTCTTGTATCAGGGGGGCGAGGGGCAGGTCAAGAAAAAAATCAACCGGGGCGGGGATTGAGGCCGGATTCGGCGCCAGTGGTTCCGGGTTACGCTGCAATGGCCGCCAGAGCTGCGGCGGCCAGATCGGCCACGGTTGTTTCGATCATGGCGTCGTCGCGCCAGTAGCGGAGGGGGGCGTGGTCGTCGAGCAGGTCGCGCAGCGCCTGGAGGTCTTCCTCGGCGCCAAGAAGCCCCAGGGCGCGGGCGGCAAGGCCGCGTACCGTGCTGTCGCCTGCCTTGAGGTAGGGGCGCAGGTAGCGTGGCGCCTCATTGGCCCGGAGAGCCTCTGGCCGGGTTTGGGCCAGCCTGCCCAGTGCCCACATCAGCCCGCGCTGCAGCGGCTCGTATTCGATGAAAAAACCGTCCTCGCGCATGAAGGAGACCAGTACGTGGGTGTACTCCTCGGCCAGTTTGTCGTGGCTGGCCAGCGCCTCGGCCATGGCCTCGGGGGCGCCCCAGCCGATGCCGCCCGATTCGTCGTTGAGACTCCACATGAAGCGGCGCATCACCACCCGGGCCGCCTCCAGATCGCGGTCGGCCAGCCGAGCCAGCACCGGTCCCATGGCGGCCACTGCATGCCAGCGGGTGCGTTCGTCACTGCGGCAGATGCCGGAAAAGAGGGGCTGGAGCAGCTGCTGTTCTCCATATTCCCGCAGGGCGGCATGGATTTCCGGCAAGGAGCGGGAGTAGAGGAGATTGACAACGGTTTGTTTGAGGAGACGTTCGCGCATGGAGTATATGGGGGAAGTTTTGCCGGCAGACCGGAAAAGAGAAGATGCCGCCTGGCCGCTCGGCACGGCCAGGCGGCGGAATCGCCAGGGGCGCGAGGTTAATCCTCGATGGCGAAGTGGGCGGTGTTGCTTCTGGGCGGCATGTATTCGCCCACCGGCACCAGCTTCTTGTTGAATTTGACGCAGTCCACCACCGTGTTCCAGAGCGTATTCAAAGACCGGGACTCGGATTCGGACTCGGGGGTGATTTCCACCAGATTGTCGTTGATTTCGATTTTCATGGCCGATTCTCCTTTCAGGCGGATTGTTGCAAAGCTTGGTTGACGGCGCGGCCCACGGCAGCACCCATTTCGACACAGGACTGGTATCCGTCGTGGGTGGGAACGTTTTTAACGCGTACACCTTCGTGGACCTGCTCAATGCCGATTTCTTCGAGGGCGTTGTTGAGGTGTTTTACCGCCTCGCCGCTCCAGCCGTATGAGCCGAATGTGGCTCCCAGCTTGCCTTTGGGGCGTAGTCCTTTGGCGTAGGTAATGATGTCGGCCATCCGCGGCATAATGTTGTTGTTGAGGGTGGCCGAGCCCAGCAGCACTGCCTTGGCGTCGAGCATTTCGGCGATGATGTCACTGCGATGGCAGAGCCGGGCGCTCATCAGCCGGACATCGAGCCCTTCCCTGGCCAGTCCGGCGCAGACGGCCTTGGCCATTTTTTCGGTGCTGTGCCACATGGTGTCAAAGACAACCACTGCCTTGGCCCTGGCCTCCTGGCTGCTCCAGCGGTCATAGGCGGCGATGATGCGGTCCGGGTTGGTGCGCCAGATGGGGCCGTGGTCGGGAGCAATTGTGTCGATGGCAAGGCCCATCGCTTTGACGTCGGCCAGCAGCTTTTGCACCAGCGGAGAAAAGACCAGCAGGATGTTGGCAAAGTATTTGGCCGCATGGGCCATCAGCTCGTCCATGGGCAGTTGGTCGTCGAAGCGTTCGGAGGTGGCCAGGTGCTGGCCAAAGGCATCGCTGGAGATGAGAAGTTTTTCCTCCTTGATGTAGGAGAACATGCTGTCGGGCCAGTGCAGCATCTTGGTTTCGATGAACTGCACGGTTCTGGCGCCGAGGCTGATTTCGTCCCCGGTCTTGACTACCTCCAGGGGCCAGTCCTCGCGATGGAAGTGGCTGAGCAGCGCCCGTTTGCCGTTGGCCGAGCAGAAAACCTTTTCGGGCTGGACCAGGTCGATGAGTTCAGGGAGCGAACCGGAGTGGTCCATCTCCACGTGGTTGACGATGATGTAGTCGATCCGGCGCGGGTCGATCACTTGATGGATATTGTGGATGAGGTCGCTTTTCAGGTTGTGTTTGACCGTGTCAAACAGTGCCACCTTCTCATCCTTGATAAGGTAAGCGTTGTAGGTGGTTCCCTTGTCGGTGGAGTACCCGTGGAAGTCGCGGACGTTCCAGTCAACGGCGCCTACCCAGTAAATGTCATTTTTCACTGCAACCGCGGTCATGTTGTTCCTCTCGTTGCTGGTGCCGCTGCCACCCGGCCGGGAAGAGTCCCCTCCCAGGCGGCAGCTGTCTGCGGCCGCGCCTGGGAGGGGGCGGCGGCCTGGTAATGGCTGGCGGCGGCCGGCGTTCAGGCGGCCGGCGGCGGCGTAAAGACCCGTTGTCCCAGCTCATTGTCGAGCACAAACAGGCCGTTGGGGTCGTTGCCGATCAATTTCAACTTATCGACGATGGCGGTTGCCGACGCTTCTTCCTCAACCTGCTCGGTGATAAACCATTGCAAAAAGATGGTGGTGGCATGGTCCCGTTCATCCTGGGCCAGGTTGGCCAGATCGTTGATCAGGCCGGTCACCTTCTGTTCGTGTTTGAGCACCTCGGTGAAAACCTCCAGTGGGGTTTTCCATTTCGCCGGCGGTTTGGCAATGGCCTCCAGGTTGACCCTGCCGCCTCGTTCATGGACGAAGTCATACATCTTCATGCCGTGAAAGAGTTCTTCCTGCGCCTGCATGCGCATCCAGTTGGCCAGGCCGGCAAGACTCACCGACTCGAAGTGGGCGCCCATGGCGAGGTAGAGGTAGGAGGAGTAGAGTTCGGCGTTGATTTGGGCGTTGATCGCCTTTTCCATTTTCGGGTTCAGCATCGGTTTACGCCCTCCACAGACCGTGCAGGTTGCAATAGGCACGGGCGGCTGCCTGCGGGGCATCGATGGTGAAGGTGGCCTCGGGTTTGTCGCCTGGCTTGAGGAAGCGGCGGTATACCTTGTCGCCGGCCAGAAGCTCAATCCATTCGATATAATGTTTTTCGTCCATGGGGTGGGCCACCGAGCCTACCGAGACCGCAAAGCCCCCGTCTACCTTGGTAACCACCGGGACATGTTTTTCCTTGGCGGCGTCAACAGTGTTTTCGGAGCAAATGGTCATCGGCTGGCCGCAACAGACGAGTTCGCCGGCGCCGGCGTGGAGTACCTCGACCATGTTGCCGCACAATTCACACTTGTATACCTGGGATCGTTCCGTCATTTTGCTTTCCTCCAAGTTGTTGGTTTTGTCTGCTATGGCCAGGGCGGCGCTTCAGATGCCTGACGCATCGCAGGAAGTGGCCGAAGTGACAATGGTTGAGATTGTGGTGACGTGGCAGGTGGTCATTTGCGAGCAATACTGATTGTACCCATAGGGGCAGGGTAAAAAACAAGAGGTTGCGAGAATTTATGCGCCCAGGGAAAGCCGGCATCCTGTCGGTGTGGATGGCCGGAGCAGGTGCAAGCCGGCCCTCGGTGGTGAGCGGGCCAGTCCCGTGCGCGGCCTGCCGCCCTGCCTAAACGGTGTTCATGCCCCGGAGTTGCTGGTGAGCGGGGTGAATCAGTAGTTTTCCGGTTGCAGCTCGAAATGTGCCTGGCCGTGGGCGCAGGCAGGACATACGCTCGGGGCTTCCTCTCCTGCATGAAGATAGCCGCAGTTTCGGCACTGCCAGGTGCGTTTTGCTTCTCGTTTGAAAACGCGGCCTTTTTGAATGTTTTCCGCCAGGGCAAGATAGCGTTTTTCGTGGTTTTCTTCCGCCACCGCGATAGCCATGAAGATATCGGCCACCTCCGGGAATCCTTCGGCGCGGGCTACCTTGGCAAAATCGGGGTACATGGCGGAATACTCATGCTTCTCGCCTGCCGCCGCCGCCAGGAGGTTTTCCTGGGTGGAGCCGATGACCCCGGCCGGGAAACCGGCGGTAATCTCCAGCTCGCCGCCCTCGAGGAGTTTGAAGAGGCGTTTGGCATGCTCCTTCTCCTGGTTGGCGGTTTCTTCGAAAATGGCGGCAATCTGTACAAAGCCTTCGTTCTTGGCTTTGGAGGCAAAGTAGCTGTAACGATTGCGGGCCTGTGACTCGCCCGCAAAGGCTTTTAGAATATTTTTTTCGGTTTCGGTTCCAGGCAGTGAGCCCATTGGCTTGCTCCTTGGCGGGTAAAAGTTGGTCTCCAGTCAGAGGAAGGGCGCCGTGTCCCTTGGATCGTTGCGGTTGCCCGGTCTGACTCTGTTTTTGTTGGGTTACGCTGTGCCGGCACCCCCGTGCAAGATTTTTTGCTCGGGATTGCGGTAATTATTTTTCTCTCCCAGCCTCGGCAATGTCACGAGTTTTTTCGTTGGCAGCTTGGTTCTGTATCACTCTTTGCGCTTTGCCGCGAATCGGAGGGAGCGGCAAAACAGCATGTGGGCAGCGTGGGGATCTGTTCGTCGTATCGGTGGTCGCGAAGTGGTCGACATGCCACCGGTATGCCCCCCCAATGGTACTTCTGTCCGGGGGGCGTTTGCCTGTATGGCAAGCTTTTGTGCAACGTCGGCTTCAGTGGTGCAACTCCCTTTCGCAAGTCCGCTGGCAACTATCCGGCTGGGGCCGAAAAATGTGCCAATAACCTCAAAATGCCGCAGGAGAGTTACGTCCATCATTCCTTGATTTCGACCGAAAGCCTAATTTCCCAAAACACTCTTTTTTAGTCGAAGTCCTGACGTTTGCCACCGGACTTGCAGGTCGGGCAGACGCCGACGAATTCCATGCGGTGAAGAGCGATGTCGTATTCTGTCAAGCGGCTGACCTTGTGGTTTACTTCCGAATCGACATCGACGTATACATCCTCCAGCCGGCTGCAGCGGTTGCAGCGGACATGGTAGTGGTGAGAGGCATTGCCGTCAAAGCGCTTCTGGGTTCCCGCCACCTCGATTTTTTGGATCAGGCCGCAGTCGGAGAGTACCTCCAGGTTGCGGTATACCGTGCCCAAACTGATTTTAGGCAGACGGCGCCGCAGCAGACGGTACATTTCGTCGGCGGTGGGGTGGCTGTGCATCTTTCGCAATTCGTCCAGGATGACCTGCCGTTGTTTTGTCATGCGCAAATTTACGGGATTTTCCATTTTTACACCTCATGGGGGGGTTGTGGTGGTGTTGCTTAGATAATAATTATTAATAACCACCATTGTTATTTTCTGCAACACAAATTTACAAAAAAGTTTACTTGGGCATACACTGGTGCCGGTTTCGGCCTAGGCAAGTCTTGGTGTTGTTGTTTTCCGTCTAGTCATCGGGTGTAGTCTGGTCGTGTCGGCATGGCGGCGACGGGGGGTGTTTCGCGCGCCTTGCGGGGCAATCCGTTTGGGCCAAGCCGTGGGGGAAATTCTGTGTCCGGATTTTTGTAAATTCTGCGTGGAGGCTTGGTGCGCCCCGAGAAGGCGGCAGGATGCCGAGTGGCGCGCAACTCCAAAGGTTTCGCATTTGTTGCGGATGCAGGTGTTGTCGTCTGTCAGGCAGTGGGGCGTTGTCATGTCGTTTCCATCCTCGTAAGTTGCTTAGGCCGGCTTAGTTCTGTTCGGTCGGCTTGCCGGTGTGGCGTCGAGGAAATGGGTTGGGGCCACCGGTGAGGGGGCGAACCTGCGTTGATTAGGTTTGCCGAGTTAATTAGGAGTGCCCGTGCGGATTTGTCGGCAAAGTTATAAATGTATTGTGTCAATTAAATTGAATTTCAGTATAGAGTATTATTTTTTTATTTTGCAACCAATAAATGGAGCAATTATTGTTTTTTGGACTGTGCAGCATTCTCAAGTCTTCCGCGTGGGGAAAATTCGTTTCAATTGCCCCCGTCAACGGATATTGCTTGATAGGGCACCGGAGAAGCGAGTCTGGAAAGCCGACACGCGGCAGCTTTCCGGGAAGATCTCGATCGGTTCTGGCTCTGTAAGAGGGAAAGAAGGCATTCTGGCAAACTACTCCCTTGCGACTCCTTAATGTTGGCAAGATTGCCTCAATTCTATTTTGGTAACTATACGCCGTCGCATTTTTTTTACCATGGGGTTGGTCCCTTATTGTGATAGGTGGAGGCATGGATCCAATCTGCTCCTTGGCCGATCCTGTCCTGCGGTTTGGGATTACCCCCATAAGGTGGAGCGATACGGCATTCCTTCCGCCATGATCGGCACAGTCGCGGTTGTTTGGGGTGGCAACGTAGGGGCGAGCGCCAGCCAGAATGCGGCGGACATAAACAGATGGAGGTGGGTGAAACGAAAAAAAGTCGCGTTCACTGACCAGGGTGACATGATAGTTTTTCCGGCGGAGAAAGATGGCGGCTTCAAGGCCGGCGAAACCTGCTCCCAGGATAAGGACTCGTTTCGTTGGATATCCTCCGGGGCTCAATGGATCTCTTTGCTGTCGAGTTTTTGCCGGAGCCACGGGCGTTGGTTGTCTGAACTGGTTGTTTTTGTCGGGGCGTGGCGTGATTCGGCGGCCAGAATGCGGTAATTTAAAATTTAACTATTTTCGGGGCTGCTGTGTCGACGCGTCGGCCGAGAGGTGGGAGGAAAAGGGCGTGGGGGGAGGGCAGGGTGGGACGGGGAATGCCGATTGTATCGCGGTTGGCGGACAAAATCGGTATGTGGATGCGAGGGCGTGGGGAACTCAATCGCCGCAATTGCAGCTTTCCGCCTCTGCCCGGCAGTCGGGGCAGAGAGCGCCGTGGCCTCCCTGGCTGTGCAGGAGCTCGGCCGGGATGTGTCTGCCGCAGCCCTCGCAGGGGATGTTGGCGCCGGCTGCGGGAACTGCTTGTCGTGCTGCGGCCGCAGGTGTGGGCTGCGCCGGTGCGGCCATTGGGAATGGTGCGCCGGTGGCCACCTCCCAGCAGTCGGGAAGATTTTCCGCCACCGTCTCGACCACCTGGCGGTCGAGTCGATTGGTGTCGGCCAAGCCGTGCAGGATGGCCATTATCTCCGTGGGTGCCATGGCGGCCCGGTAAGGGCGGTTTTGGGCCAGGGCCTGGAAGATGTCGGCCACGGCGATAACCCGCGCCTCGGTGGAGAGTCTGGTCCCGGTCAGGTGGAATGGGTACCCCTCGCCGGACAGGGTTTCGTGATGGAAGGCGGCCATTTCGGCGATGTCGGCAAGGCCGTCGATGCGGCGCAGAATTTGGTAGCTTTCAAAGCTGTGGTGCTTCATGGTCGCCCGTTCCCGTTCATCCAGCGGTCCGGGTTTTTCAAGGATTTCGTCAGGTATCCGCAGCTTGCCGAGATCGTGCAGCAGGCCGGCCACCTCCAGCGCCTGGCAGGCGTCGTCGCCAAGGTTCAGCCGCTGGCCGAGTCGCTTTGCCAGCCGTGAAACCCCCAGAGAATGCTCCATGGTGAAGGGGCTCTTGGCGTCGACAATGGTCGCGAACATGCGGGCCAGGTGGAGAAAGGATTCTGGCCCGAGTTGACGGGGGCTGGTGTCAAGGGCCATCTCGGCCAGGTAGAGGTCCAGATGCCGTGGTTCCAGGGTGAGCCAGAAGAATTCGTTGTTCGATACCGCCAGGAAGATATCCACCAGTTTGGGCGCGAAAAAGGTGGAGCGGTACCTGGCGATGGTGGCGCGGATTTCGTCCTTGACCAGCAGCAGCTCGCTCAAGTTTTGGCCGGCCGCCAGGGAGTCCACCCGGTCGGTGAGGTAAATGCAGTTGTTGACGAGGGCCAGCTCCTCGGCAATCCCCATGGCTTTCAAGTCCTGCCAGTGGGTGTGGTGGTGGCGGATCAGAGGGGCAAGGTCGGCGAACAGCTCGTGGCCGGCCAGCAGGTCGGCGCCGCGCTGGCAGTGTTCTTCCGAGCCCTCCCAGTCCAGCTCGGTGACCAGGTGGCGGTGGACGGTGGTGGAGGAGACGCCGCAGTCGTGGAGAAGGGCGGCGTTGTAAAGGCGGTCGAGTGCCTCGTTGTCGAGTCCCATGGCACGGCCGCACTCCCTGGCCATGAATGCGACCCGCTTGCCGTGCTGGACTTCGTCAACTCCTACCAGATCCAGGGTGTCGGACAGGGCGTGGACCACTTGCCGGAAATCGATGTTGGTGTGCATGGTTATCCTGTTTGCGATGGCGGGCGTCTTTTTCAAGACACCCATTCAAGTGTAAAGCGGCGGTCAGTCGCCGCCGCCTTGCAGCGCGTTGCCCAATCCCTTGACAAAGCCGGAAACGCCTTCCTTGGCTTTTTCGCCCAGGGTTGCCGCCGTATCCTTCAGCACCCGGCCCGAGCCGGCCACCGCCGTGGCTACCTCCCGGTTCACCGCCCCGAAGACCCGGGTCGCCACCTCTTCAACGCTGGTCCCATTGGATTTCTTGCCGATATCCCTGAGGTGAATTTCTGGCAGCGGGACACTGAGCGTTTGACCCTGCATGAGGGTGGTGCTGAGTCGAATGGTGCCGTTTCTGATCAGCAGGTCTTCGATGAGCAGCTGTGGGCCGCTGTTCTCTTGGGCCGCGGATTTTTTGCCGCCGGAGGTCGATTGAATATTTTGCATGATTCGGTTGATGTTGTTGCCGTTGAGCGCCTTTTCGTAGGTGATCTCCGGGCCGTCGATGACGATTTGCTTGATGTCCAGTCGGCCGCTCAGGAGCGATTTGGGGACCATGGCAATCCGCAGGGTGTTGAGGCGGATGGCGGCGTCGGTATGGAAGCCCTGGGGGTTGCCGATCATCAAACCGGTGATTTCGCCCTTGCCGGAGAAGGGCGAAATGGAAACTCCGTCGATTCGAACCGCGGTGCCGGTGAGTTTGGGGGCCATGGTCTCCACGCCCTTTTTGACGGTCTTGTTGAGCAACAGCGACAGAGAGCCGGTGGCGAGGATCAGCACCGTGGCGACGGCAATGAGCGGGATCAGGATTTTCTTCACGGCGGGTCCTCCTTCTGGTGGCTGGCGGGAGCGGTGGGGGCGGACGCGTGGTGCGGCCGATGTCAGTGTACCAGCATCGGCGGTCGGGGGGCTATTCTTTCTGGCCGCCCAGGAAGCGAACAAACTTGAGGAATTTGTCCTGTTCGAAATGGCCGACCATCTCTTCCTTCATGGTGAGGATCGCGTTGAAGGGCGGCCTTGCCGTGCAGTATGGCCGGTTGGTGGTCAGGGCATCGTAAACGTCGGCAATGGCGGCAACCTTGGCGTGGTCGGAAATATGGTCGCCGGTGAGTTTGTGGGGATAGCCGGTGCCACAATATTTTTCATGGTGGTGGAGAATGACGTCCAGGGCGATCGGCGGCAGGGACTCCTGCATCAAGTCGTAACCGTTCTGGGGATGTTTTTGGATTTCCTCCATTTCCACTTTGTCCAGCGGCCCCGGTTTTTTGAGGATCTGTTCCGGCGTCAGTGTCTTGCCCACGTCGTGGAGAATGCAGCCCAGGGCGAAATCGTGCAGGTCGAATTTACTGCCCTTGCCGATCATCAGCCACAGTCCGAGGCCGAAGACGGCGACGTTGACGCAGTGGGAAAAGGTGTAATAGTCGTGAGAGCCGAGTTGTAGAAGGTTGAGGACGGATTTTTCACTGTTGAGGATGAAATCAACCATGTTGTTGGTGATTTTTTCGGTGCGGGCCAGGTTTTCGCCGCTGCGCGGGTCGTCGAAGACAGCGTGGAGGACGTCTTTGGCGCAGCCGTAAATGATCCGGGCTTTCTTGTCCATGGGCACGGCCGGGTCGGCGATGATGGTGTGCAGCGAGTCCTCCATGAATTGCTGAAAGTTATCGCCTGCTTCCTTTTTGATATAGAGTTGGCCGAATTTGCCGGCCTTGGTGGCCAGGATGTCGCGCACCGAAGCGATCGGTGTCTGACTGCCGATCAGGAGGACCGGGGTTGGTTTTCCTTGGTGTTGCTGGATGACGTAAATGTCGAAGGTTATCGACAGGTTTTCGTCGAGAAGGTAGTACGGATCAATGATTTTGTAACCTGGCAGGGCTCCGGTCATGGGTGCTGCGATCCTTTTGTACAGGCTGCGGGGCAGTCCCGTTGGGCTGGAACGGCGGCGTGTGGAGAAGGGGAGTTTGACTACCTACGGTAGAGAATAGCTATGTCTTTGAGTACCTGTCAAGGGAGAGTGTCCAGCGTTCGTCCGGAATGTCTTCTGCTCTGGACCTTAGGCAAGGTTATTTAATCCGGGGCCGATCCGGGGGTACGCGGGAAGGGGATGGCCTCGCGGATATTGGTCATGCCGGTGACGAACTGGACCAGGCGCTCGAAGCCAAGCCCGAAGCCGCTGTGGGGGGCCGAGCCGTAACGGCGCAGGTCCAGGTACCAGTCGTATTCGTCGCGGGCCAGCCCCATGGCGTCCATGCGGGCGGCGAGCAGATCGTAGCGCTCCTCGCGCTGGCTGCCGCCGATGATTTCGCCGATTCCCGGTAGCAGGATGTCCATGGCCGCCACGGTTTTGTCGTCGTCGTTGGCCCGCATGTAGAAGGGCTTTATCTGTTTCGGGTAGTCGGTGACCACCAGTGGCCCCTTGAAGACCTCCTCGGTGAGGTAGCGTTCGTGTTCCGACTGCAGGTCCGTGCCCCAGGCCACTGGAAACTGGAAGGCGCGGCCGCTTTTTTCAAGCCGCGCCACCGCCTCGGTGTAGGTGATGTGGCTGAACGGTCGGTTGAGCACCGTGTCGAGCCGGTCGGGCAGGGTCTTGTCGACGAAGCGGCAGAAGAGATCGAAGTCGGCGGCGCACTCTTCGGTCACGTGGCGGACCAGGGCGCGGAGCAGCGCCTCGGCCACCTCGATGTCGCCAGCCAGATCGCAGAAGGCCATCTCCGGCTCGATCATCCAGAATTCGGCCAGGTGCCGGCTGGTATTGGAGTTCTCGGCCCGGAAGGTGGGGCCGAAGGTGTAGACGTTGCCCAGGGCCAGGGCGTAGACCTCGGCCTCCAGTTGGCCGCTCACGGTGAGGCTTGCCCGGCGGCCGAAAAAATCCCGGCTCTGATCGACCCGGCCGTCAACGTTCAGGGGCAGTCGGTTCAGGTCGAGGCTGGTGACGGTGAACATCTCGCCCGCCCCCTCGCAGTCGCTGGTGGTGATGATCGGGGTGTGGATGTGGTAAAAGCCGCGTTCGTTGAAGAACCGGTGCACGGCAAAGGAAAGTGAGCTGCGCAGCCGGGCCACGGCACCCAGGCTGTTGGTTCGCGGCCGCAGGTGGGCGATGGTGCGCAAAAATTCGAAGGAATGGCGTTTTTTCTGGAGCGGGTAGTGTTCCGGGTCGGCCCAGCCATGGACTGTCAGCTCCTCGGCCTTGAGTTCCACCTCCTGGCCTTTGGCGGGGGAGGCGACCAGGGTGCCGCGTACCCCCACCGCGCAACCGGTGGTAAGGCGCTGGACTTCGTTTTTGTAGTTGGCAAGATTTTCGTCGGCGATGACCTGCAGGTTGGCGAGGCAGGAGCCGTCGTTGATTTCGAGGAACGAGAATCCACCCTTGGCGTCCCGCCGGGTGCGGACCCAGCCGTGGACTTCGACCTGGCTGGCGAGTGGTTTGGCGGCCAGGAGGTTGGCGATGCGAAAGCAGGATGGCATGGGGTCTTTCTCCCGGTAAGGGTGACGGGGTAGATTTTTGGTGATTCCTGCGGTGCAGGATGCCGACAATCCCGTATAATGGCGGCAGGCCCTGCCGGTGGCAACAGATTTTTATCATACGGGAATCTTGAAAAATTGTCTTGATCCCGAACGGGAATCCTAATTTTTTAAAATTCCCATACTTTTTCGACAAGGAGAACAGTGATGTCTGCGGAACTCTATCGCCTTGATCCCGCCCGTTGCGCGCTGCTGGTGGTCGATGTCCAGGAAAACCTGATGCGGGTCATCGATCGCCGGGAAGAAGTGGTGCGCAACACGGTATTGCTTGAAAAGGCTGCGGCCGTGCTCTCGGTACCGGTGGTGGCCACCACCCAGTACGTGGCCCGGATCGGTCCCCTGCTGCCCGAGGTGACGGCGGAGCTTGGCGGCGTGACGCCGCTGGACAAACTGGAGTTCGACTGTTTTGGCAACCCCGCCGTGGCCGGGGTGGTCAAGGGGCTGGGGGCGAAGGTTGATGTCCTCGTTATTTGCGGGGTGGAAACCCACATCTGTATCTATCAGACGGTGCTGGGAGCGCTCGGGGCCGGTTATCGGGTCTGGGTGCCGGCCGATGCCGTCTCCTCCCGGGTCGCCCGGAACCGGCAGACCGGGCTGGCCCGCATCCGCGAGATAGGCGGGGTGGTCGCCAACACCGAAATGATCATCTACGAATGGCTCCGCAAGGCCGGCACGCCGGAGTTCAAGGCCCTGCTGCCTTTTTTGAAATAGGCCGCTGCCGGCCCCCTGGTGATTTTGGTGGGGACGTTTTCAGTGGTGGCTGCGGCGGCGCAGGATTTTTGCCGTGAAGAGTGTTGCCAGGCAGGCCAGGAAGATGGCTGCCTGGAGCAGTACGATGGTGGCGCCGCTGGGCAGGTCGAGGCGGAAGGAGCCCCAGAGTCCGCCCGCCGTACTTGCCATGCCGAAGACAATGGACAGCCAGGTCATGGTGGCGAAGCGTCGGGAGAGCATGCGGGCGGCGGCGGCTGGAATGACCAGGAAGGCGGAGATCAGGACGATGCCCACCACCTTGACTGCCACCACCACCGTGACCGCCATCAGCACTGCCAGCAGGTATTCGTCGAAGATCACCGGCACCCGGTCGGAAAGCGCCAGTTCGCGGTCAAAGGTGGCGTAGGCCCAGCGACCCCACAGCGGTTGCGCCAGCAGGGCGAGGAGCACCACGCCGCCGGTGACCCAGAGGTCGGTTGGGGTGATGGCCAGGATGGAGCCGAAGAGATAGGCAAAGGCGTCGGCGGAGTAGTCTTTTTTCAGCGACAGGAAGATGATGCCGGCGGCCATGGAAACCGCGAAGAAAACGCCGATCACCGTGTCTGAGGCCAGGGAGGTCCGGTGGCGGACCCAGATGATGGCAACACTGACCAGCACCGTGAAGGGGACGGCGATCAGCAGCGGCTCCCGGCCAAGGAGCAGGCCGAGGGCGACGCCGCCGAACGCGGCGTGGGCCAGGCCGTTGCCCAGGAAGCCCAGGCCCCGTTGCACCACGAAAACACCGTAATAAGAGGCGAGAAAGGCGACCATCAGTCCGGCGATCAGCGCTCGCTGCATGAAGGGCAGGGTCATGAGTTCAAGCATGGCGTCCGCCTCGCAGATCGGGGATGGTCTTGCCGGTGTTGTCGCCGTAAGCGCTCTGCAGGCACTCCTCGCACATTGCCTCGGCGGGTTCGCCGAAACCGATCAGCCGGTGGTTGAGCACCATGACCCGACAGGCATGGTGCGAAGCCACCTCCCAGTCGTGGGTGACCATGAGGATGGTTGCCTTGTGTTCGGTTCGGTACCGGTCCAGCAGTCGGTAAAAGTCGGTTTCGCCCACCGTGTCGATGCCGGTGGCCGGTTCGTCGAGGAGGATGAGGCGCGGTTTGCGGACCAGGGCGCGGGCCAGATAGATCCGTTGCAGTTCGCCGCCAGAAAGTGCCCCCACCGGCCGGTCGGCAAGGTGGGAGGCCCCCACCATGGCCAGTGCTTCCAGGGCTGTTTTGCGGTCGGCGGTTCGCAGCCGGCGGACCCAGGTCCGGTGCAGGCCGGTGATGACCAGCTCGGTGGAGAGGGCCGGAAATCCCCGGTCCAGGGTTTTTGCCTGCGGTACGTAGCCGATCCACTGCGGGTCGACCTGGCGCGGCGGGCGGTCAAAAACCGTGACGTCGCCGCTTGATGGTTCAAGGAGGCCCAGCAGTATCTTTAAAAAGGTGGATTTGCCGGCACCGTTGGGCCCAAGGACGGCGACGAATTCGCCTTCCTTGACGCAGCATGAGATGTCGGCCAGTGCCTGGCTTTCGCCAAGGGAGAGGGAAAGGTTGTGGGTGTGCACTGCATGCATGGGGGGTCGCTTTGTCAGTGGCGGTTGTAAAGGTTTTTTTGAGAAGCCGACAACTCGTTTCCGAACGGGAACCAACTATAGCAGGCCGTGGATAATCTCACAAGGGCGAGGGCTGCCCGATGCCGAAAAGGGGAAGTTCTCCGGGTTGCCGGTTGGTTAGGTGTTAATGTGTTGATTTTTTGGTTAAAAATGGGGCATCATGGAAAAGTGAATTTTTGTCGACGTGCCTCTGTTGTGAAACGCTTCTGGTGGTGTCGGCCGGGGTGCAGGCGGGGGGGGCGTCACTT
>Ga0224496_10000572_pt1 | contig 25349 bp, 22 predicted proteins | sample SF_Jul11_sed_USG_2_FD_168127 | JGI IMG/M metagenome (GOLD analysis project Ga0224496, IMG submission 168127) | Sediment microbial communities from San Francisco Bay, California, United States - SF_Jul11_sed_USGS_8_1 | ecosystem: Environmental > Aquatic > Marine > Sediment | place: USA...
TAACTTCGGTCGCCGCTATAACTACCCATATGGACCCTTCCACCCCCCCGGGTAGTTTTCTGTGTCCAGTACCCCCCCTCCCCCCCTGGGCCGCGAACAATTTTCCAGACTCAGGAGTTTGCTTGGGGAAGTATTGCAACAGGAGTGTTACATGACTGACCAGCCTTGCTGCACTGCTGTGAAGTCTTGCTGCAATACCCCTGTGAGCATGAACCCTCTCCGTCACGACCAAAACATGTAGAAACTATAATTTGTACATGTTTCCTATATTGCAGAGCCTTGCGGCTTGCCTATGGACAGATTCGCTCCCATAATATGTAATTATTATCAATATCGTTAGATTTCTACACGGAAAGGAGGGAGTGACATGCCAAGAGAAGGAAAAGCCAAGGTACTCACTGAAGAAGAACTCAAGCGTTTGCTCAAGCTGGTATCCACTGACAGACACGCCTCGAGAAACACCGCCCTACTCTATATCAGCTTTGGCCTGGGGCTACGGGTAAAGGAAATTGCTGCGCTTAGTATCAGGGATGTTTTCACCGAGGCTGGTGAATTGCGAGAGGAGCTTAACCTCATCCGCAGGATGACCAAGGGCGCGAAACAACGTCATGTCTATCTGACTAACCCCAGGGTCAGATCTGCCCTTACAGCCTATCTCACAGAGCGACGGCAACTGGATGGGGCAACTTTCCATCCTGACGCACCATTGTTCAGGTCCCAAAAGGGACTCAGGTTTTCACCCAACAGCTTGCAGCAAGTGTTTCAGCGAATGTTCAAGAGCGCCGGTATCGAGGGGGCCAGCTCCCATTCGGGTCGTCGTAGTTTCGCAACCACATTGATTGAGAAGGGCGTGGACATCAAGGCGGTGTCGAATCTGATGGGCCATAGCAGTATTGCCATGACAGCGCAGTATGTAGAGGACAACCCGGCCAGGTTGAAGAAGATATCAGAGGGTGTGTTGTAGCGGAGGTTCGTACAGTGTTGGACACCCCATTGGACACTTGTCGTACAGTTGTACAGTCTCTGTCCAATACCTCCCGAACCCCGTGACGCGCGCGTGCGCGTGAGGTGTGTCCAATTGCTAGAAGCTACAGTGAGATCAACATTCTTTGTCGACATACTGCTTTAGATTTCGCAGAGCGGTGAGTCTACCCTGTGGAGTTTTGGGTCCTGTGGAAAGTCCTCCGTGAAGCCTGCACCTGCCGTTTGGAAGCGCTTTACACTGGCAGGGGGCTCCCTTTCGGGTCCTCGCATTACAAGTTTGCTTGCGCCTCACACCGAATTACCTCTGACCCAGATATTCAAAATAGATAAGTTGCACGGTTGTTCTTCCTTAGTTGGAGCAACCATGCAATTCAATATATTCCCCGCCTGATCAGGTTTCGGACAGACGACCTAAACGGGTATCGCTATTTTACCAGGATGTCGTTTTGCGGGTTGCACTGTTGCGCCTCCTTAGCGCAAGCAACCGTGCAACAACTCCACTGCCTATGCAGCTTCTAGCAATCCCTCCTCTCTGGCACGCTTCAACATCCTAGATATAGTTGATTTATGCTTTCCGACCTCAGCGGCTATGTCCGTTTGAGACAAACCCTCCTCTGCCAAGTCTACCACTCGCTGAAAGAGAGTATCTTGTACCTTCGCATAGTCCCAAACAATATTGCCGGAAGGGTCAATCGTCATCTTACATTCTAGGGGTTCGCTATCATCTCCGCTAAAGCTCCGAGCCTTCTCGAAGTGAACCTCGAAACGTGCTCCCTCGGAAGGACTATAGTCACCAGGCCTCTTCAGCCCAATCACAGTATCCAACACGTCTTCCTTCGCGCTAGTACCCCTCTGGCCACCGTTTTTTCCGCTGTGATGGATAAACAGAATACTGAGTCCTGCTGCCCTTTTCCCCAGAATCCAGTCTTGTACTGGCCTCCAGGACTCCGCGTCATTTAACTTTCCTCCACTGGCGATCGTGGCGAGATTGTCAATGATAAGCAGATCGCAACCTTCCAGAAATGGCTCCAGCAACTCCTGATCTGTGGTGGAGTACAAATTGAAATGCGGTCTGCCTTTTGGCTGAAGGTCAGGCGTCATTATTCGTAGCCGTTCTGGTATGCCAACCTCATTACTCTGTACGATTTGCGCAAGGCGTTCCTGTAGCGAACGTGCAGACATTTCGCCATCCAGATACAGTACCGACGCAGGCGCTGGTGCGTTCCATCCAAACAAACTACCGCCACTTGCTACTGCCACCGCAATATTGAGGGCGACATAAGTCTTGCCTACCCCTCTATACGCGTGAATCATCGTCAAACCCTGCCTGGGTAGCCATGGGGCCAGTAGGTACTCCCGTTCCGGTAGATCCAGCTTGAGGAAATCTGGCAAGGTTATGACCTTTGGTTCATTCGATTCCGTTTCGAGTTCTACCACCTCCTCGATGGGGGATGCACCATATTCCTTGCGCGGCAACGCTAGCACATCTACCGCTCCACGACTTGCATCCATGCGAAGCCAGTCATACACGTCTCCTTTTTCAGGGAGCCCCAGGGCTTCAACGTCTATCAACTCTACGGTGCATCCCAGCTCCTTCAGCCTAGTACCGCAGCAATCTGCGTAACCTCTACCGGCTTTGTCGTTGTCAGGCCAAATCACCACCCTTCTCCCTGCAAGCGGATGAAAATAGGCACTACTACCCGATTCGGCTCCTCCACTAGTGATCGCGAGGATACCCTTACTGATCAAGATGTCCGCGCACTTTTCACCTTCCACCAGAAAAATTTCCTCATCTGGCTTCTGCGGGAAGCAGTTATGAATGTTATAAAGTGGCTTCCTTCCCTTCTGAAAGTCGGGCTGACCAAACTCGTAGCCTTTTTCAGTCAGGTGCATAGGGCGAATCCATTTCTCGCCCGTTTGCTCATTTTCTAACCGTATTACCCAATACTGAGGGTTTCCATACGGGTCCGTGTAAACATGCAGCGCCTTTGGCACGTAGCCCTTCTCGATCTTGTGCTTTGACAGCCGCCTGGCCGCGTCTTTAGGGGACTCATCTGATATTGCTCCAGCCATGTTTACTACTCCCATGCATTAAGGTCTTGCGCAGCAGCTTTAAAGCTCAGGCTATGAAGCCGTCTATGGAAGTCGAGGACATCTCCCCCTTTTGCGCCACAAGCCATACACTTGAAAGCCCCCTTGTCGACGTTAACCCGCAGCGACGGCTGAGTATCATCGTGGAAAGGGCAAATAGCCGTTTTCCATGTACCACGTCCGTTGAGCTTTATGCCCTGCTCCTTGAAATATGTGCTCGGGCAAGGCAGCGATTCGCGGCGAAATGGGTACCTGTTCCATGGATTATATGCATTACTGCTACGGAGAGTCATTTCACCCTCCTATCCACTTTCATCAATGCTAAGTGGCTAACTTTTTTGGCGATCCAGGAATCGATCTCAGATTCCCTCCACCCAATGGCACGGTGTGATAGTTTTATTGGCGCAGGAAAGCTCCCCTCACCAACCATCATATAGATGGTACTTTTTGACATGCCAGTACGTCGGACGACGTCTGGAAGACGTAGAACTATATCGGACATCTTCACCTCTTTTAGGTTGTTAATGGAAGAGGGAAGTTTAGATAGGGTGATATACGAAAAAGAAATGTCTGGCTAAGGGCTAATTACTTTTTTGGCGCTTTGCTTTGACAACCCCCCCTACATAGCTTGCGGATAACATCTTACCGTTTTCCGCTGTAACGTCAGCACAGGAGAGCAGGTCCACTATTAGCACATTCCTATCAGAAAAATTGTCAGGAACAAATTTAGAACAGTCGCGTACTATTCCCGCCCTTACCCCTGAGATACCCTTCTTAGCGGCGCCGCTGTGTGATATGCATTCTTTCTTGAGCACATATTCTTGAAGATAATCGACGCTGGCCGGAAAAATTTCCGTCAACGGCGCGGTTTCGAAATATCTGGCAAGTTGGTGCATATCCATTAAAACAGACTCTCCGGAATATAACCGAATGGCTTGCTTACTACCCCAGATCAGCTGGGGGCCAAAGTTAGGGCCTTGGCCTAATTGCGCAAATTCAGCAGCTTCCCGTATCTTGCGCACAATTTGGTCTCTATTATTTTCCCAATACTCGAGTCTTTCGTGCTCACGAATATGCCAATTCACATCGTATTGGTGGTTGACGGCAAGTTTCCAGGTATTTTCCAATTCCGTAAACCGACGTAGAAAGCTTAGAAACCTTCTTTCAGGGTTATGAGTACGGGGATCAACTATATATGCAGAAACCAGTTTCGTCAGCGCATCACCCTCCCACAGCGAGGTGTTTTTTATACCGTAATGCCGAAGCCCATAAGCCAAAACTTCCGTTACCTGTTCGTTGATACTATCGTCTGTTGGAATTTCTAGCTTAGAATTTTCGACAAAGGCTTGCATATCTGTGGTGTACTTCATCACTGGACACTCTCCTCGGGGATAACGCTGAAGAATAAACATGTGCATGTGATCCAAAATCACACTGTGGGGGACTTCCTGGGGGACCCGCAGAAACAAAAAACGCCTAACATATTGATATGAAAGGCGCTTTAATCGTGTAATGGCGGAGAGGTAGGGATTCGAACCCTAGGAAGGTCACCCTTCAACGGTTTTCAAGACCGCCGCTTTCGACCGCTCAGCCACCTCTCCAAATTGTTGTCACATTTACACTGTCTATATGCAGTTGCGGCCGTGATCCGCCGAAGCCGCGTAAGATACCGAAAACGTGTAAAAAAGGCCAGCCATTATTGGTAAATTTCTCAAGCTATTGTCATTCCCGACCGAACTGGTATCCTTTGAACCATCTTTATGGAACCTGGTCTTACTAAACTGTTGCAATTGAAGGAGAGTTTAATCACATGAATCCCGTGTATTCCAATACAGGCGTTTCAGTTGTCCCTAAAAACAAGGTGTTACGTAATACCTACACCTTACTTTCACTGACTTTGGTGTTTTCTGCCATCACTGCCGGTATCTCGATGTTTATCGAAGTACCCTACGGTGTATCGCTTTTTACTAGTATTGGCGCCCTGGTGCTGATCTGGTTTGTGCTTCCACGTACCGCAAATTCCGCCGCCGGCCTAGGCGTCGTATTCTTGATTACGGGTATGTTGGGCTTTGGCCTTGGGCCGATGCTTAGTCACTATCTTGCGCTACCTAATGGTGGGCAGTTGGTGATGACGGCGATGGGTGGTACCGGCGCGGTATTCCTCGGTCTTTCCGGCTATGCACTGGCGACACGTAAGGATTTCTCTTTCCTCGGTGGCTTCGTGATGGCGGGTATGATTGCGGTGCTGGTTACAGCGCTGGCGAATATCTTCCTGGAAATCCCAGCCCTATCACTGGCGATCTCCGGTGCGGTTATTCTGCTGATGAGTGCTTTCATCCTGTTTGATACCAGCCGTATCGTTAATGGCGGTGAGACCAACTACATCATGGCGACGGTTGGACTCTATCTCAGCATCTACAATATCTTCGTCAGCTTGCTGCAAATCCTTGGTGTTTTCGGTAGCGACGACTAATTTCTTGTACGTTTTCATAGCCCTGACCGCTTTGGCGGTTGGGGCTTTTTAATTTCCGGTGGAGAGTTTATGGACGATTGGATGAAGATACTGTCAGCGATTTTTATCGTGATGATGCTCGTCTACCTTTTTCCGCGCGCCAAACAGATGTTTCAGGATAGTAAAAAGGCCACCACGAAAGACTGGCAATCGGCTTTGATCCCTTTGGCAATGGTCGTGTTGTTTATCGTATTCCTGGTGATGTCGGTTAGATAAGCCAAATGTTTGTCTATCGTTCGACTTTAAAGCGAATCCAATAGCTTTAACTTTTTAGTTAATTTCCACTCCTACCTCATAACACCTTGGTGCTAGTCAAAGAATTCTTTGGGCATATCCACGCATTCAATGATGCATTTAAGAATTCGTTAAAATGATTGGTATGTAATGTTCAGGCTTTTCGTAAAACAACAACAATACTGAAAAGTCTGCCGCAGTTTCACCACCGGCTTTGCCGGTGGTACTTCTTAATTTCTCCAAACAAGAAAGTCGCTGTTCCAAATCCGGGGCTATTTGCTATGCTCGCAATAGACGTTAATTCTAAGAATGCGACTTTCCCGATGAAACAGTCAACTGTGTTGCTTTTTCTAATTCTAATCCTTGCGTCGGGCCTATGTTTTTCCAGCCAACACGGGCAATACGCGTTGAATTTGAAACTTTACGGTTTAACACACCACATCAACAAGAATTGGTTTCTTCATCCCGGTGCAGAAGTCGATGCCGATTACTATCTCAATGATCAATTTCTACTGCGTGCAAGCGCTGCCACCTACCAGGACTCTGGCGGTTTCTGGTCAGGCTTTTTTCAATTGGGTGTTTATCTGGAGGCCAACAAGTTTGATCGCATGTTGTTCCGCATGGGCATAGGCCCGACCTATATCTGGCGCGAAAACTGGTGGACCAAAACCACTGGCTATCAAGGCAATGCCTTCTATGGCAAAACACCGCAGACAGGCGCCTTCGAAACCAACTTTCTGTGGTATGGGGGTTATCTGGAGTTTGAATGGATTTATAGTAAAGATATACGTTTTATTTATGCGATTGTGCCTGGGTATCCGGTGATTATTGTTAATAATGTTGGTTTGCGTTGGATGTTTTAAAAAAAGCAATGCGAGTTTCTTATTAACGCCGCTATTGCTTGCTAGATGGAATATCCAGCTACGTAGTATCCTCTGTGTGAGTTAGCTAGTGAGCAAGAGCAAGGCAAAAACGAATGAGCAAGCGCAGTTTACAGATAGTAAATGAGCATTGCGAATTCGTTTTTAACGCAGCTATTGCTTGCTAGATGACTTACACAGAGGATACTAAAAGCGGATGCTTGCCTGGAGTATTACCACATTATCTTGCACATTCCGCTGTCGACTCGCTTCCGGTTGATGATACAGAACCGGGAACTGGCGCAGTTGATAACTTGCCGAGATATCAAGAAACAAATGGGAATAGAATAACGGAATTAAAATTCCGGCGAGGGGTTCCACTCCCCAGACCACTGCATCTTCATCAGTGGAATCGAGACCGCCAATTTCTCCGTATAGCACGACATGTATATTCACTTTTGATCCGAGATATACGCCCCACGAGTTTGGTGAATAACGTGGATGCCATTTGAATTGGGTAAACAAGGTATCGATCGAATACTCTTTCGTGGCGCCCTGATAGTCAAAGCTCCGTGACATCAGATTGAAACCGATACCGACACCAAAGTTATTATGAACTCTGTAGAGCGTCGCCAGTTCAATTTGACGACTGTAGTTGAATTGCGTGTTGCCGACCTGCTTGGGCGTAACCATACCGACACCAACGAACATCGACAGTGGGAGTATATTGTCTGTTTCACGATGTTTGGCATGAGCAGGTGAATTCGGCATGAGGCAGAAAACGATAAACGCCAATGCCAGATATCTACTGTTCATCATTTTCGCTCAAAGACGGCAATCGATTCGACGTGGGCCGTGTGTGGAAACATATCCATTACGCCAACTTTACGCAATTTATAGCCTTGACGATTGACAATTTCATCAATATCGCGTGCTAGTGTAGCGGGACCGCATGAGACATAAACGATACGCTTGGGTTTCAATTTTTTCAGAAACTGCGCCACTTCCAAGGCACCACTGCGTGGTGGATCGAGCAATAATTTATCGACACCTTGTTTCGCCCAAGAAAATCCCTGAAAATCTTCATAGAGATTGGCGACGTGAAATTCTATGTTTTCGATATTATTGCGCCGGGCGTTTTCCCTGGCGCGTTGAACCAGACCTGCCTCCCCTTCCACACCGATTACATGTTTGACGCGCGTAGCCAAGGGCAAACTAAAATTTCCCAGACCACAAAACAAATCCATCACTGTGTCATCAGCTTGCACATCGAGTAGTTCGAGTGCCAGGGGAATCATCTTGCGATTAATTTCCGTATTGACCTGGGTAAAGTCGGACGGGAGAAATTCGATAGTGAGACCAAATTCATCAAGCCTGTACGATAACGGCTCCGGCGATTGCGGCGATAGACAATGTATCGTATCCGGGCCACCGGGTTGGAGCCAGATCTGAAACTGGTGTTGTTCGCCAAACGTTCTTAGATTTTGTAGATCGCTTTCGTTCAGGGGTGACATGTGGCGAAAAATCAGAACTTGTACCTCATCGCCGATAGATACTTCGATTTGTGGAATCTCATTGTAGATAGAAAGACTGGCGATGAGTTGTGACAAGGCCTCCAGGTGAAGCCCGACTGTTGGATACAAAACCTCACAACGTGCCAGGTCGGCAAGATACGGACTTCTACGTTCGCGAAACCCTACCAGTACTCTTTCCTTCTTTTCAACGTAACGCACACCGAGACGAGCCTTGCGACGATAGCCCCAGGGTTCGCACCGTAGAGGCGGCAAAACTTCTGGCGGTTCGAGGTGAGCCATTTTTCGAATATTGTCGAGTAGGCCTTTTTGTTTAAATTTGATTTGTTCCTCAGCTGATAGGTGTTGCAGGCTGCAACCACCGCACAGTCCAAAGTACTCGCATTTGGGTTCAACTCTTAGGTCGGAGGCTGTTTTGATTTCGAGTACATGCCCTTCGTCATAACTGCGACGCCGTTTATGAATCTTGTAGACGACCTCTTCACCCGGTAAAGCACCGTCGATAAACACGACTTTTTCGCCCTGCCGTGCCACTCCTTTACCCTCGTGGGATAAATCATCGACATTAGCCTCGAAAGGCTGGTTGGGGATTTTGCGTTTGGCCATAAGAGATCCAGGTATGCGTAGTTATAGGTAATACTATCGGGTGGAGATTTTAACATTAACCGCAGGGGATGAAAGCAGGAATTTCCACGGCGGAAAAAAACAACCCTGTGTCCCGCACTTTAGCTACAGCGCTTGGGCAAGCGGTCGTATTGTGGCTAAAGCAGGGATACAGGGTTAATGGGTAGAACACACTCGCGCCGCTTTTTGGGCTTTGTTGTTTTTATTATCGCGCGGGTTCTGTTCTACTACCGGTGTCGCCGTTTCTATTTGTTATTTTTTGCTCGCCGGTAGTGTTTGTTGTGCATACCGTTCCTTCCTTTGGATGGACTCCTTGTTGTTATTTGGTATGCAGCGTTGTTACTTGTTGAACGAAACTGTTTTACATTCCACTATGCCTCCCTTTTTATTATTGTTTGTGTTTCGCAGAAACTGACGATCTAGCACATACATCTTCCTTGATCAATTGTCCTTGTTGTTATCTTTTGTGCCTGGTCATCCCTTGACTACGTTAGCGATTTTCTAGTGACCGTGTTCAGTCACTACACGCAATTCCTTATCGTCAGTCTTTCCGCTGTGTCACTTCCTGTGAAAAACCGAGACCTACAAAATAGATTTGGCGCGCACTTCCTTCCTTGGATTTATTCCTTGTTGTTTTTGCTTGCGCCTATCTATGTTTGTAGCTGGTGTCCCTCCTCCTTGATCTCGGACTTTTCGAGAGATCATTTTCACTTCCCTTGTGAAATAGAAATCAGTTTTTATTGTCTCGCGCACATTCCTTCCTTGGTGATTAGTCCGTATTGTTTTTCTGTGCGTGGAAGTTTCTCTTATTTTCGTAATCCTTACATGCGCTCCCTCCATTGCTATTTTTATTCGTCGTATGTCTATCCCTGGTCTGCGTCCTTGCCAAGCTATTCATCCCGAACAGTCTATCGTCGCTTTCCTTATTGTTTTTCTTGAAAGTTTTATATCGCGCTGCGGAAAAACATCATTGTTTTCTTGCCAGATGCAAGTTGCAACCTTCTTCCCTGAAACAACTCCGTTCGTACTTTTTAAGCAAGTAGCGAATTGGCGTCGATATTACTGCCTTCCCTTTGCATTCGTCTTACAGATAACATCGCACCGAGGCCTGAAAGTACTAGCCAGAGGCTGGCAGGTATAGGTACAGTTGTTGTTTCTGAAGGATTTTCTGCGAAATCGACGGTAATTGAAGAAAGTGAAAAATCGTCATAGGTGTTGATGGGAGCGAAACGAAAAAGTGTTCCACTGAATAGCATATCGGTGAATTCCATTTCGCTTATTCCTGTATCGCTGGCGTTTCCACCAGGAATGGCACTATCGAATTTCAACTCATCGTCGACAAATAGTTGAAAATCATCATTCGTTCCGATTTGTGAAAAGCTCGCATTGAGCAATGACACGGATTGATTGAATTGTAGATAGAGCGATTCGTCTGGTCCGTAGGCATCCAGTTCTGTGTTATCACTTCCGCCCGAATATGCACCGATACCATTGCTGTCTTGATAAAGATCAACCGCCGTTTCAGTATCACCGGAAATTTGTTTTGCGCTCAACGCGAGTGACAAACTACCTGAGTGATATGCAAGCAGATCCGTAGTCAATGCGGTGTTGCTGGCAAAACTAAATTGAACAGGAACTGCAAAGGTGTTGGTGGATAGTAAAAGGCTTGCGCCGATGAGTGTCACTTTTATGACATGAGAAAACATCACAATACTCCTTTCTGTGTTTTATTGGTTTTGTTTTGGAGGGCGCATGCTAGTGGTTTTGGACTTAAAAAAAGATTAAACCTAAAATAAGTTTTCATTTCATGATTATTTTTCACCTAAATTTTTGGTTTAAGCTTTTGTTAAACTCACTGGGATTAAATGAGCAGGCTTTTCATCAATAACAACAACTCTTGAAGAGCTCACCCCTATAGATCCACCGGCCTTGGTCGGTGGATTTTTATTTTGTTTGCGTAAATATTTTTCCTTTGAAAATCGCCGTGAATACATCCCTGTAGGCTCGAACGCGCCGTCCATGGCGCGTACGTTTTCACACGCGCCACGCCTCATTGGCCTTTAGAGTGAGTGCGAGATTTGGGTATAGGAAAACCAGGCTTTGGATTCTGTCTAAGGAACTCGGGGCATATCATTTGATGTAGGTACTGCGCATTGGCGTCGCGCCGCTATAGTGTCACCGATAACCCTCTGATTCAAATAAGGTTTTATTCCGCCGGAAAAACCCCAGTCGAAAGATAGCGGTCTCCCCGATCGCAAATGATCGCTACAATCACGGCATTCTCGACGGTCTTGGAAAGCTGTAAGGCCGCTGCAACCGCGCCACCGGAGGAGATGCCGCAGAAGATTCCTTCTCTTGAGGCTAGGGCACGGGTCGTGTCTTCGGCGTCCTGTTGAGACACTTCCAAGGTCTCGTCTACGCGGCTGGCATCGAAGATTTTCGGTAGATACTCTTTGGGCCAGCGACGTATACCGGGGATGCTCGCCCCTTCTTTCGGTTGCACGCCAACGATGCGTATATTCGGATTCTGTTCTTTGAGGTAACGCGAGGTGCCCATGATGGTGCCGGTGGTGCCCATGGCGCTGACGAAGTGGGTGACTTTTCCCTGGGTATCGCGCCAGATTTCCGGGCCGGTCCCTTCATAGTGGGCGAGCGGGTTGTCCATGTTGCCAAACTGATCCAGGACCTTGCCCTTGCCTTCGGCCTCCATCTGTTTGGCCAGATCCCGCGCACCTTCCATGCTCTGCTCTCGGGTCACCAGAATGATCTCGGCGCCATAGGCGCGCATCGAGGCGCGACGTTCGACACTCATGTTGTCGGGCATGATCAGGATCATGCGATAGCCCTTAATCGCTGCGGCCATGGCCAGGGCAATACCGGTGTTACCACTCGTCGCCTCGATCAAGGTGTCGCCGGGCTTGATCTCACCCCTCGCCTCAGCATGCTGGATCATACTCATCGCCGGTCTGTCTTTGACTGAACCTGCGGGATTATTGCCTTCGAGTTTGACCAGGATGTGGTTGCTGGTCTCACCGGGCAGGCGTTGCAGGCGAACGAGAGGGGTGTTACCGACGAAAGATTCTATGCTAGGGAAGGTCATATAAAGTTCAGTCTAAACATGGGTATGGGAGGAAATATAACACAGGCAACGACCGATACTGTAGATAGCGACATCGTTTCGGGTATGACAAGCACATGATTCGCCCCGCTCCCACCCATCGCCACCTTCACGTATAATGCTCGGCAAGCACCTCAACACAACAAGATATAAATCATGGAAAACAATAGCCCACCACAAGAGTTTCTAGAGGGACTCGAGATCGCACTCATGATTGCTAGCCGCAAGGCGCAGGAAGTGAAGCACGCAACGGAATTTCTTGACGCGATGAGCGAGGCCCTGCCGATTTTCGCCCGCGATATGTTTCCCGCCGGTATGTCGGACGAAGACATGAAAGGCGGTGCCAGAGCGCTGGCCGTGAATCTATGGAATGTGATGCCGCTGGTCGACAACGGCTTCCGACCAAGGCCCTTGCCGCAACCCAAACGTAACGATCCCTGTTTCTGCGGCTCGGGGCTGAAATACAAAAAGTGCTGCCAGTCCATGGAACACCTGGGTCCACCGATCAGTACTGAGGTTCTCCTGCCCTATGTGCTGGGTGATTTTTCCAAGAAGGCGCTCAAGGCCATTAGCATAGAAGATCTTGCGTGCCGGGAACGGCTGATTGTGGCCGGGGATTTAATGGATAAGTATGACTACGAAAAGGCGGCCATCCTGCTCGAACCGATATTTAACGCCGGGCAAAAGAAACTACCGAAACACTTTGATGATGCCTTCGAGCTGCTGATCGACTGTTACCTACAACTCGGCAAGCCTCGGAAGAAACAACAACTTATCAATTTAGGCCTGGCATCGAACGACAAGTATTTTCGTGCGATAGCACTGCGTCGACAAGCCCTGGTACTGGCCGATAAAGGTGATTTCGACGGCGCTTGGGACACATTCAAGGCTGCCCAGCGTATGGAGCCGGACAACCTGGATCTGGGACATCTGGAAATCACCCTGCTCATGAGCCAGGGCAATATCGACATGGCTAAGCAACGCGCGCAATTCTGGCTGAGCCGTTTCCGACGTCTTGGGGACAAGGCACCACCAGAGATATTGGATTTTTTCCGTAGCGTTATCGAAGCGCCTGAGCGTACTTTTGCCGATGCCGGCATGGGCGCGCTGCCACTGGCCAACGAGGTGCTCGCACCACTCATTCGGGCACTGCCGCAAAGCACGCCTAAGTGTTTTTACGATATTCACGATGGACCGGATGATGACGATGGAATTCTGATGGTGCGCAGCGAGGCTTCAAAGCTATCACGCCAATGGGATCAGTTGAGTCCGATGCTCGACCCTTTTGGTGCAAGCATGTTTCATGCAGACGATGAAGACCCATGGGATGACGATATCGCCGAAGCATGGGTCGGCTTTGTGCAGGAAAACCCCGACGCCCTTCAATTGTTCAATGTACTCGATGATGTCTATCGCGCCCTGAGCAGCGTACCGGAAAACAATACGCCGTGGTTTGAAAAAGAGTATCTGCTGCCGCTGCTGCAATGGGCTTACCGCGTGTTGCTGTGCAATATCGCCGCGAACAAGGCAGAAAACCGCGCCATAACCTGGCTCGCCTTGGAAAACCGGCCAGCGGTCCGGCTGATGGTGAGCTATGTTTCTATTCTGGATGCCCACAGACAACATCCACAAGCGCGTGAACTGGCGGAATGGCTGGTGTTCCGGATCAACCCCCGAGACAATCACGGCCTGCGCATGATACTCGCCGAACACTATCTGCGGGATGCCAACTGGCAGGCCATGCTTAAACTGGCCAACAAATACGAATACGACGAGGGCCCGGAGATGTTGTTTGGCGCCGCCCTCGCCCACTATCACGTTGGCAATAACACCCGCGCAAATCAGCTACTCGCCCAGGCCAAGAATCGTTGGCCCAAGGTCTACAAAGGACTCACCGCCAAAACCCTGCGCCAACCCAAGATCGAACCGGGTTACATCACCATGGGCGGAGACGACCAGGCGTGGTTTTATCGCCAGCGTTTTGGTGAGATATGGCGGCAAGAGCCCGTGTTCACGTGGTTAAAGAATGGTTGGAAGAGTGCGTCCAAGGACAGACAGCTGGAATTAATTGATTAAGTCAATGACGTTGCCAGTGCGGTCTAGGAACTTTTTAAATAGTTCGCAAAGTCTGCCTCGGCAACGCCGAATTGTTTTTCCGCAACTTCCTTTAACTGCTTGTAGGTGTTTTCGAATAGCGAATAGAAGTTGGCAGCATTATTCACATCCTGCGCAAACAAATTCTCATCCAGCATATACTCGTGAACTAATTTGTTTCGCAACTCCCTTGCGACCAACCAGGTTTCGGCACTTGCTATCCAGCCAAGTCTTTCGGCTCGATTAAGATTGTCCAACATGCTACCGGTTTTTTCGGCCAATGCTGATAATGCGCGAGGGACCAGTTTGTCACCCATAGTGTCCTGAAGCCTGCCGAATCGACTGACAAAGGCTTCTAGTGTTTCGGCGGCCTGCATATCCGTTTCGAGTCCCTCCACCCAATTGCGGTCGATAGTCATGGCGAAAAGGCGGTCCTGGCTGTATTTATAGACTTTGATTTCCCTGCGTACAATTTCCAGTGTGGCCAGGAAACGTACGCGATCATTGGAAAGTGCTTGGCTCATAACAAAATTCCGTTTTCCAGTGCCTGTTTGTGCGCTGGTGAGGTGCTCATACCGGGATATAGATATAGCACATCTATTTTTTGTACTCCCAGTCGCAGTTGTATCCGCGCCGAAACAGTGGATGCCTTCATCCCGGCATCGGCAAGCTTCTGAGGCGTTTCTACTAAAAGATCGATGTCACCACCTTTTCCAGCATCATCCAAGCGGGAACCAAACAATTTGACCGAGGCATCGGGACCAAAAATTTCCCTCACGCACTCTTTTATCACTTGTCTGGATTTTTCAGAAAGACGCATAGCTATTTCTGATTAAACACTTCCGGATCACAATACCGCCCCAAATACTTTCGAAACCCGTCACCCAGTTCCGCGTGTTTGAGGCCGTATTCAACCGTCGCCTTGAGGTAGCCGAGTTTATCACCACAGTCGTAACGTTGGCCGTCGAATTGATAGGTCAGCACGTGTTCGAAATCGAGCAAGGTGGCGATGCCGTCGGTGAGTTGGATCTCGTTGCCTGCGCCACGTTGGGTGGTTTCGAGTAACTCGAAGATGCGTGGGGTTAGGATATAGCGACCAACTACAGCCAGGGTCGAGGGTGCGTCTGCGGGTTTTGGTTTCTCGACGATTTGGTCGACCTTGGTCACCCGTGGCTGGGTCTCGCGACCGGCGACGATACCGTATTTGTCGGTGTCCTCGGCGGCAACCGGCTCCACACCCAGAATACTGCAACCGCGCTCGTTATATAAGTCTACCATCTGCCCGAGACAGCCTTTCTTATTGCCGTCGATCAAGTCGTCGGCGAGGATAACCGCGAAAGGCTCATCCCCAACCACATCTTTGGCGCACAGCACCGCATGTCCCAGGCCCAGGGCCTCCGGCTGGCGCACATAGACGCAGGACACTCCCTTGGGGAGGATTTGTTGAACGGTTTCGAGTAAGGCGTGCTTTTGCTTGGACTCTAATAAGGCTTCCAGCTCGAAGTTCTTGTCAAAATGGTCTTCGATAGCGCGCTTGGACGATGAGGTGACAAAGATCAACTGCTCGCAACCCGCGGCAATCGCCTCCTCAGCGGCATACTGGATTAGCGGCTTGTCCACCACCGGCAACATTTCCTTGGGATTGGCCTTGGTAGCGGGGAGAAATCGGGTCCCCATGCCAGCGACGGGGAAAACGGCTTTTCTGACAGGTTTTGGCATCGTACATCCTTAGCGATTCAAGTCCGGGGGCATTCTCGCACAATTGGGATGAAGTTTTCATCTGCGGATTGTTTTTTGGCCCTGAATTCGGTGATTTAGCTTCAGCCAGAGGCCGAACTTGTCGTTAAAACAAGCGCCCGGAAATCAGGTTTAGACACAGAATATTCGCCCGGCTTTAGCACAAAATTGCCAAAAACACTTAAATTGTGACGGATTACAGGCTATTCTTCTCTTAACATTTTCATTTTGGGCCCGATATACCAAATAGTGCAAATTCTGATACCTACTGGCGTCTTTAAAGGATTTCGGGTATGCTTCACCCGACTGATTTGGACTCAGTCGTTGGGATTTACAGACACACAGTGAATGAATAAGTCTGGTAGTCAATATCTATGGAAAACCTCGCAAGCTACATCGTCGCCTTCACCACCACCTGCCTGTTCATCTGGGCATTGCAGCCGGTCGCTGAGCATATAGGCCTGGTCGACAAACCCGGCGGACGCAAAAAACACAAGGGCGCGGTGCCATTAATCGGCGGAATCGCCATGTATATCGGCTTGCTCACCGGACTTTCCATCGTCGATTTCCCGTTTGCCGAGATCAAAGGCCTTATTATCGCCGGCGGGTTATTGCTAGCCATTGGTACCATCGATGATTTCGTCGATTTACGCCCAGCCATGCGTTTTCTTGCACAAATCACCGCAGCATTGATGATTGTCTTTATCGACGGTGTGGTGCTGGTGGATCTTGGAAATCTGTTCGGTAATTCCACCTTCGATCTTGGTCCGCTGTCGGTCATCTTCAGTGTGATTGCGATTGTTGGGGTCATCAATGCCGTGAACATGTCAGATGGAATGGATGGTCTAGCTGGCGGCTTGGCATTTGTAACCTTGACCGTAGTTGGTGTCGCGGCACTGGTAGGTTCGTCACCGTTACTGAATGTGATACCACTATTTCTTGCTGTCTTGTTCGGCTTCCTGATGTTCAATATGCGCTCACCATGGCGTAAGCGTGCACAGATATTTATGGGTAATGGTGGCAGCATGCTGCTGGGGTTGATTCTGGTTTGGTTTCTTGTCTCTGCGGCACAGGGCGAAGACAGAGTAATCAGCCCAGTAACAGCGCTGTGGTTGGTTGCACTGCCGTTGCTGGATACGGTTTGTATTATGCTGCGCAGGATTATTAAAGGACGTTCACCGTTCGCGCCAGATAGAGAACATTTTCATCATATCTTGCTGGTGGCTGGATACTCGCCTCAGGCGTCAGTGTGGTTCATGATCTCGATTGCGATGATACTGGCGTTTGTGGGTGGATTTAGTCAAAAACTGCATCTTTCAGAACCGCTAATGATGACAGCGTTTATTACGATGTTTGCGCTGTATTTTTGGGGGATGAGTCATGCTTGGAGGGTGATGAAGGTTATTCGGAGGACAAATACTCCCACTCCCCAAGATAATTCTCATATTTTTAGAAATTGAATATTTATGACGAAACCAAAAATTTCTGTAATCACGGCTGTGTATAATAATGAAAAAAACATTGAGAGCTGTATACGCTCCGTTTTATCCCAAGACTATGAAAATATCGAATATATTGTTATCGATGGTAATTCATCAGATTCAACATTAGCGAAGATTCGCAATTGGTCTTCGAAAATTGATTCCATAATTTCGGAACCTGATTCTGGTATTTATGACGCGCTCAATAAGGGAATTAAGGCTTCGACTGGCGATATAATTGCTTTTCTACATTCAGATGACATATATGAAAATAATTTGGTATTGTCCAAGGTAGCGAATGCTTTTCTACAGAACAATTCTGATTCCGTCTACGGTGACCTAGTATATATCTCCAATAACAACTCTTCTAGAGTTCTTCGCAAATGGAAAAGTGGAAGTTATAGTAAAAGAAAACTTTTGTTTGGATGGATGCCGCCGCATCCTTCTCTCTTCATCAAGAGAAGCGTGTATGAGAAATATGGCGTGTTTAACACGAGTTTACAAATTGCAGCAGACTACGACATAATTCTTCGTTTCTTTGGGAAACACTCTATAACGAGCACATACATCGATAGAACTTTGGTAAAAATGCGAGTTGGCGGAATAAGCAATCGCAGTCTAAAATCCATCATTCAAAAAACCAAGGAAGATCTAAAAGCTATAAAGCGTAACAATGTTGGCAACCCCACCACTATTTTATTTAAGAACCTGCAGAAAATACCTCAATTTTTTTAGTCGGTTTATAGATAAATTAGCCTTAATGTTCATTCCCCATACTCGCCTTGTCACTTAAATCTGCTCAACTATACTATATTCTTACAACACTGAGGATTTCATTTCGACTGATTACCTAAACTATTTTTCGCTTTTTTAGGAGGCAGTGCTCCGTTTTAGTTAGAAATGAAGTCGACAAAAAATAACCGTCCGGCTACCCCATCTTGAACCATTCATTTTTCACGATGCATTAGGTGTCCACTAACTTTTAAGTGGACACTAATATGGAGCAAACAAGTGGCTAGTGTAAAAAAGTCTTTCGATTTTTCATTTGGAAGCACGTTTAACCCGCTAGTCGCTGTTCAAATTTCAGTTCATTTAGCAACCTCATATTCAGGTATTTTTTTGTTCCCCAGTTAGTACTCGCGATGCGGCGGAGCCGGACCACGCACAGCATCAGTGCAGATTGTCCATGCTGGAAAGCACCTACCTACATCAAGATTACTTCACACTACAAGATAAGTTACATGTAAAAGCTAGAATTTCATACGAGCAGATACCATCCGTCTAGGTTCCGCAAATCCCGATAGCACAGCTTCGCAAAATTCAAAATCATCCGTACTCAGTTGCATCACGCCTCTATTCCCACAATTTAGTTATTGACAAACGCCAATTAACGGGATATTTATCCCACTATGGACAAAATAAAGCCAATCCTACTCCTCGCCACAGCCAATATCCTGCGCCCTATTATCAGGATACTGTTAAAACACGGCGTTTCTCATAGTGAATTCAATGAGTTATCTAGACGAGTATTTGTAGATGTTGGTTTTGATGACTTTTCTATAGCAGGACGAAAGCAAACCAATTCAAGAGTCGCCGTCTTGACTGGCTTAAGTCGAAAAGAAGTTCTGAGAATTAGGATGCTACCTTCGCTTTTAGAAGAAAAAGAAGACGTACCACTAAATCGGGCCTCTCGCGTTATCAGTGGATGGTTGCGGGATAAGGATTTTTGCGATACCGAAGGTAACCCCTTAAGCCTACCCTGGCGAGAAACCGGCACATTCTCCTTTACTGGTCTCGTGAAACGCTATAGCGGGGATATTACAGCGGGTGCGGTTTACGACGAACTTGAGCGAGTGGGAGCAATTGAGAAGACAGAAGACGGAAGAATTCTACTCAAACAGATTGGGTATATTCCGGAGAAAAGCGTATCACGAAAAATTGAGATTATGGGTGAATGCGCAAAGGACTTTCTGGGAACACTAGAGAACAACCTAGATGATACAACCCCCCCAAGGTTTCAGCGTTCGGTCGTCTATACCGACCTACCCCAACCCGTAGTGGAAGAGTTCGAAGAGCTTAGCCAAAAAAAGGCCATGAATCTGTTGTTGGAGCTAAATGAATGGTTGGCGGAGAAAAAAGAAAAATTGAAAAAACCGCCGACCATTCCCTATCGAACAGGCTTTGGTGTGTATTTTTTCAAAAACAATCAAAACAAAGTTGCGGCGAATTCGCACTAGTCGCAGAAATTTAGCAGGGTGGTATACGATGTATAAGTCTAGGATGGTTATTGCGCTTTTCTTCCTCACCGGTCTCAGTGGTTGTGGTTATATTGATGGGATTATCGGAACAGGACTCACTGAGTTCAAGATCAGCGGCTCGGCACAAAAGGGCCCTTACGTCATTGGCTCCGAGGTTCTCATCAATCAATTGCTCAACGATGGCACGCCATCGACCGAAACGGTTTTAACCGAAATTGACGATAACCTGGGGAGTTTCAGGTTTTCGCTAACCAAAACTGGGCCTATTCTCATCACCGCCGATGGCTATCACTTCAATGAGATCACCGGTGGACTTTCCCAGGCCCGATTGCAGTTGAAGGCGATCAAATTCATTGAAAGTGCCACCGATCAGAAAATCTACGTCAACATATTGACCCACCTTTCCTATAAACGTATCCAAACACTGCTGGCGGATAGTCTATCCATAAAAGATGCTATCAAGCGTGCGGAGTTAGAAGTCGTTGATGCCTTTCAGCCAGTTTTACCAATTACTGAACTCACGGACTTCTCGCAGTTGAATCTGTTTAATGTTGAAGAAGCCCAGTCCACAGGGAATGCCTATGTTTTGGCACTTTCTGCCACCATTTACCAACATGCCATTAATCAAAGTAAAACTAGCGACGGCTCTACCCTGGACAGTGAGTTGACCTTGCTGCTTAACACCTTATCCAACGATATCGGTGACGATGGCGAGATTTCCGATAGCGAACTTATTCTCCAGCTTCAAGATGCCACCAGGCAGCTCAACCCTGGTTCCATTGCGAGTTTTCTACGACAACTAAGTAGTGAATCCTCGGGCACAGCCCTACCCGTCGCCAACATGGACCTCTTCATCGATACCGATGGTGATGGCACCATGAATAGCGACGATTTGGATAACGACAATGACGGCATTCCCGACGAAAGCGACGAAAGCCCCTACGTTTATAGTGAGGCTCCGGTATTAACCAAGCCGGACAAAGCAACGACACTACTTGGACAACAGGAAATCATTTTTGGCTGGAAGACTAGCGATTTTGCAAATACCATCGAGATTAATATAGCTAAGACCCCCGATTTTTCTCAAATTTATATAGAAAAAACCATTAATTCTTCTGAAACATCTCTTGTCTTCGACAATACCGGAAGATACAACCTCAGAACCCGGGCTCAAAATGCATCGGGGATATGGGGAAACTGGAGTGAGACTGACGAACTGATTGTTGGCATATTTACTCGCTCCTACGGCGGCAACAAGTCTGACTACGCAGCTAAAATCATCGCCACCAGTGATGGTGGCTTTCTAGTTGTTGGTTCTACTGAAAGTGGGCAAGTCAGAACTAGAGGAATCTATCTACTAAAAATAGATATCAATGGTGCTGAACAGTGGAACAAGACTTTCGACACACCAGAAATCAATCTTGGAGAGGACGTAATTGAACTAGCTAACGGTAATTTTCTAATTGTGGGAGCCACCGGATCGTGGCAAAACAGACGAATCTGGTTAATCGAAACTGACAATATTGGCAACAAAATTCATGAACGAATAATAGAAAACGAAATCTTCTCAAAACTATTGAGGCTAGAGGATGGATACCTACTCGCCACCAGGAAATTTCTATACGAAACCGTCATAGGCGATTCTACTTACAGAGAATATGTTCCAAAAGTTGAACGATTTGATTTAAGTCACGTGCAGTTATGGGTTCACACCTTTGATCAGTCTACATTTGACTTCGAGACACTACATTCTGCAAGCAGAGATTCTGCCGGTGACTTCCTGTTGACCGGCTTCTACGATCCTACACCCGACGACCCAGCGAATTACTGGAGTGATAAGGCCTACCTTTACAAGATATCTAAATCAGGTGACCAATACTCCTATCTTGAATTGCAGGAGATGTCTTCGATGGCCGCTTACTACGGTAATTTCACCGGCGTTTCTATTCTTCCAAGTGGAGATGTTTTTGTTGGCCTACAGGCAATGGGAGGAAGTACGTATGCGATGTATAGCGAACTCGGCGAAATAAAATGGATAAAAAACCTTTTTATTGAGGAACGATCCTCTCTAGTCCTCCTGCGTGAAAACGTAATTGAAGTTGTCCAATACGGGTTTAATTCGCAAATGGAATACGGACTCTATCGCACCGTCTACGACTTTCAGGGCTACGTGGTAAAAGAGGAAAAGTTAATCGACGATGGAAGCAACTATGACCGTGCAAATGGATTGAGTCAAATAATATATACCGATGACGGGGGATATATCCTATTAAGCTCCCAAGGTGCTATTAGAAACACTGATATAATTATCACAAAGATCAGCTATGAAGGAGAATTGGCTAAGTGAACCTTCATTTCTGTAGAGCGAGCCTAATTCTAAATTTCTGGACTCGCCAGGGTCCTTTTGTGTCCACACGAATTGTACTATAATTACGCTAGCAAATGCGCCAGCCGCTTACTTCGCTGCAATACATTTACAATGCTCTAGGCAATTCAACGCTTTGTTCAATGCGCACGGGTATTTTTAAATAGAATATGAAGTAAGAGGTGTACAATGAATCTAAAAAATAACATCGTAATATTTACCGCTAGTGTGTTTATTTCCGGGTGTTTATACGAAGATTCCTCTCTTGAGGACTTAAGCTCTACCCCAAAGGCAGCCAGTTTTTCAATCGAAACTTACGAAGACAACGTAGTAGATTTTCAATTAGCCGTTACGGACAGAGAAGATGATGTCAGGGAATATTTTATAGAGGAGCAGCCATCTCACGGAGTCATTTCAGGAGTCTATCCGAATCTACGATATGAACCCAATCCGAACTATTACGGCGAGGATCAATTTAAATATAAAGTCACAGATGGTAGCTATGACAGCAATGTCGCTACAGTCACCGTACGAATTTATCCAGTTGATGACCAGCCCAAAATATTTGGTACTCCACTACTTATTGTCAAAACAAACGAAGAGTATTTGTTCTTACCAACTGCGAGTGACATTGATAGCGACAATTTGACATATTCGATCAATAATTTACCCAAATGGGCTACCTTTAGCGAGTCTACTGGCGAGTTGAAGGGAATTCCAAGCGTCTCGGATATTAGTACTTTTTCCAATATTGTTATTTCGGTCTCGGATAGCAACTCGACAACTGAACTTTCGCCATTTTCTATCGAAGTGATATACAATCCATGGTCTAGTGGGACTTCAATGGCGAAGGGGCGGGCGTCTTTAAGTGTGACAAACACTGGTTCAAAATTATTCGCACTAGCAGGATACAGCGATACAATGGAATCATCAACTGATGTTTACGATGTGCAAACTGACACCCGGACAACAAAAACGCCTATGAACACCCCAAGAAATTCGTTCAGTTCGCATGTTATTGGAGATAAAGTGTTCGTAATTGGAGGAACCAACATAACACATGTACTGGATTCAGTTGAGGCATACGACATTACTAGTGATTCGTGGTCTGTTATGGCGTCACTTCAAGTGCCGAGAACCCTTCATTCTAGCTGTGTTTATGACGACAAAATATTTGTCTTTGGTGGACAATCTAGCGTCGAACATTTAGCTTCGGTTGAAATGTACGATCCTTTAAGTAATACCTGGGTATCAAAAACGGCAATGGAAACGGGTAATTTTTCCATGTCATGTGCAACTGTAGATGATAGTATTTTTATCTTCGGAGGTTTTTTCACTGAAAACATTTTTCGCATTTATAAGCCACTTACTGATACATGGGAAGCCGGTGGCGACCTGTTGACTCCGCGATCGGCACATTTTGGAGCAGTGAATATGAATGGTATAGTGTACGTATTTGGAGGCATATCAAACGGCAGCTTTACACGAACAGTTCAAGCTTTAAATACTAGTGACATGAGCTGGAGTCATAAGTCACCAATGCCAGATCTTCGATCCCATTACGGTATGGTGCGACAAACGACGTACTATATATAGTCGGCGGAAAAGATGTAGATTCAAAAATCCTAAATACAGTCAACGTCTATGAGTCATTTATGGACAATTGAACTTGAAGTCAATGTAGGCTAATGGTATACGTACCATCAGATGTAGTGCCGATGATGCATAATTCGTACGTTGAAATGCATGAAATATTTTGTACTAAACACTCTCCTGGAGATCGCAGTGGTAAAAATATGAGGAAAGCAAGAAACTAAGGCATGTCTTGAGTCGGTATTTGAAATAGAAGATTTACAATATGAAACTAAATAAGAAAAATCTTGTAATGCTTGTCGGTAGTGTGTTGATTACCGGATGTTTGCACGAAGATGCTTCTCTTGAGGACTTAAGCTCTGCCCCAAAGGCAGCCAGTTTTTCAATAGAAACCGACGAAGACAACGTAGTAGATTTTCAATTAGCCGTTACAGACAGGGAAGATAATGTCACGGAATATTTTTTAGAAAGGCAGCCGTCTCACGGAATTATTTCAGGAGACTACCCGAATCTACGATATGAACCCGATCCAGACTATTATGGCGGGGATCAATTCAAGTATAAAGTCACAGATGGCAGCTATGATAGCAATGTCGCTACAGTCTCGATAACTATAAACCCGGTTAATGACCCTCCAAAAATTGAAGGGGCTCCACCTACTGAAGTAAAGGCTTACAAAGAATACTCATTCGTACCTAGGGCCTCTGACATAGAAGATGACGCACTTACATTTTCGATCAACTTTCTTCCTAGTTGGGCAATCTTTAGTGATGCCACTGGTAAATTAAGCGGTACGCCAACTAACTCCGATGTAGGAAGCATTCAAAATATCGTTATATCTGTGTCCGATGGTACAGACGATATCGATCTTGCATCTTTTCCTTTAGATATATTGCCCAATCCTTGGGTTATTAGGAATTCGATGCCGGATGGATCGGCGGGCGGGTCCGCGGCCTACGATAACAAAATATATCTTTTTGGTGGTAGGGGGTCCGCTCATCTTAATGTCTCTGTCTATGATCCTTTGCAGGATATATGGTACGCAAAATCCCCTATGCCAGTTGGCGCTCTTTCACTGGAAGCGCATGTTTTAGCAGGAAGAATATATATCGTGGTAGGTAGTGGACTTGACGGTCTTAAAAATGATTTGTTGGAATACGACCCCGCAAACGATTCTTGGAACGTAAAAGCACCGAGACCGACCTATCGTTTAGGTTTTTCTAGCAGTGTAGTAAACGGAAAAATCTATGTATTTGGAGGTTATGGTATCACGGACGACGGACCATCGAGGCATGGGGCAGGTTGGAACTATAAAAATCATGTCGAGATTTATGATCCACTAACTGACTCTTGGTCAAGTGGTTCGCCTTCTCCCGTTGTATTGGCTTACAACGCTGGATGTGTTTTAAATAATAAGATTTATCTTCTCGGCGGCTTTACAGACACATATTCAAGTACGGTATACGTGTATGATCCCACGGCTGATGATTGGACATTATCCCAAAACATGTCTATTGCTAGAGACAGTCCTGAGTGTGTAACTTTAGATGGCAAAATATATGTGATGGGTGGCTCAACAGAGCCAAATGGCACGCTATTGTCGACTGTTGAGTTGTTCGATGCAAACGCGGGAACTTGGCTTGGCGTAGAGTCCATGAACTTCGGAAGAAAATCTTTTCTTGCGGAAACCGTTAGCGGTAAGATTTATGTCTTTGGCGGAGGTGGTGTTCCATTCGGTTGAGACTGTAAACCATTCTGTGTAACTGCAGTTGTTAAACATAGTTGATCAACCGATCTTCGAACTCAATCGTAAACCGATTCAGCGCCGATTTCCAATTTCTAATTGGCATTGTCCATTTTGATGAT
>Ga0224496_10000573_pt1 | contig 25348 bp, 27 predicted proteins | sample SF_Jul11_sed_USG_2_FD_168127 | JGI IMG/M metagenome (GOLD analysis project Ga0224496, IMG submission 168127) | Sediment microbial communities from San Francisco Bay, California, United States - SF_Jul11_sed_USGS_8_1 | ecosystem: Environmental > Aquatic > Marine > Sediment | place: USA...
CGATTGATTTAAGCGCATCTATATCATGCGCATCCATTTCGCCGGTTAGTGCATTTGCAATTACGGGCGAGAACTTGGTCCATTCGGCTGTGGAGTAAACGATTGTTTTCAATGCCCCGGTACGGCATGTGTCATAGGCCTTAAAACAGGTCGCGGTATGGGGATCCATTAAATAGCCTTTATCGAAGGCGTCCTTAATGTATTTTTTACCCTCATCATCATCACAGAAGTCAGCGGCGAAAATTGTCTGCAGCGTTTTTAGTTCGTCAGCCGTCAGTTCGTAGTGTTTGTCTGTGTCCAGCTGCTGCATCAGCTGTTTGGTGCGCTCTGCGCCAAACAGGTCAAACAGTACACGCTCGATATTCGATGATTTGAGTATGTCCATCGCCGGTGACGTGGTGGCTATGACCGACAGGTTGCGCAGGTCGTATTTCCCATTTTTAATCACCTGGGTCAGGATGTTGTTCCGGTTAGAGGCAATGAGTATTTTCTCGACGGGCAGGCCCATCTTCATGGCATAGTAACCGCCCAGCGCGTTACCGAAATTACCACTGGGTACATCGAGGTAGACCTTGTCACCCATGTTGATCGCACCCTGCCTGACCAGTTCCAGGTAAGAATGGATGTGGTAGATCGTCTGGAAAATAATACGGCCAAAATTGACCGAGTTGGCGGCAGATAAAAATATTTTTTTCTGTTGTAATTTTTGTTTGAAGCTGGCCGAGCCGAGCAACTGTTTCAGTGCATTCTGCGCATCATCAAAATCACCCTTGATGCCGATGACCTTCAGGTTGGCGGCATCTTCTGTCACCATCTGCAGGCGTTGTACATCGGAGGTGCCGCCATCGGGATACATGCAGGCCACCTGTACGTTGGCGCGGTCCTTAAATGTCTCCAGTGCCGCCGGGCCGGTATCACCGGAGGTGGCAGCGAGGATTAAATAATTTTCATTACGTTTTTGTGCCAGTGCCGACAATACAATCCCAAACGGTTGTAAAGCCATGTCTTTAAAGGCACGGGTAGGGCCGTGGTAGAGTTCACTGACATACAGGTCATCATTGACTTTGACCACGGGTACCGGGTTGCTTGGGTCATCGAAGGCATCATAGAGGCTCAGTGCCTGTTCGATTACTGCGGGCTCTATATCAATTTCAAAAGCGGTTAGAATATCCCGTGCCAGGGTTTTGTAATCGGCATCCAGGTGATCATTCAAAAACGTTGCGCCCAGGTCCGGCAGGGATTCGGGTGAGTAGATGCCACCAAATGAGGCGATGGGGTTGAGTATTGCTTCGGAAAAACTGACCTTTATGGGTCGTTCGCCATCATTGCCACGGGTTTCGATAAAATTCATTGTCAGTCCAGACTGTCTGTTTGCTATTAATCTATTGAGTCGGGATTATAGCGAATTAGCCGCCGGGCTTCCTTAGAATTTTAAATAAGGATGATGGTGCCCTGGCTAGAGCAGGAAAATAGTCGCCAGGCCCAGAAATACCACGAGGCCGACGATATCGGTGACCGTGGTCAGGATCACGCTGCCGGCGATCGCCGGGTCGATACCAAAATGTTTCAATATCTGCGGGATGACAACGCCCGAGCCGGCAGCAAATAACAGGTTGATCAGTAAAGCCGCGGCAATCACCAGGCCGACGGAGACATCATGGAACCAGAGGGTGGCAATCACGGCAACGACTATTGCCCACAGGCTGCCATTTAACAGGCCGACAATAATTTCCTTGTAGAACAGCCATTTTCGATTGCTACGGCTGACCTGTCCCAGCGCCATACCTCGGATCACCAGGGTGATGGTCTGGCTACCGGCAATACCGCCCATACTGGCAACAACATTCATCAGGATCGCCACGGTGACAACTTTTTCGAGAGTGGTCTCAAAGTTGCTCACCACCCAGGAGGCCATGAAGGCAGTAATCAGGTTGATGCCGAGCCAGATGGCGCGGCGTTTACTGCTGGGTACTGCCGGTGAAAACAGGTCTTCTTCATCAGCCAGACCCGCCATACTTAATACCGAATGGTCGGCCTCGTCGCGAATAACGTCGATGACATCATCGAAGGTGATGCGGCCCAGCAGGATATTGTTGCCATCGACTACCGGTGCAGAGATCAGGTCGTGGTGCTCAAACAGTTTGGCGACCTCGCTATCGGGCATATCCGAAGGAATCGCTTCGCTTTCAGTATCCATGATGTCGGCCACGGTATTCTGTGGCTCGGTAATTAACAGCTGGGACAGGGGCAGGGTGCCGAGGTAATGATTATCCCGATCGACAACCAGCAGGTTGTCGGTCATGTCGGGTATATCACCCAGGCGCCGTAGATAACGCAGCACCACATCCAGGGTGACTTCCGGGCGCACGGTGATGGTGTCGGTATTCATCAGGCCGCCGGCGCTATCCTCGGGGAACGAGAGTACCGACTCCAGCAGTTTTCGGTGCTGGCTGTCCAGCGAGTGCAGTACCTGGTTGATTACCGCATCGGGTAGTGATTGTACAAAGTCAGCCGAGTCATCGAGGTCGAGTGTCTCGGCGACATTCACCAGTTGCTCCGGTGACATATCCTTGATGAGGAACTGGCGTACTTCATCGCCCAGGTGAATCAGTACCTCAGCTTCATTATCCGCTGAAACCAGTTTCCAGATCTGTTCACGTTCCTTTGGCGGAACCGATTCGATTAAATGTGCAATTTCTGCCGGGTGCAGCGCATTGAGCATGCCATTGGCGGCATGCTTGGTGCCTGATTCCAGTGCCTGGGAGAGTGCCTGGATATTCTGTTCTGTTTTTTCAGTTGTATCAGTAATTTCAGCCATGATCTAAGCCGCCCGGCGCGGTATTTGTGACGAATTGTATCAATAGTTTAGCAGTTGTAATTAATGTACAGGTAGAAGATTAATGGATTTATTGCAATAGGGGCTTAGTTAACTGTACTTTTTGTTCAGTTGCAGCAGTTCCTGCTCAATGATGTCCGGGTGGGTTAGCTTGAGTAGTTTCCTGATGGGCGGGGTGAGTTGATCGATATGACTGTGATTAATAATGTGTTTAATCTCCAGCAGGGTGTTCGCCTGGACACTGAAATATTTTAGCCCCATACCCAGTAACAGTCGGGTATAGAGTGGGTCACTTGCCATTTCTCCACACATGGATACAGGGATGCCGGCAGACTCGCCTGCCTTCAGGGTAATATCAATCAGCTTGAGTACCGCCGGGTTGAGCGGTTTGTATAAATAACTGACTTCGTCATCAATACGGTCGATTGCCAGGGTGTACTGGATCAGGTCGTTGGTACCAATGGACAGGAAATCCAGTTTTTCAGCAAACGTGTGAGCCGATAATGCGGCCGCCGGTACTTCGATCATCGCGCCTATGGGCATATCGGGGTTAAAGCGTTGCTTGCGTTGTTTAAGTTGCGCCTTTGCCTGTTCAATCAGCTCCAGTGCCTGTTCCACTTCTGTAATACAGGTCATCATGGGGATCATCATCGACACCGGGCCGTAGGCAGAGGTGCGTAAGATGGCGCGTATCTGGCGTAAAAACTGGTCCGGTTCCTTGAGACAGCGACGTATTGCGCGTAGACCCATGGCGGGATTGTGGGCCATGGGGCCGTGCTGGGATGAGCGATTCATTTCCTTGTCGGCACCGATATCTTCGGTTCGGATAGTGAGTGGACTGCCTTTTAGTGCGCGCAGTGCGCGACGGTAGGTTTCATACTGTTCATTTTCAGAGGGGTGTTCATTGCGCTCGATGAAAAGCATTTCGGTACGATAAAGGCCAACACCGGTGTGATCAAACTGTCTTAATGTGCGTACATCATCCGGTCGATCGATATTACCAAACAGTTTTATTTCCTGTTTGTCTTTACTGATAGTGGGTTTGTTTTTTAATCCGAATAGATTCTTGCGGCGTTGTTTTTCATCCTTGCGCAGGCCCCTGAAGTGACTCAGTGTGCGCCGGTCCGGTTCTGCAATCAGCATGCCCCGTTGACCGTCGATAATGAGCCACTCACTGGCCTGGATAATCTGTTTGGCATTATGTACGCCGACGATGGCGGGGATGCCCAGGTTACGTGCCAGTATTGCGGTGTGGGACAGGGGGCCGCCATATTCAGTAACAAAGCCGGCAATTTTCTGGTGCTGTAACAGCAGGGTATCTGCTGGTGTCAGGTCATCAGCAATAATAATTCGGCCCTTCAGGTGATCTTTTGTATCATTCGCCAGATCGGCGTCAGCATCATTAGTCAGGCAGCGCTGGATTCGTTGCACCACGTGGATAATGTCATCCTTACGCGTTTTTAGATATTCATCATCCATATCATCAAACACTTTTACCAGGCGATCACATTGTGCCTGTAGCGCCCATTCAGCATTACAAACCCTGTGTCGGATGTGTTTGATTGTGCCCTCGCAAAGTACCGGGTCATCCAGCATCAACAGGTGGGTATCGATGAACTGGGTGATGTCCTGTGGAACTTCATCGGCAATTTGTAGTTTAATATCCTGTAGCTGGTGCTGGGCCTGTTGCCGGGCGCGATTAAATCGACTAATTTCATGCTCGACACGTAGTGTGGCGATGGCATATTCCCGTACTTCAGGTTGTTCGCGGTAGAGTACGTAGGCCTGCCCTATGGCAATGCCTTTTGATACACCCATACCGTTAAGCATTAATGACATTATTCGCCTTCATCAAATCTATTGTTGATTAAGCCGTCAAGATCCTGCATGCAGGCGTCGGCATCGTCGCCACTTATATGCAATATAATTTCTGTACCTTTTGCAGCGGCCAGCATCATTACACCCATAATACTTTTTCCATTGACACGATGGCCGTTGCGTTCAACTTCTACATGGCTGGAATAGGCCGATGCGGTATTGACAAATTTTGTTGCTGCACGTGCATGCATACCCAGTTTGTTTATGATTTCAATTTTTTTTGATAGTTCTGTCATTCTTCAATATTCTCATTATCGCTCAGCAGTATACCATCATGCCCTCCGGTCAATGCCTTGAGTGCCATTTCATTAAGAGTCGATTGAGGGTAATTCAGTATCCTTACCAGCATGGGTAAATTAATGCCTGTTACCAGTTTACTATTTGAGTGTGTTAATAATTGATGGGCGATATTACTTGGTGTACTGCCGTAAAGATCCGTTAATATGAGAACCCCCTTGCCCTGGTCCAGGGAGTCAATGTGTTGTAATGCCTGTTGTTTTATTATGTCTACTGGTGCATCGAGCGGTACTTCGATGACACGGGTAGAAAGGGGACATATCCCCAGCATTTTTTTTGCCGTATCGAGGAGAATGCTGCCAATGCCTTCGTGGGTGATGAGTAGCAGGCCGACGTTCATTCCATTTCCCTGTGTCGTAGTGAAACATTTTCGAAGCGGCTATTGAAGTGTTTATAAAGTTGTTCGGCCAAATAAACCGAGCGGTGCTGGCCGCCAGTGCAACCAATCGATACGGTCAGGTAATAGCGATTCTGCGCGGAAAACTTGGGTATCCAGAATTGCATGAAATCACAGATATGGGTGAACATATCAATCACGTCCTGCTGGTCTTTTAGAAAATTAATGACCGCATCATCACGGCCCGTTAATGGTCGTAGCAGGGGTTCCCAGTGGGGGTTGGGTAAACAGCGCGCATCAAAAACAAAATCAGAGTCAGTAGGCACACTATGTTTAAAGCCAAAGGACTGGAACAATACAGAGAGTTTGCCTTCGGCATTATGGATGAGTCGTTCTTTAATTAATGCACGTAATTGATGGACATTGGTGCGACTTGTGTCAATGGTAAGATCTGCAGCTGTAATAACAGGTAATAGCAGGTCGCGTTCGATATCAATTGCCTCTGCTAAGGGCATGCCCTTTTTTGCAAGTGGATGACGTCGCCGTGTATCGCTGAATCGTTTTATCAGTTCATTGACGCTGGCATGTAAAAAGACAATTTCAAGCTGGATACCGGTCTCTTTGGTAAGGCGTATAATTTCATTAAAGCGACGTAGATTTTCGACGCCACTTCGTGCATCTATGCCGACGGCAATTTCATCATAAACATTCATTTTATGATTCATTACCTGTTCAGCAAAGCCAGGTAGTAGACCCAGTGGCAGGTTGTCTACACAATAGAAGTTTTCATCCTCCAGTGTGTGTAGTGCTACGGTTTTTCCCGATCCGGACAGTCCGCTTATGATGACAAGTTTCATAGGTTGTTTGATATTAATGGCGTGATTAAAAAGTGGTTCATGATCTATTGTTTACTAATCAGCTGGCTCTGACGTTTAATAAATTCCTCGCTGGCATTATGTCCGTGACTCATGAGGATATGGTTACGCACGGCCGCTTCAACCATAACCGCGAGGTTTCTGCCCGAAGCAACGGGTAGTTTGATCTCGGGTATGTCAACTTCCATAATATTACGTACAGACTTCGCGCCGTAAAGCCTGTCGAGTTGCTGCTGGTTATCGTCTGACATATGTTCCAGGTGGATAATCAGTCTTAAATGTTTATTTTGTTTGATTGCATTTTCACCGTACATGGCGCGAATATTGAGCACGCCAAGACCTCGTACTTCCATAAAATCCTTGAGTACTTCCGGGCAGCTACCATTCAGGATGTTCGGGCCGGTACGGGTAAATACAGGGGCATCATCGGCGATCAGGCGATGGCCACGGGTAATGAGCTCAAGGGCGAGTTCACTTTTTCCGACACTGCTTTCACCCGTGATTAAAACACCTGTGCCCATTACCTCGAGGAACACGCCATGTAGTGTGGTTTTTTCTGCCAGTAAGTTAGACAGGTAAAAACGGATGGCGTCAATCAGGTCGCTGCTAGAAAGGTCGCTGGATAACAATGGAGACTGTTTATCATTTGCCAGTTGTATAAACTCTTCGGGTATCTCCATGCCATCGCTGATAATAATGGCCGAGGTATGGTCGGAAAAAATTTGCCTGTAAATGTCTTCACGGGAATTTTTTTTCAGTTTGTTCAGGTAGGCCCATTCCGTTATGCCAAGCACCTGGATGCGATTGGGGTGGATCAGGTTGAGGTGACCAATTAAGGTGGCCTGTTCATTCAGGTGTAAATTACGTTTTATAATTCGTTTCGCATGATGTTTGCCCGCTATCCAGTGCAAATCAATATTATTGTGTAGATGATTGAATAGATCCTGTGGTGTGAGTTTATCTATCATCGTCGGTTCGACAGTTTATGAGGCTTTGCTTGCGCTGGTCCATGTGGATAAGTGCCTGAACAGTTCCTCATCTGAACCACACTGGCGTATAGAGTTGCAGAAGCCGGGATCACTAAACATACCTGCAAGGGAAGCAAGTATCTGTAAATGTTCATCAGTATGATGTTCTGGAACCAGTAGGGCGAAGAGCAGGTCGGCTGGCTGGCCATCGGGGCTATCAAAATCGATGGGCCTGTCCAGTTTAATGAAGGCGCCTATGGTTTTCTGTTCACTGCCCATGCGGCCATGGGGCAGGGCAACGCCGTGCCCAAGGCCGGTTGAGCCAAGTCGCTCACGTTCAATTAAGCGATTAAAAATTTCAGCTGGATCGTAGCCAATTGCACCCGTGCCCAGTAGTTTAGCGAGCTGTTCCAGGATGCGTTTTTTACTGCTGATTTCACTCAGGCAGATAACACGTTCAGGTGCAATTAACTGCTTAATGTCCATCGTTTTATTCTATTCACTTAAGTCGGGTTGCTTGTGATGGTGATTGGTGATTTTTTCCTTGTGTTTCTTGACCTGTCGGTCAAGCTTATCAACCAGGCTATCAATCGCAGCATACATATCATCTTGCGTGCTTTCCGCAAAAATATTGTTACCGCTCATATTCACTGTGGCTTCTGCCTTGTGACGCACGCTTTCTACCGACAGGATGACGTGGGTATTGGTTACTTTGTCAAAATGACGTTCAACTTTTTCCATCTTTTCCGTTACATAGTTACGGAGTGAATCGGTAATGTCTACATGGTGTCCAGTGAGATTGAGTTGCATAAGGACTCCTTCGTCTCTTTAAGGCCTCAGGCGAGGCGTTTGCGCTCATTGGATGGCGGTATTTGCATGGCTTCTCTATATTTAGCCACGGTTCTACGCGCCACATTTATGCCCTGTTCGACCAGTAAGTTGGCAAGTTTGTTGTCACTCATTGGTTTCCTGGGATCTTCGGTATCGATCAGCTTTTTAATCATGGCTCTAATGGCCGTGGCTGAACATTCTCCACCATCGGATGTGCCGACATGGCTGGAGAAGAAATATTTAAATTCATAGACCCCGTTGGGGGTGTGCATATATTTCTGCGTGGTGACACGGGAAATGGTGGATTCGTGTAATTCCAGTTCTTCGGCTATATCCCTTAATACCAGGGGCTTCATGCCTTCATCACCATAATCGAGGAAACTGCGCTGGTGTTCAACAATCGAGGTGGCAACACGCATCAGGGTTTCACTTCGGCTTTGCAGGCTTTTGATGAACCAGCGTGCCTCCTGTAGATTGTTTTTCAGGTAGGTATTGTCATCCGAGGTATTGCCGCGTTTGATATAACCGGCATAGAGTGGGTTGACGCGTAATTTGGGCGCCGTGTCCGGGTTGAGTTCAACCACCCAGCGATCCTTTTCTTTGCGCACGAAGACGTCCGGTACCACGTACTGGGTGGATGTCCTGGTAATGACTTCGCCTGGGCGGGGGTTCAGCGTCTGGATAAAGGCAATTACCTCGGATAGTTCATCTTCACTGAGCCGGGTATAGCGTTTGAGCTTGGCATAGTCATGGCTGCCCAGCAGGTCCAGGTGTTCCCTGATGATCTGTCGGGCCTTGGGCAATACCGGGAAGACATCACTGGAAAACTGGTCCAGTTGTAATAGCAGGCATTCACGCAGATCCCTGCAGGCGATACCGACCGGGTCGAAATGTTGAATCAGGTGAAGTACGGCCTCGACTTCGTCCAGTTCAATCTCGAACTCATCGACCAGGCCGGCGAGGATGTCTTCGGTGCTTTCATGCAGGTAACCATCACCGTCTATGGCATCAATAATCGACATTGCAATGGCGCGGTCAGTGTCGCTCATTGATGTCAGCTGTAATTGCCATAGCAGGTGATCATTGAGTGAATCACCGAGGCCGCTCTGGTTTTCGAGGAATTCCCGGGCCTTGTCATCATCACCGCTGGACTGGGATGCCTGTTGCGTGGGTTCGTAAATATCATCCCAGTTACTGTCTACGGGCAGGTCGTCGGGGATTTCCTGGTTGTTATTGATATCAATAACGCTGTCTGCGGCATTGAATTCTTCCTGCGAGGCCGAGTCACTGTCCTTGCCTTCGGTTGATACTCTATCGCTGGTGGATTCAGGGTTTTCTTCATGCAGGTTTTCGTCTTCCATTTCCAGCATGGGATTGGATTCCAGTGCCTGCTGGATTTCTGTTTGCAGCTCCAATGACGATAATTGCAACAGCTTGATAGCCTGCTGCAACTGGGGGGTCATAGTGAGGTGTTGACCGATGCGTAACTGTAAGGACTGCTTCATTCTAATTGTTGTTGACTTGTCTTTCGTTAGCCTTAATTCTACTGTAAATCAGAGGGGGATGCATGGCTTGTGCCATTTCTGATTTGCCTGTTTTAATCATAGCATTATTAGAGGCGAAAATTCTGACCTAAATACACGTCTTTTACCTGTTGGTCGGTTAAAACTTTTTCCGGGCTACCTTCGGCAATGACCTGTCCCGCACTCAGGATATAGGCGCGTTGGCAGATACCCAGGGTTTCCCTGACATTGTGGTCGGTGATCAATACGCCAATATTTCGTTCTGTAAGTTGTTGAATTATACGTTGAATTTCCAGTACAGAGATAGGGTCGACGCCGGCAAAGGGCTCATCCAGCAGGATGAATGCGGGGTCTGCCGCCAGTGCCCGTGCTATTTCTACACGGCGGCGCTCACCGCCGGAGAGGCTGATGCCCAGGTTGTCACGGATATGGTCGATCTGCAGGTCATCGAGCAGGGATTGCAATAGTTGCAGGCGTTGTTTTTTATCCGGGCCATGGCGCGTTTCGAGGATCGCCATGATATTGTCGGCAACGCTGAGCTTGCGGAAAATAGAGGCCTCCTGGGGCAGATAACCTATGCCCAGGCTGGCACGCTTGTGTATCGGCAGGTGGGTGATGTCACGGTCATTTAGAAATATATGCCCCTGGTTGGCAGGGATAAGTCCCACCATCATATAAAAGCTGGTGGTTTTGCCAGCGCCGTTGGGTCCCAGCAGACCAACCACTTCACCACTTTTTACCGTCATCGAGACATCGTTGACGACCTTCTTGTGACCGAACTGTTTAAACAGGCTGTCTGCACGCAGGATATTCATTGCTGGGTCTTTTCTTTTGTTTTTGGCTGGATGGTAATAGTGACACGCCCTGGTTCGGTATCTGTGTTCTTTGCTTCATCCTTGCCCGCCTGTACAACATCATTTTTGGTGTCATAGACTATATGCTGGCTACTAAAGTTATTTAAATTCTGGACCAGGATGGCATTCCGGATCAGGGTTAAAATACCATCATCGGCTGTATATTCCATTTCGTCACTTTGTGAGCTGATTTCTTCATCCTGGTCATTGAGCTGCCTGAATCGTGCCGGTTTACCTTCAACATGAATTTTGGTGAGTCCCTTATCACCGGAATAAATATGGATCAGTTCACCCTGGATCAGCATGCTGCCCTTGCTGATATTGACATTGCCACGGTAGATACTGATGCCTTCTTTTTCTCTTATTTCTACACTGTCAGCGCTGATGTTGACCGGCATATTGGCATCCGATGTCTTCGCCATAACCACGTTGCTGAGTAGCAATAAGATTAGGAAATACAGGAAATTACCGGGGCGCATCATAAATGCCTCTGACATCAGATAATAATTTGAGTATACCCTGCCGGTTATCAAACACCATGCCTTTTGTATCCAGCGCCAACGCGCCGGTTTTTATGTGGGCGAGTTGATCAGTTTCTGCTAACTGGTTTTCGGTGTGTATTTTCAGGTAGCCCGTATCAATACTCAAGGGGGCATTGCTGGCTGACCCGGCACGGCGTATGCGTACGTTGGTGTATAGCAAAATAATATTTTCCTGGCGCATGAATACGGCGCTATTGGCCGATACCGACCAGTCCCCCTGGTCCTGTTTAAATTCGATAACAGGGTAGTCCAGTTCCGAGCTGTCATCGTCGGCAAAGTGCTTCATTTTGCGTGCCTGTAAAATATAGTCGGGCTGGCCAGCGGTATTCATTTTGGTCAGACTAAAATTTTCCATAAAGTAATCGGGGAAATGTTTGTCTTTTTTTGGGGCGATGATGGGAACGTCTTTGAATGCCTCCTGTAACCACAGGCTAAACAGGGCGAGTATCAAGACAATAATAAGGCTGATCGATGTTCTCATCTGGGAAGCATAAAGATAAAGTTGACGCTAATCTATAGTCGGATCGCGTTTATTCGCTGATATAGGAAGCCAGCATTTCATCCAGTCGCCCCCTGGCCTGCAGGATCATCTCCACCACGTCTCGACCCGCGCCGCGACCACCCACATGTGGTGTAATCCAGTCAGAATGTTTTTTGACGAAGGGGTGTGCATCCTGTACGCAGATAGCGAGCCCGACCTGGCTCATGATCGGCAGGTCGACGACATCATCGCCGACATAGGCCACTTCAGCTGCACTGATACCGGTTTTCGCCAGCAGCTCTTGAAAGGCCTGGCGTTTATCGCGTTGTCCCTGGTAGACATGCTGGATGCCCAGCTCTTCCATGCGATGGGATACGACCCGGGAGCTGCGACCGGTAATAATGGCGACCTCAACATCGCTGCCTTCCCTGAGCATGCGGAAGCCATGACCATCACGTGAATTAAAGGCCTTGTATTCCTTGCCGTCATCACAGAGGAAAAGGGCGCCGTCGGTGAGTACACCATCGACATCAAAAATGATCAGTTTTACACGGGCTGCTTTTTCGAGAATATCCTGCATCGGCTTAAGTTAGCTCCTGTCTTTTCCTGATTACCTGCTTTAAACCACACCGGCACGCAGCAGGTCATGCATGTTCAGTGCCCCGATGAGTGTATTCTCATCATCAACAACCAGTACAGCATTGATTTTACTGTCCTGCATCACCTTTAATGCCTCGGCTGCAAGGATATTTTTGTGGGTGGTCTTGCAGTTACGTGTCATCACTGCCTGTATATCCGCGGTGTGGATATCTATATTCGTGTCCAGGGTGCGACGCAAATCACCGTCGGTATAAATGCCCAGTAGCTTATTGTTGTCATCGACTATGGCGGTCATGCCCAGTTTTTTGCGGGTCATTTCCAGCAGTGCTTCACGCAGGCTGGTACTGGCCGATACGCTGGGAATGTCGTCGCCCGTATGCATGATATCGGCGACGTGTAATAGCAGGCGACGCCCCAGGCTGCCCCCGGGATGTGACAGGGCAAAGTCGTTCTCGGTAAAGCCGCGAGCCTCCAGCAGGGCAACGGCCAGTGCATCACCCATTACCAGTGCGACAGTGGTACTGGCGGTGGGTGCCAGTCCGAGTGGGCAGGCCTCTTTTTCAACACCGACATCAATATTGATATTGGCTTCACTCGCCAGTGTGGATGCAGGCTTACCCGTCATACTAATGAGTGGCACCCCGAGGCGTTTAATGATCGGTACGATGGTGAGGATTTCACCGGTTTCTCCGGAATTCGACAGGGCAATGACGACATCTTTTTCAGTGATCATGCCCAGATCGCCGTGGCTGGCCTCACCCGGATGAACAAAGAAGGCCGGGGTGCCGGTACTGGCCAGGGTAGCCGCCATTTTGTTGCCAATGTGTCCCGATTTGCCCATGCCGGTAATGACCACGCGGCCTTCACAGGCCAGCATCAGTTCACAGGCTTTGACAAAATTGTCATCGATGCGGCTCTTGAGTTGCTCAATGCCGGCCATTTCAGTTTCTATCACGGCAAGGCCGAGTTGTTTCAGGTGTTCCGTATTCATAATTATCTACTGGGTTGCAGTGAAGTAGAGCAGTATCTCGTAAGCGATAAAAATACTGAATAAAAAGCCGCCTTCGTAGCGGTTTATGCGGCCATCCTGGCGAAAACCATAGGCCATGATAAACAGTAATACCGTAAGAATAAACATGAGTGGTAAATCACGGGTGAGGACACCGTTGGCCAGTTCCGAGGGCTGGATCAACCCGGTCACGCCGAGTACGCCCAGTGTATTGAACATGTTGGAGCCGATCACATTGCCGATCGCAATGTCGTGTTCGCCTTTTTTCGCGCTCATGATGGAGGCGGCCAGTTCAGGCAGGCTGGTACCTATGGCAACGATGGTCAGGCCGATAATCAGGTCGCTGATACCAAAGGCGGTGGCAACATTGATTGCGCCCCAGACCAGCAGTTTTGAACTGATGAGTAAGAGGATTATGCCGGAGCCGAGTAGCCACAGCGCCTTTTTCATTGGCATGTGTTCGGGGATTTCCTGCTCATATTCGGCAATCATAGGGTCCGTATTACGGTTTGTAGCGGCCTGGTAGACCAGCCAGAACATGATCAGTAGCAGTGCACTGGCAAATAGCAGGCCATCGATCCAGCCCAGGTAATTGTCAAAAACAACCAGGCCACAGGCCAGTAATGTCGAGATAAATAACAGGGGGTATTCACGTTTTAGAATAGCCGAATGCACGCTGAGGGGGACGAGTATTGCAGTGACACCCAGTACCAGTGCAATATTGGTGATGTTCGACCCGATGGCATTACCTACCGCCAGTCCCGGATTACCGCCAGCGGCAGCAAATGAGGCTACCAGCATTTCCGGGGCTGAGGTGCCAAAGCCGACGATAGTCAGGCCGATAACCAGTGGTGAAACACCCAGGTTACGTGCGGTCGCCGATGCGCCGGTTACAAAATGGTCAGCGCTCCAGATGAGCAGGCCAAAGCCAGCCAGAATGGCAATAATGTCGATTAAAATAGTCACGGCAACTTGAATAGTAATAAATGAGCGGGCAATGATACACGATTCTACTGCTGAGGCAGAACCTCAAGATGAGCATTTCCGCGTAGGCAGCCTGGGTTGGCGGCACAGCGGCTGGCAACAGGATTTTTATCCAGAGGACCTGCCCGAAGACTGGCAGCTATCCTACTACGCGAATGAGTTTTCGACGGTACTGGTACCCGCCGATGAGCTGTTGCGGCCTGACTGTGACTTTGGCCAGTGGCATGACGAGGTGCCGGACAGCTTTCGTTTTTACCTGCAATGGCCAGCACAGGATGATATGACAGGTCTGTTGCTGGCGCAGTGTGGTTTGCTGGGCGACAAGCTGGGTGGCCTGGTCATGCAGGGGGCTGTGCCTTTAGACACCGACATTCCCTGTTACTCTATTGATCCGGGTGTGGAGGTGTCACGGCGTATCTGGCGGCCGGCTGTGCGTGCGGGCAGTGGTGTTGCGATGTTGTCCCTGGGTCAGGCAGATTTACGGCAGCAGAAGACATGGCTACAAAATTTTGCCGATGAGCCTCGGCGGGCGGGGGTAAATTTAAAGGCCCTTTTCCTGGCCGATGAGGCGCTATCGATCGATACACTGCGCGGGTTCAGGCAGCTGGCCGAGTTAATGGCGCTTTAATAAATGTGAACACATGAGGTGACAATTGGCCGGGAAGTCATACAATAGCCACAGTGATGCCTTGGTGGACCGGTTCCAGGATCCGCGGCAGAGGAGAGATAAAGAATGAGAAAGCAGTTACAGACAGGTTGGGTAGTCGTATTTTCGCTGCTACTGATGTTCAGCATGCAACTTGCCCGTGCCGGGGCCAGTGGTCCCGATGACCTGATTAAGCAGACTTCTGACAAGGTGCTGAAGACCCTGAAGGATAACAAGGCCGCCTTCGACAAGGATCCGGAGCTGATCTATACCATGGTCAACGAGATTATTCTTCCCCACCTGGACTTCAGGGCGATGAGTAAGCTGGCGCTGGGCAAAAACTGGCGCACAGCCAATGCGCAACAGCAGGAACGTTTTGTCGATGCCTTCAGGACCATGCTGGTGCGTACCTACAGCAAGTCATTGACGACCTATACTGACCAGAAAATTGAATTCTTACCCTATGCGCCACCCGAAGAAGGCAAGATTACGGTGACGGTTAAAACCCAGGTTATCCAGGATAATGGCCCGGCCATCCCTATCGATTATCGCCTGAGGATAAAGGATAACGAGTGGAAGGTGTATGACATCCAGATCGATGGTATCAGCCTGGTAACCAATTACCGCAACAGTTTCGCCTCGGATATCCGTAAGGTGGGCATGGATGGCCTGATTGAAAAGCTGGATGATAAGAACAGGAAGACATCATCTTAAGGTTGTTATGGGGTGATGTTGCGGGGCTGGCTGAAAATAGCTCAGCAAAAACACCTCAAAATCAAGTATCATAGGCGCCCGGAGCAATTGCGGGTAATTGCTCGAGCTTATGGTATTGAGCAGTTCTTACCCATCGAATAAATACCATTACATATTGTTGAAATAATGAATGAATAAGCTGTTAATCCAGGGTGGCGTTACCCTTCAAGGCGAGATTCGTATCTCCGGCGCAAAAAATGCAGTTTTACCCATCCTGGCCGCAACCCTGTTGGCCGAAGGTGTGGCCGTGGTTGAAAATGTCCCCCACCTGCAGGACGTGACCACCACCGTCGCCCTGCTGGGGAGTATGGGTGTGACCGTGGTCATCGACGAGACGCTGAGTGTAGAAGTGGACAATTCCACTATCACCACCCAGGTAGCACCCTATGACCTGGTGCGCACCATGCGTTCATCGATCCTGGTACTGGGGCCGTTGCTGGCGCGTTACGGTTATGCCGAAGTATCCCTGCCCGGTGGCTGTGCCATCGGTTCTCGTCCGGTGAATATCCATATCAAGGGCCTGCAGGACATGGGTGCGGATATAGAAGTCAAAAATGGCTATATCATCGCAAAGGCCAAGCGGCTCAAGGGGGCCCGTATCGTGATGGATATGGTGACCGTAACGGGCACTGAAAACCTGATGATGGCGGCTGCGCTGGCAGAGGGTACGACAATCCTGGAAAATGCGGCACGTGAACCCGAGGTGGTTGACCTGGCGAATTTCCTGATTAGCATGGGTGCCAAAATTTCCAATGCCGGTACCGATACTATTACTATTGAAGGCGTCGAGAGCCTGCAGGGTACCCGTTACAGGGTGGTGCCCGACCGTATCGAAACCGGTACCTTCCTGGTCGCCGCCGCTATCTCCGGTGGTAAGATCAAGCTCAAGGATACGTCACCCAAGTTGCTCGATGCGGTACTGGATAAATTACGTGATGCAGGCGCTGAAATTACCTGCGGTGAAGACTGGATCGAGCTGGATATGAAGGGCAAACGCCCGAAAGCAGTGAGCGTGCGTACCGCGCCCTATCCGGCGTTTCCTACCGATATGCAGGCCCAGTTTATGGCCCTGAATATTATTGCTGAAGGTACCTCGACTATTGTTGAAACCGTATTTGAAAATCGCTTTATGCATGTGCAGGAATTACAGCGTATGGGCGCCGATATCGAAGTCGAGGGCAACACGGCCATAGTGCGTGGTGTTGAGAAGCTCAATGGTGCGCCGATTATGGCCACGGATTTACGTGCCTCCGCCAGCCTGATCCTCGCCGGTCTGGTGGCCGAGGGTGAAACGGAGGTGCAGCGCATTTACCATATCGATCGCGGTTACGAATTGATCGAGGAAAAGCTCTCGGCACTGGGTGCTAAAATTCGTCGTGTAGCGGATTGATTGCTTATTTATTTTGTATTTTATACTTTAACTTTATACAGTAAATTATGAACAATACTATTACCATCGCCCTCTCCAAGGGCCGTATTTTTAAAGAGACCCTGCCCCTGCTGGAAGCGGCAGGCATCACGCCGAAGGATGATCCGGAAAAAAGCCGTAAGCTGATACTGGATACCAATCACGATGACGTGAAACTGGTGATTATCCGTGCCACCGATGTGCCCACCTATGTGCAATATGGTGCAGCGGATATTGGTGTCGCCGGCAAAGATGTATTACTGGAGCATGGCGGTGAAGGCCTGTATGAGCTGGTGGATTTAAATATCGCACGTTGTAAATTAATGACAGCCGGGCTGAATGATTTTAAACCCGGCAGCGGGCGTTTACGTGTGGCGACCAAGTTTGTCAATGTTACGCGCCGTTACTTTGCCGAGCAGGGTAAGCAGGTCGAGGTGATTAAACTGTATGGCTCCATGGAGCTGGGGCCTATTGTGGGCTTATCGGATTTAATTGTAGATGTGGTGGATACGGGCAATACACTGAAAGCGAATGGCCTCAAACCGATGGATCATATAGCTGATATCAGTTCACGCCTGATCGTTAACAAGGCCTCATTAAAAATGAAACATGATCGCATCCAGGCCATGGTAGAGCAGATGCGCAAGGCAGTAAAAGTATGATAACGATAAAGCAGCTGAACGCAGTCGACGACAACTTCTGGACACAACTGGACGCCTTGCTGGCATGGGACTCTGTGTCCGATGACCAGGTTTTTAATACCGTCAATTCTATATTGAAGGATGTTAAGTCCCGTGGTGATGCTGCGGTGGTCGAATACACCAACCGCTTTGATCGCCTTACGGCAAGCAACATGGCCGAGCTGGAAATCCCCTTAAGTAAACTGGATGAGGCGCTCAATAGAATTCCCGCGGGGCAGAAACAGGCGCTGGAAAAAGCCGCGGCCCGTGTGCGTGCCTATGCGGAGCACCAGAAAATAGACTCCTGGTCCTATACGGAAGATGACGGCACGGTGCTGGGTCAGCAGGTTACGCCAATGGATCGTGCCGGCTTATATGTCCCCGGTGGCAAGGCGGCTTATCCCTCGTCGGTCATCATGAATGCGGTGCCTGCCAAGGTCGCGGGTGTGCCCGAGCTCATTATGGTGGTGCCTACGCCGGATGGTGAGGTCAATGACCTGGTGTTGGCCGCTGCTGCGATTGCTGGCGTCGACCGTGTCTTTTCTATTGGTGGTGCCCAGGCCGTAGCTGCACTGGCTTATGGTACAGAAACTATACCCCAGGTGGATAAGATCGTAGGCCCCGGTAATATCTATGTGGCCACGGCCAAGCGTATGGTGTTTGGTGCCGCCGGTATCGACATGATTGCGGGCCCCTCAGAAATTTGCGTCGTTTGCGATGGCAAGACGGATCCCGACTGGATTGCCATGGACCTGTTCTCACAGGCTGAGCATGATGAAGATGCACAATCGATCCTGGTGTGTCCTGATGCCGCTTATGTGGAGCAGGTTAAGGCCAGCATTGAAAAATTAATTAAAGACATGCCGCGTGCCGAGATTATTAAAAAATCCTTAACCGAGCGTGGCGTGTTAATTACCACGGATACCATGCAGCAGGCAATCGATGTCGCCAACTACATTGCGCCGGAGCATCTTGAATTATCCATGGACGATGCGGACCAGTGGGCGAAAAAAATTCGCCACGCCGGCGCTATATTTATGGGGCGTTATACCGCCGAGGCACTGGGCGATTACTGTGCCGGCCCTAACCACGTGTTGCCGACATCGCGTACCGCGCGTTTCTCATCACCACTGGGCGTGTATGATTTCCAGAAGCGTTCCAGCCTGATTAACTGTTCGGCTGCCGGCGCATCGGAGCTGGCAAAAACCGCATCAGTACTTGCCCATGGTGAAGGCCTGACGGCGCACGCACGTTCAGCCGAATATAGAATGAGTAAAGACTGAGGTGGAGCTATAGGCCACAAGGCTATGTGTTGGTTTGTGGCCCGGTGATTTCGTGACAAAAATATGGGCGATGTAGTTCAGTTTAAAAAAATAAAACCCTCGGTGAAACATAAAGGCCATATTTTATGTAAACGTGGGTTCCACAAATGGGAAGTGGATAAAGAACAGCAGTTTGATAGTAAGCAGGGAAGGCTGGTTACCGTTTACAAATGTTCCCGTTGCGGAAAAATAAAAAATGAAGCGCGATAAATTTATATCTAGTAGCCAGTCATGCTTCGTGGAAAAATAAATAGACTGTCTATTTGTGCTGTTAGTCCATATTTAAAATCAAGAGCTTTAGTTCGCAAGTAAACACAAACGCACGCTAATAAAAGAAAAATATTTTTTGCGTTTATTCTCGTGCATTTGCGGACTAAGATTTTATGCTTTATCAGCTAACTGTTATCTTACGCGGTTGTGCGGCTTCCTGTTTTGGGATGCTCACAGTGAGTACACCATTGTTGTTTTTGGCTTCGATGGCATCGGCATTAACGCCTTCTGGCATGGTAAAACGCCGATAGAAAACACCGTGGTTACGTTCGATGCGTTTATAGCCTTCACGTTCGGTTTTCTTTTCTGATTCACGTTCGCCCTTGATTGTTAAAACACCATTTTCCATGTGTATGTCGATATCTTTGGGATCTACACCGGGGATATCGGCAATCAACAGGTAACGATCATTTTCCTCTTTGATGTCAACGGCAGGGGTCCAGTCGCTGGTTACGACATCGCCATTATCATCGGCTTTAGTCGGGTAACCGTGCATACGGTTGACCTCGGTCTGTAACTGGTCAAAAAGGGACCATGGGTTATGACGTATCAGGCTCATTGTGTTTCCTCCAAAAAGAAATCATTTATTGCTGTAACCAATAGGTGTGGCTGCTTTTTGTGAATTCAAGGTGGTTTTTTAAAATTATTTTCGGCCAGATCTGTTATTATCTACTTTTATTACCCGCAATATAATTTACCCATATGTCTGAATTGATACGAGCAGAAATCCGGGCGCTGTCGGCCTACCATGTGCCTGATCCGGGAGAGATGATTAAGCTGGATGCAATGGAGAATCCTTTTCATTTGCCGGATGGCTTAATTCGTCAGTGGCAGGATTTGATGCGCGATGTGCCGCTGAATCGTTATCCCGATCCATCTGCGCGAGAGTTGACGCGGCGCCTGCGCGAAGTCATGGACGTACCTGAGGGGCAGGCTGTTATTTTGGGTAATGGCTCGGATGAACTGATCCAGATTATGGCGATGTCGGTAGCCGAAAAAGGGCGGGTGATCATGGCCCCGGAACCTGGTTTCGTGATGTACAAAATGATCGCCACTTTTGTCGCCATGGATTATGTGGGGGTACCATTAAATACTGATTTTTCACTGGATCTCGAAGCCATGCTGGCTGCAATTAAACGGCATCAGCCGGCACTCATTTTTCTTGCCTATCCAAACAACCCCACTGCTAATCTGTTTGATGAGGCGGCCATTGTCGAGATTATAAAGGCGTCGCCAGGGCTGGTCGTCATCGATGAGGCCTATCATCCCTTTGCCTGTACCAGCTTCATGGGCCGGCTGGGTGAGTTTGATAATTTACTGGTGATGCGCACGGTTTCAAAAATGGGGCTTGCGGGTTTGCGCCTGGGTTTGCTGGCGGGGCCGGAAAAATGGCTGGCCGAGTTTGATAAGGTGCGCCTGCCCTATAACATTAATGTGTTGACGCAAATGACGGCGTCCTTTGTATTGCAGCATGCAGATGTGTTCGAGCAGCAGGCAAAAACCATTCGTCAACAGCGTGAATGGTTGCTTACAGAACTGGCTGCCTTTGATGGTCTTGAGGTCTTTCCCAGTCGCGCCAATTTTATCCTGGTTCGTCTAAAGGTCGGGGATGCCAATGCGGTGTTTGCGGCGCTGAAAGATGCGGGTATTTTAATTAAAAACCTGCACCCCTCCGGTGGCATGCTTGAACAATGCCTGCGTATCACCGTGGGTACACCGGAGGAAAACCAGGCCCTGCTGGTTAGTTTGAATAAAATCTTGCTGGCAGGTTGAAGCTTAAGAGAATGAGTCCGCAAATGAATGTCAATCAATGTGAATGTTTTGTTTGTGCGCCGCCAGCGCACAGTGCTCTATAAATGTTTTGCGTTCATTCACGTTTATTTGCGGACTAAGACTTTTTTAATAGGCATTAGCGACTTTCCTGTGGTCGTTGCGCCAGTGTTACTTTGGTATTGAAGCTCTGGCCCTTGCGGATACCGTTGATTTCAATGCTATCACCGGGTCGGCCCTGGGCAATGATGTCGAGCATGTCACGGGCATCACGCATCAGGGTATTGTTGATATGGGTAATAATATCGCCACGAATAATCCCTGCCTTATCGGCTGGCCCGTTAGTAAACACATCGGTTACCAGTACCCCCTGGATATCAGTTAGTCCGAGACGTTCGAGCATTTGTGGATTCAGATCAACGCCCTCTACACCCAGCCAGCCTCGAATGACGCCGCCGTATTGAATAATCTGTTTCACCACCTTAAGGGCCATGTCGGTCGGTATGGCGAAACTGATGCCCTGGAAGCTGCCTGATTGGCTGAACATGGCGGCATTGATGCCAACAATTTCACCGCGCGTGTTGATCAGTGCACCACCGGAGTTGCCGGGGTTGATCGCTGCATCGGTCTGGATAAAGTTCTCGTAGGTGTTGAGGCCGACACGGTCACGGCCGGTTGCGCTGATGATGCCCTGGGTCACCGTCTGGCCGATGCCAAAGGGATTACCTATGGCGAGTACAATATCCCCAACACGAATCCTGTGGCTCTCGGCGAAAATAATATTGGGTAGCTTCTCCAGTTTGATGGTGATCACGGCGAGGTCGGTATCCGGGTCTGCGCCGACAACAGAGGCGACAAACTGGCGGCCATCATTCAGGGTGACCAGGATCTCGGTTGCATCGGCAATCACGTGGTAGTTGGTTAGAATGTGGCCCTCGTGATCAATGATTACGCCAGAGCCCTGGTTGGGGCGCAGGTGTGTCTTTCCGGGTACGCCCTGTAGTTGCTCCAGCAGGGTGCGTGGCTGGTTGATTTGATGTAAGGCCTGGATACTGACCACGGCAGCCGCCGCCTTGCTGACCGCATCGGCGTAGGAGGCGGGATACACTGGTGTAGTGATGTCGTCAGGGGCTGGCAGTTTGTCCTTGTTTGTCGGGCTCGGCCAGATACTGAGAAATACCCCGCCCATAATCAGTCCCACAATCACCCAGCCAAACAGAAAATGTGTAGAATGTAATTTTTTTAACATAGTTCCAGCTATCCGGAGGGCATGGTGACCCAGCTAACGCAGATTGTTGATTATTGTGATGAGCTGCTGCAGGTGCAGAATTTCAGTGATTATTGCCCAAATGGGCTCCAGGTTGAAGGAAAAGCTGAGGTAAAAAAAATTATTGCCGGCGTTACCGCGTCCCAGTCGCTGCTGGAGCAGGCGCTGGCGCAGCAGGCCGACCTGGTGCTGGTTCATCACGGTTATTTCTGGAAAGGGGAGGATGCATCGATTGTCGGCCTGAAGAAAAAACGTATCGCCTGCCTGTTGAAAAATGATGTCAGCCTGCTGGCCTATCACCTGCCACTGGATGCCCATGAGGACTATGGTAACAATGCCGAGCTTGGGCGATTGCTGGGGGTTGAGGTGAAAGGTGTGGTCAATCAGGGGCCTGCCGCTGGGTTGCTCTGGTATGGTGACTTGAACGAAAGCCAGACTGCCGACCAGTTATCCCTGCATATTAATACCGTACTTGGGCGCCCCCCCTTGCACCTGTGTTCCACTAGCCAGCAGCCGATTCGACGCCTTGCCTGGTGTACGGGTGGTGCCCAGAATTATTTCGAGCAGGCGGCGGCACTGGGTGTTGATGCCTATATTAGTGGTGAGGTCTCTGAACAGACCTTCCATCTGGCACGTGAACTGGATGTGCATTATTTCGCAGCGGGCCATCACGCGACCGAGTCCTATGGGGTGCAGGCGCTGGGCCGTCATCTGGCCAGTCAGTTTGGACTTGAGTACGTATTTATTGATATCCCCAACCCGGTATAGTGGTGGGTTATAGTGTCGCTGGATAGTCCGATCTGTTCTTGATGACAGGCTTGTCGTTTAATACGGACTACATCATTTACAGTATTTGCATATTGCGATATCTCAATAAATAACTGATTTATATATAAAAAAATAAATAAGACTTGGCTAAAATAGCCAAATCAGCTATGATACTGCGCGCCTTTTCATGCGGAAAGGCGCGGTTTTTTTTAAAGAAAGCCTTGAATTCATGTTCCTGGATGACGCCCGTGTTTCGACTCGGGTTGATGTGTCAGGAATACAGTTTTAATCACTTAATTAGTCTAAGAGAGGTACACATGGCTACAGAGGGCGTAGATAGAGATAAACGCCGTTTTCTGACAGCTAGTACTGCTGTGGTAGGTGCTGTTGGTGCAGGTTTTGTTGCTGTTCCCTTCGTTGCATCGTGGTCACCCAGTGAACGTGCTAAAACTGCAGGTGCGCCGGTTGAAGTTGATATCAGCAAGCTGCAGGAAGGTCAGAAAGTTACCGTTGAATGGCGTGGTAAGCCCGTCTGGATTGTTAAGCGTTCCAAGAAAAGTCTGGAAGAGCTAACAACGCTGGATGCGGGTCTACGTGATCCTGCTTCGGAAAATAATCAGCAGCCTGAATATGCACGTAATCCTGCACGTTCAATCAAGCCAGAAATCATGGTGATGGTCGGTATCTGTACTCACCTGGGTTGCTCACCAACTCATCGCCCTGAAGTTGCTCCCGCTGACCTGGGTGCAGACTGGATAGGTGGCTTCTTCTGCCCATGTCACGGTTCAAAATTTGACCTTGCAGGTCGTGTGTATTCTGGCGTACCTGCACCGCTGAACCTGGAAGTACCTCCGCATTATTACAAGAGTGAAAATACCATACTGATTGGTGAAGATGGAGGAGCAGCCTAATGCAAAAATTATTAGGATGGGTTGATGATCGCTTCCCACTGAGCAAGATGTGGAATGAACATCTTGCCGAATACTACGCACCAAAGAATTTTTAACTTCTGGTATTTCTTTGGTTCACTCGCACTGCTGGTGCTGGTGATCCAGATTGTTTCAGGTATTTTCCTGACCATGCACTACAAGCCCGATGGTGCGCTGGCATTTGCCTCCGTTGAATACATCATGCGTGATGTACCTTACGGCTGGTTGATCCGTTATATCCATTCAACCGGTGCAACGGCCTTCTTCGTCGTGGTTTACCTGCACATGTTCCGTGGCCTGATGTACGGTTCATTCAAGAAACCACGTGAACTGGTATGGCTGTTCGGTATGTTTATTTACCTGGCATTGATGGCAGAAGCCTTTATGGGTTACCTGTTACCATGGGGCCAGATGTCATACTGGGGTGCGCAGGTTATTATTTCACTGTTCGGCGCCTTACCGATTATCGGTGATCCATTAACATTGTGGATTCGTGGTGACTACGTCATATCGGATGCGACCCTGAATCGTTTCTTTGCGCTGCATGTTATTGCACTGCCTATCGTCCTGCTGGGCCTGGTTGTTGCTCATATTATTGCACTGCATGAAGTGGGTTCTAACAATCCTGAAGGTATCGAAATCAAGAAAAACAAGGATGCTAATGGTATCCCGCTGGATGGCATACCCTTCCACCCTTACTATTCTGTAAAAGATATCGTCGGTGTGATTGTTTTCCTTATGTTCTTTGCTGCGGTACTGTTCTTCGCCCCTGAAGGTGGTGGTTACCTGCTGGAATACGCGAATTTCACGCCGGCTGATCCATTGAAGACGCCTGAGCATATTGCACCGGTCTGGTATTTCACACCTTTCTACGCAATCCTGCGAGCGGTACCTGACAAACTGTTAGGTGTAATCGCCATGGGTGCTGCGATTGTCGTGTTATTCCTGTTGCCGTGGCTGGATAACTGCAAGGTTAAATCTATCCGTTATCGTTCGGGTATGTTCAAGCTGTTACTTGCTGCCTTTGTTATTTCCTTCGTAGCGCTGGGCTGGTTAGGTATGCAGCCTGCAACACCGGGTAAAACACTTGCTGCACAGATTTTCAGTATCATATATTTTGGTTTCTTCGTTGCGCTTTACATTACGTCGAAGAATGAAAAAACCAAACCAGTACCGGAGAGGATTACGAAATGAAGAAGCTACTAAGTATATTTTTCATCGCCTTTCCTATGCTGGCGGTGGCTGCTGGTGGTGGTGTGCATCTTGATCAGGCACCCATCAACCTGAGTGATACTGCATCGCTGAAACGTGGTGCAAAGACATTTGCTGACTATTGTCTGAGTTGCCATGCGGCAGAGTACATGCGTTACAACCGTATCGGTCGTGACCTGGGTATGACCGATGTGGAAGTGACAGAGGCCTTTATCTCTACCCGTGATAAAAAAGGTGAGCGCACCAAGCCGGGTGCATTAATGGAAGTGGCAATGACAACGGATTACGCACAGTCTGCGTTTGGCACA
>Ga0224496_10000574_pt1 | contig 25330 bp, 30 predicted proteins | sample SF_Jul11_sed_USG_2_FD_168127 | JGI IMG/M metagenome (GOLD analysis project Ga0224496, IMG submission 168127) | Sediment microbial communities from San Francisco Bay, California, United States - SF_Jul11_sed_USGS_8_1 | ecosystem: Environmental > Aquatic > Marine > Sediment | place: USA...
TAACAAAGGTGCTGTAGAGTGAAAACGGCAGGTCCAGTAGCGATGACACCAGGGTCAAACTCAGTAGCACGCCAATGCCGGTGTATATGGGATCAAGCGCCATCACGCGCCAGCTTTGATCGAGCCACTCCAGTCCACCACCAAAGGTCCAGATTAACAGTAGCGCCGCATCGTAGAGCATCGGCCAGCGACCAAAACGTACCTTGGTGCTGGTATAGTCGGCGGCCTTCTGGTGTTCGTCCAGTGAGATCTTTTCATTAAAGGCGGCAGGTACGGCCCCCCTGTGTTGCTGAATGTGTGCAATATGGCGCTGGCTGAGCCAGAAACGAATGGCCAGTGAAAGGCCGAAAAAAACCAGAAAAAGCAGTGCAAAACTATGCATTCAGCATGTCCCCATAAATCAAAGTGGCCCAATTATCGCTTTTCTGGGCAAAATGTTCTACTGTGATATTTTTTAGACATGAAGCAAAGTTGAAGGGGCGGCAATGGCAAACGTGGATAACGAGAACTTAATCTGGATCGACCTGGAAATGACCGGGCTGGATCCACAGAATGATGTGATTATCGAAATCGCCACTATTGTGACCGATAAAAACCTGATTATTCTTGCGGAAGGCCCGATGCTGGCTATCCACCAGCCGGATGATGTTCTTGATGGCATGGATGAATGGTGCACTAATCAACACGGTAAATCCGGTTTAACACAGCGCGTTAAAGACAGCCAATTTTCTGCCACCGATGCCGAGCAGCAGACCATTGCCTTCCTGGCGCAATATGTAGACAAGGGTGCCTCGCCCATGTGCGGCAACACCATCTGCCAGGATCGTCGTTTCATGGTTAATTATATGCCGGTGCTGGAATCATTTTTCCATTACCGTAACCTGGATGTGAGTACGATTAAGGAACTGGCACGACGTTGGGCGCCCGATGTCTACAAGGGGTTCGTGAAAGATTCATCGCACCTGGCGATGGATGATATTAAGGACTCTATTGCCGAGCTGGTGTATTACCGTGAGCATGTTTTGAAAATTTAGCGGGTAGTGGGGTAGGGGTTCCCACGCAGAGCGTGGGAACCAGAAATTTTGTACTCTCACTCGTACCCTCATTCCTTTTTCCTCGTTCCCACGCTCTGCGTGGGAATGCACAGGCTTCAGGCTCTCGTGCAGTCAGAGGTTCTCTCACAGAGCATGGGCACCATAATTACCACTCCTTGCATACCTGAATCAAACCGGTTTCACCCTGATAATTTCGTGCACTTGAATAACGCCAGTGTTCCGGTAAATCAACATAGCCTCGTTTGACCGGGTTGTTGTGAATGTATTCCACTTTCTGTTCTAGCATCTTGTTATTCTGTATCCATTCAGGGTGTACACCTTCCTGCCAGAACTGGTAATTACGATCTGTCTTATGTGCTTTTTTATAAAACATCAGTTGGTCGAGAATGGTTCTTATGTGGTTTTTCTGAAAATACGGGATTAGTTTTCGTGCGGTGTGGGATTTAAATCGCATCATATCTTTTTGCAGGTTCTGGCTTTGCGCAACCCTATGTATGTGATTTTCCAGAATAACAAAGGCGTAAAGTTTGAGGGTTTCATTTTGAAGAAATCGGAGTGAGTCGAGCAGGATGTTGACGGTTGCTGGTTGAGTAAATGCAGGTATCCAGTGAAGTACGGTGAGAGTTACAAAATGTGGTAGTTTGTTGTCGGTGAACTGGTAGCGACTTCGTCCCATGAAGTGGATTCCTTATTTTGATCTGTCATCTGGAACGAGCATACAGTATGGGCGTTATTATGCTTAGTGAGGGAACGAGAAATGAGAAAATTTCCTATGTTCTGGCCGGGTATGGTTCCCACGCGGAGCGTGGGAACCAGGAGTGTGGGTGCTGGAGCGTGCTCACTATCCCTCGTTCTTACGCTCTTTTTATCCCTCGTTCCACGCTCTGCGTGGGAATGCGTATTATATTTCTACAGGCGTATCCGCCCGGTTACCCCATTCCGACCAGGACCCCGGGTAACCCCTGACCCGTTCATAGCCCAGGTGTTTCAGCATCACATAGGACAGGGCTGAACGGTGGTGGGTCTGGCAATACACGATAATTTCCCTGTCGGCGGTGAGCCCGAGTGCATCCAGTTTTGATTTGAGTTCGGCGTCGGGCAGTAGACGGTAGTGCCGGGCTTCATCCATGCCATCGGTCCATTCAAAGCGAATCGCGCCGGGGATGCGTCCCGCACGTTCGGCAAATTTTTTGCTGCCGTCGTATTCACCTTCGCTACGTGCATCCAGCAGGGCGACATCGCTGTTTTGCAGGTTCTGTAAAATGTAATCGGTGTCGGCAACCACATCCATATGGGTGTAACTGACCGCGTAGTTGGTCTGTGCGCTGTGTGTCACATCGGCCACCAGTGGATGCTCTTCTTTGAACCAGCTGATGATGCCGCCATTGAGTAGCGAGGTCTTGAAATGCCCCATGGCGTGCAGGGTCCAGATCAGGCGGGCGGCCTTACCGCCACCTTCTTCGTCATAGGCCACGACGTGGGTGTCTTCGGTCATGCCCAGGGTCGACAGGATGTGGCCGAAGCGCTCGGCATCGGGTAGCAGGCCCATGGTGGGTTTGCTGATGGCGGTGACATAGGCGTAATCGAGGAATACGGCGCCGGGAATGTGGGCCTGTAGATACTGGCTGTGCTTGCTCAGGTCAACCAGCAGGAGCTTGTCATCGGCCAGGTGCTGTTCGAGTTCATCGGGTTCAATAATCAGGGGGAGGCTCGTCATCTATTTTTCTCTTTTATTTACTGGGCTTCAAAATGGTGTTTTCAGCCGGTTTGGTGTCATCGGTCTGTGGGTAATCCAGGGTGTAATGCAGGCCGCGGCTTTCCTTGCGCTGCATCGCGCAGCGGATAATTAAGTCGGCGACCACGGCGAGATTACGCAGTTCAATCAAATCATTGGTGATGCGGAAGTTGCCGTAATAGTCATCGATCTCCGACAGTAATAAATCAATGCGCCGCTTGGCACGCTGCAGGCGTTTATCGGTGCGAACTATGCCGACATAGTCCCACATGAAGTGGCGCAGCTCATTCCAGTTATGGGAAACCACCACTTCTTCATCGGAATTGGTGACCCGGCTTTCATCCCATGGGCGGATCTCATCCCATTCATAGTCATCCGCCAGCTGTGATTTGATGTGGTCACTGGCCGATTGGGCAAATACCAGGCATTCCAGTAGCGAGTTGCTGGCCATGCGATTGGCACCGTGCAGGCCGGTAAAGGCGGTCTCGCCTATAGCGTAGAGGTGGTCAACATCGGTGCAGCCGTTGAGGTCGGTCATAATGCCGCCACAGGTGTAGTGGGCCGCGGGCACCACGGGTATGGGCTGTTTGGTGATGTCTATACCCAGTTCCCTGCATTTGGCATAAATGGTCGGGAAGTGGGAGGTAATAAAGGCCGCCGGCTTGTGGCTGATGTCGAGGTACATGCAGTCTGCACCGAGGCGTTTCATTTCATGGTCGATGGCACGGGCGACGATGTCACGGGGGGCCAGTTCGGCGTGTTTATCAAAGCGATCCATAAAGCGCCTGCCGTTGGGCAGTTTTAACTTGCCGCCTTCGCCACGCAGTGCCTCGCTGATGAGGAAGGACTTGGCGGAAGGATGAAACAGGCAGGTCGGGTGGAACTGCATGAATTCCATGTTGGCCACCCGGCAGCCCGCACGCCAGCCCATGGCAATACCATCACCGGTGGAGCCATCGGGGTTAGTGGTATAGAGGTAGACCTTGTTGGCACCGCCGGTGGCGAGTACCACGAAGCGGGCCTGGAAGGTCTCCACATGGCCGCGTGACTTGTTGAGTACATAGGCACCAATACAGCGGTTATGTTTGAGTCCCAGTTTGCTGCCGGTGATCAGGTCAACCGCAATATGGTCTTCGAGTAGCTCGATATTCTTTTCATGGCGTGCATGGTTGATCAGGGTGGTTTCCAGCGCCTTGCCGGTGGCATCTGCCGCATGGATGACGCGGCGGTGGCTGTGGCCGCCCTCACGGGTCAGGTGGTAGTGTTTGCTGCCATCCTTGTGCTTGTCGGCGGTAAAGGGTACCCCCAGCTCGGCCAGCCAGCGGATAGTCTCCGGCCCGTGTTCTACGGTAAAGCGTACCGCCTGCTCATCACACAGGCCACCACCGGCATTAAGCGTGTCCTGGATATGGGATTCGAAGGAATCTTCGTCCCTGAGTACAGCGGATATACCCCCCTGGGCGTGGTAGGTACTGCCGGCATTCTCCGGGCCCTTGGCAATCACTGCGACACTTGCATGGGGGGCCAGGCGTAGCGCCAGACTCAATCCTGCTGCGCCACCGCCTATTATGAGAACCTCGTGGCGAAATGGTTGTCTATTGTTTAAATTCTTGGGCATCGATAAGGTTGAGTCTTTATGTCAGTATGTGAATCAGGTATGGTTCTGCCTTTCAGGCCAGATGTTACACCAGATTGTAGCATCCAGCCTAAACGAACTATAGTAGGCTATGAGAGTCACACTAAACAGGCACAGGATGTGCCCAGCGGAGGACAGGCCCGGATGGGCGAGCGAGAAATTGACCAGGCTCTGGTAGAGCGAGTACAGCAGGGCGATAAGCGTGCGTTCGATATCCTGGTATTAAAATACCAGCAGCGAATTATTAATTTGGTTAGCCGTTTTGTACGCAATTCTGACGAGGTTCAGGATGTGGCGCAGGAGGCCTTTATCAAAGCTTACCGTGCCCTGAAAAACTTCCGTGGCGACAGTGCCTTTTATACCTGGATGTACCGTATCGCGATCAATACCGCAAAAAATTACCTGGTCTCGTCAGGCCGGCGAGTGACAACGTCCGCGGTGGATGCCCAGGATGCAGAGCAGTATGACAGTGGCGACTGGCTCAGGGAATACGCAACACCGGAGCGAGAATTACTTGCCGAGGAGATTAAACAGGTCATTAATAAAACCATAGTCGAATTACCCGATGACCTGAAAGATGCCATTACCCTGCGTGAAATGGAAGGCCTGAGTTATGAAGACATTGCAGAGGTCATGGATTGCCCCATTGGTACCGTGCGTTCACGGATTTTCAGGGCCCGTGAAGCCATTGATATAAAACTCAGGCCGCTGCTTGATAATGAATAGGTTGAGGTCTTAATTATGACAAATCGAGACGAAAAAATTTCCGCATTACTGGATGACGCACTAGACGTTAAGGAGTTGCATGAGTTTATGCAGGACCTTAAGCGCGATCCGCTGGATGATGCCGCACGTATAAAACGTTACCGGCTGGCGGGTGAGGCGATGCGTGGCGAGATGAACCAGGCATCATTTATGGATGTATCGGGTGCGGTACAGCGAGCCATTGAGCAGGAGCCGGCCATGGATGATGTCGCGGTGATAGCTAAACCCGGTGTATTTAATTTTTCTGCCTGGTTGCGCCCCCTGTCCGGTATAGCAGTAGCGGCATCCGTTGCGGTGGTGACGGTGGTGTCATTCCGTAGCCTTGAAACCGATAGCATAGATAATACGCCATCACTGGCCGCGCAGCAGGTGATCGCTCCCCAGCCCGTCAATGTTGCCAGTGTTACACCCATTAACCCGGCCATCGCGGTCAATGTACGTGCTGCCTCAACCCTTGATAGCCAGGCTGCGCAGTTACGTAATCAACAGCTGCGTAAGTACATCATCGATCACTCGGGCTATGCGGGACAGACGGGTATGCAGGGCGTTATACCTAATGCCAGGGTGGTTGGTTTTGATGAGCCAGCTAAACCCTGATGCGTATCCTGCTATCCTTTTTTTTCAGCCTCTCCGTATTGCTGTCATCGCTCGTGCAGGCCGACGAGCTGGATGTGTTGCTGAAAAAAATGATGCAGGCATCAAAAAATAATAATTACGAAGGTGTACTGGTGGTTCGCCATGCGGACCAGCTGGATGCGATGCGTGTACAGCATGGCAAGAATGACAAGGGTGTCTGGGAGAGCATGGAGTCACTCACCGGTGAGCCACGCCAGGTAATCCGGCAACAGGACCAGGTCACTACTATCTTTCCACAGCGTCACCTGGTGACGGTCAGCCACAACCTGGATGCATCATCCCTGCATCCACAGCTGCCCGATAATATTGAGTTACTGAAAAAATTCTATAAGTTAAAACTTATGGGTGCTTCCCGTGTGGCCAACAGGGATGCAGAGACGCTGCAGTTAACACCGAAGGACCAGTACCGTTATGGCTTTAAGTTCTGGCTCGATAAAGACACGGGACTGTTATTGCGATGCGACCTGCTGGATGAAAAATTAAATGTTGTCGAACAGCTTATGTTTAGTGAGCTGAGTATTATCGATCAGTTGCCTGACAATGCGCTGGCCATGGATGCATTTAAAGGCTTTAAGCAGGTCGACCTGGATGAGGGGCGTCAACAGTCATTGACACATCAATGGCAGGCAAAAAAATTGCCTGCCGGTTTTATGCTCACACGGATGAGTATAAATACCGGTGCCCAGGAGCCGGTGCATCATCTGGTTTACAGTGATGGTATGGCATCGGTCTCGGTGTTTATAGAAAAACACACTAGTGATGAAACATCGCTCATGGGTGATTCATCCATGGGTGCGGTGAATGCCTACAGTTTCCATCGCGAGGGTAATCACATTACAGCCATCGGTGAGGTGCCCGTTGCAACGGTGCGCATGATTGGCCAGTCAGTCGAGGCGGTTAAACATGATTGAAGAGACTGCGATTGTGGTAGCCGTCGAGGGTGGTGACGTACTGTTACAGACACAGCGTCGTTCTGCCTGTCAGTCCTGTCGTGTTAAGCAGGGTTGTGGTACCTCGGTACTGGCCAAAGTTGTGGGTCAGCGCAGTAGCCAGATCCGTATCCAGAACACACTCAATGCCAAACTGGGCGATGAGGTTGTACTGGGGCTGAATGAAAATGCACTGGTGCAGGGTTCGCTCATGGTTTATGCCCTGCCACTGGTGATGATGTTAGTGTTTGCGGTGATTGCGGAATACTGGGCATCGACGCAGGATATGAACACGGAATTGCTGGCCATACTCGGTGCTGTGCTGGGTTTTGTTTCGGCTTTAATGATCACGCGTTTCTATATTACAAACCGGCGTGTTAAGTCTGCCATCAATCCCCACATGTTACGTAGAGTGCATACAGTATTGCCTCATCGTGATACCATGCTGGCACCCTGATTCACTTTTATTTTATCTGCTATTCCATCTCTGAGAGGTTCATATGTTGCTGGGCTGTTTTCGCTGGTCGATACTAGTTACCCTTCTCGCTGTTTTGCCCCTGAAGGTAATGGCACAGGCCTTACCCGATTTTGTTGAGCTGGTTGAGCAGTACAGTCCCGCCGTGGTTAATATCAGTACAACGCATAAAGAAGTGGAAGGGCACCCCTGGGGTAAATTGAATATCCCGGAGCACTCACCCTTCGGTGAATTATTTAAACATTTTCTTGATGATGAAGGCGTAATGCCGCCACGGCCCGAAGATGCCAGTTCCCTGGGTTCGGGCTTTATCCTGTCGGCGGATGGTTATGTCCTGACTAACCACCATGTAATTGCCGATGCGGATGAAATTATGGTGCGCCTGAGTGACAAGCGTGAATTAAAGGCGGAGGTCATTGGTAGCGATAAATACACCGATGTCGCTCTGTTGAAAGTGGATGCCGATAAGTTACCCGTGGTAAAGATTGGTTCTTCGGAAAAAATAAAGGTGGGTTCGTGGGTGCTGGCGATAGGCTCACCCTTCGGTTTTGATCATTCCGTCACTGCCGGTATTGTCAGTGCCAAGGGGCGCAACCTCCCCAGGGCCAGTTATGTGCCTTTCATCCAGACCGATGTCGCTATTAACCCGGGTAACTCGGGTGGTCCCCTGTTTGACCTGCAGGGTCAGGTGATCGGTATCAATTCCCAGATTTATAGCCGTACCGGTGGCTTTATGGGGCTGTCTTTTGCCATACCCATCGAAGTGGCGATGGATATAGTCAAACAGATTAAGGCCGGTGGCACGATAACCCGTGGCTGGCTGGGGGTGTATATACAGGAGGTTACCCAGGAACTGGCGGAGTCCTTTGGTCTCGACAAGCCGGTGGGTGCACTGGTATCACAGGTTATCGAGGGGAGTCCGGCGGAAAAATACGGTATCAGGGCCGGTGATGTGATCCTCGCCTTTAATGGCCAGGCGATTATTGATTCTTCGGATTTGCCGCCACTGGTGGGGCGTGTCCAGGTGGGTGAAAAGGCCAGGATAAAATTATTGCGCGATGGCAGGACTAAAGAGATCAAGCTGGTTATAGAGCAGTTACCAGAAGAAGGTGATGCGGCCGCTGAGGCACCCAAGGGCCCTTCGGTCAACCGCATTGGCCTGAGCGTATCGTCGCTGGATGCAAAAACCCAGGCCGAGCTGGGTCGTGGTGTGCGCATCGACCAGGTCTCCCCGGACAGTATTGGTCAACGTGCCGGCCTGCGTCCGGGGGATATTATCCTGCAAATTGATCGAAAAAATGTAGAAAATGCAGCAGAGTTCAGGAAAATAGTTGCCAAACTGCCCACAGGCCGTATGATTCCGGTTCTGGTTCACCGCCAGGGCGCGGATCAGTTCATTGTACTGAAAATTCCCCAGAGTGAGTGAGCAGGACAGGTGACAGGTTTCAGGGTTTATATCCGTCACGGCTGTCACCTGTGTGAGGACCTTCTCGAGCAGTTGAGGCTATTACAGCAACAGCATCACTTCGAGATCGAACTCGTAAATATAGATGCAGACCCGGAGCTGGTTAGGCAATACGGTACACTGGTGCCGGTTGTTACCCTGGGTGAACAGCAAATTTGTCATTACTTTTTAGATCAGGCTGCATTATTGCAGGCCTTAGGCAGTACAGATAACTAATGCAGAATATTCGTAATTTTTCCATTATTGCTCATATCGATCACGGGAAATCCACACTGGCTGACCGCTTTATTCAAACCTGCGGTGGCCTGACGGCGCGTGAAATGGGTACCAAGGGGCAGGTGCTTGATTCCATGGAGATCGAGCGTGAGCGTGGTATCACCATCAAGGCGCAGTGTGTAACCCTCAACTACAAGGCCTCGGATGGTGAGGTCTATCAGCTGAATTTCATCGATACCCCCGGACATGTGGATTTCTCCTATGAGGTCTCCCGTTCCCTCGAGGCCTGTGAGGGTGCATTGCTGGTGGTCGATGCCTCCCAGGGTGTAGAGGCGCAGAGCGTGGCCAATTGCTATACCGCGATTGACCTGGGTCTGGAAGTGATGCCCGTGCTCAATAAAATCGATCTGCCCGCAGCGGATGCGGATCGTGTGAGCCAGGAAATCGAAGATATTATTGGTATCGAGGCCCACGATGCCTGCCGGGTCAGCGCCAAGTCGGGTATAGGTATAGATGAGCTGCTGGAGCGACTGGTGAAGCAGATTCCGCCGCCCGTGGGTGATCCCGATGCACCCCTGCAGGCCTTGATTGTGGATTCATGGTTCGATCCCTATGTTGGCGTCATCATCCTGGTGCGGATCAAGCACGGCCGTATCAGGAAATCGAATAAAATGCAGGTGATGTCCACCGGTCGAAGTTTTGGCGTCGATAGTGTTGGCATCTTTACCCCCAAGCGCACCGAGAGTAGTGAGCTGTCGGCCGGGCAGGTGGGCTATATTATTGCCGGCATGAAGGAAATCGATTCTGCAAAAGTCGGCGATACCATCACACTGACTGACCGGCCTGCGACAGAAGCCCTGCCGGGCTTCAAGGAAGTCCAGCCCCGGGTATTTGCCGGCATGTTCCCGGTGGAGGCGGATGATTTTAATGACTTCCGTGAAGCCCTGGAAAAACTGACACTGAATGATTCAGCGCTGCAGTATGAGCCAGAAAACTCCTCGGCACTGGGCTTTGGTTTCCGTATTGGATTCCTTGGTCTGTTGCACATGGAAATTGTGCAGGAGCGCCTGGAGCGTGAGTATGACCTGTCACTCATTACCACGGCGCCGACGGTGGTCTATGAATTGCTCACCACCAAAGATGAAGTCATCCAGATCCATAACCCGGCTGACTTACCTGAGCCGAATTACATAGCTGAAATTCGTGAGCCGATTATTACCGCCCATATCCTGGTACCCCAGGAGTACCTGGGTAGTGTCATCAGCCTCTGTGTTGATAAGCGCGGCGTACAGACAAACATGCAGTATATGGGTAGCCAGGTGACCCTGACCTATGAAATGCCCTTATCTGAAGTGGTCATGGATTTCTTTGATCGCCTGAAATCAGTGAGCCGGGGCTATGCCTCCTTCGATTATGATTTCAAATGCTTCCAGGCAGCAAAAATGGTCAAGGTCGATATACTGATCAATAGTGAGAAAGTAGATGCCCTGGCCGTGATTCTCCATGAGGACCAGGCGCAGCGTCGTGGTCGTGAAGTGGCCGACAAGATGCGCGAACTGATTCCCCGACAGATGTTTGATATCGCCATACAGGCCGCTATAGGTCGTCATATTATTGCCAGGAGTACGGTTAAGGCCCTGCGTAAAAATGTACTGGCCAAGTGTTATGGTGGTGACGTTTCACGTAAGAGAAAACTGCTGGATAAGCAGAAAAAAGGTAAAAAACGCATGAAACAGTTTGGTAAGGTGGAAATTCCACAGGAAGCATTCCTTGCTGTTTTGAAAATTGATAGTGATTAAAGAGTATCGAACATGACATTTGATTTTGCATTTTTTCTAATGATAGGCGCCCTGATTACCGGTATTGTCTGGGGCCTGGACAGCTGGTTGCTGGCACCAAAAAGAAAAAACAACCCATATGAATACAGTTCGGAGTCATTGGGCACAGTGCGTTCGGGTAAAGAGCCGGTGCTGGTCGAGTATGCCCGATCCTTCTTCCCGGTATTGCTTATTGTATTTTTATTGCGTGGTTTCCTGGTCGAGCCATTCCGGATCCCATCGGGCTCGATGATACCCTCCCTGTATATCGGTGACTTTATCCTGGTGAATAAATTTTCCTATGGTATCCGCATGCCGGTATTTAACACCAAGATGGTGGCAATAGATGATCCGCAGCGTGGTGATGTTGTGGTCTTCAGGTACCCACGTGATCCATCCATCGATTATATTAAGCGTGTAATCGGTTTACCCGGTGACCATATTGCTTATTACAACAAAGTGCTCTATTTAAATGGTAAACCTGTAAAAAGGAACTTCACGGCTGCATACGAAGGTCCGGGCGAAGAAAATCGTGCCAATCAATATGTTGAAGATCTGGATGGTATAAAGCATGACATCCTGTTGATCCCGGGGCGGCCGGGGCTGGATGCAGAATATATAGTGCCTGAAGGCCACTATTTTATGATGGGCGATAACCGTGATAACAGTAACGATAGCCGTTACTGGGGCGTGGTTCCTGATAAATACCTGGTGGGTAAGGCCTTCATGATCTGGATGAACTGGGATAATGGCATAGGTTTTGAACGCATCGGTCAATTTATAGAATAAGAGAGAGAATTAGCCATGTTAAAAAAACAGAAAGGTCTAACTGCAATTAGCTGGATTATTGTGCTTGGCATAGTGGGTGTCCAGGCAATGCTCGCCTTGCGAGTAATTCCTATATATCTGAATGATGAATCTATTAAGTCAGTGATGCAAGGACTTGAGACGGATAGTACGGCAGCTGGTGAAACACCAAAACAAATTCGAGAGTTAATTAATCGCCGTTTAAGTATTAATGGTATTAGTGAATTTGAAAATAATAAGGAAGCCTTTAAATTTAAAAAAACCACTAGTGGCATGGATGTGACTTTGAATTATGAAAAACGTGGACCAATATTTGGGAATCTTGAATTTGTTGCTACATTTGAGCATAAGATAAAGATCCCAAATCGCTAAATACTGATATTTTTATGACATTATCTCCAGCTTTGAATAAGCTCATTAATAAGCTTGATTACCGGTTTGATAATGAAAACTTTCTCCTTGAAGCTCTAACCCATCGCAGCGCATCATCAAAAAATAATGAGCGCATGGAATTTCTTGGTGACAGTATCCTCAATTTTGTAATTGCCAGTGAACTGTTTGAAAGTTACCCGGAATATGATGAAGGTGACTTGAGTCGCCTGAGAGCTAACCTGGTCAAGAAGGAAGGGCTGGCAAAAGTCGCCCATGATCTTGATCTGGGTGAGTACATCGTTCTTGGTAGTGGTGAGTTAAAGAGTGGGGGCCATAGGCGCGATTCAATCCTTGCGGATACGGTTGAGGCTATTATTGGTGCTGTCTATCTCGATGGTGGTTTCGAGGCAGGTAAACAGTTAATCCTTAAGCTCTATAATGAACAGCTGAATAATTTACCCGATATAGCCACACTAAAAGACCCGAAAACAAGGTTGCAGGAGTTGTTGCAGGGGCAAAAGATGGAGTTGCCGGTTTACCAGGTGCTCAGCATTCAGGGTAAGGCACACCAGCAGACCTTTCACATACAGTGCCATATTAAGGAACTGGATATTACCACTGATGATAGAGCATCCAGTCGTCGCAAGGCAGAGCAATTGGTTGCAGAACGTGCTATCCAGGAAATTCAGGCGCGTAGGCAAAAATCCCCTGTAGGTAAATAATGAGTAGCGTAGTGTAATTTATATGACTGATGACAAACATGCTTTTAAATGTGGTTACATAGCCATTATTGGGCGTCCCAATATGGGCAAGTCCACCTTGCTCAATCACATACTTGGTCAGAAATTAAGTATTACATCGCGTAAGCCACAGACGACACGTCACCAGATACTGGGTGTTAAAACAACAAAAAGCTGCCAGTCCATCTATGTAGATACGCCGGGTATCCATGGCGGTGGTAAGAAAGCCATTAATCGTTATATGAACAAGGCAGCCAGTTCAGTTATACATGACGTTGATGTTATTTTATTTCTTGTGCAGTCACTCAAGTGGACCGATGATGACCAGATGGTGCTAAGTAAGCTGGAGCACGTGGATGTACCTGTAATATTGGTCATCAATAAAACTGACACGGTTGAGAATAAGGATGATATGTTGCCTTATTTGCAGGAGCTTAGCCAGAAGTATAGTTTCGAGCGAATCATCCCGGTGTCTGCAAAAAAAGGCAGTAATGTTAACCAGTTGGAATTGCTGATCGAGGAGCTATTGCCCGAGAACCAGCCGCTATTCAGTGAAGATCAATTGACCGATCGAAGCGAGCGCTTCCTGGTGGCAGAAATTATTCGTGAAAAGCTTATTCGAGAACTGGGTAATGAGTTGCCTTACCAGACAACGGTTGGTATTGAGCAATATAAAGAAAAAGAAAATATTACCGAAATACATGCGGTGATCCTGGTAGAGACCAAGGGCCAGAAGGCAATTATCATTGGTAATAAGGGTATGCGCCTGAAAAGTATCGGCACCAAAGCTCGAAAGGATATGGAAAAGCTTATCGACCAGAAAGTGTTTTTACAACTCTGGGTGAAAGTTAAGGAAGGTTGGTCAGATAGTGAATCGGCACTGAGAAGCCTGGGTTATGATTCTGACTAAAAATGTTTTATGAGAGTCCAGGATCAGCCTGCCTATATTCTCCATCAACGACCTTTCAGGGATACCAGCCAGATCATTGAATTGTTTAGCCGTGATTATGGTCGTTTATCAGTCATTAGTCGTGGTAGTCGCAGTGCAAAATCAAAACTTAAATCTACCCTTCAGCTATTTCAACCCTTACATGTCTCATGGTCCGGTAAGGGTGAATTGCCGTTACTGACCAGGGCAGAACCCGCCGAATACAAGCCCCCCGTTATAAAATCACGTGCACTTCCCTGTGGTTTTTATATCAATGAGCTCATAGTGCGATTATTGCATCAGCATGATATCCACGAAGAGCTGTTCGATTTATATCATAATGTAATGTATGCATTTGGTAATAATGATGAACTTGAGGTAACGCTACGGCTGTTTGAAAAGGAGTTGTTACAACTCCTGGGTTTTGGGCTTAATCTGGTTTCAGATGCCGATAGCGGTGAGTTGATTGATGAACAGTCTGACTATATTTATTATATCGAACATGGTCCTGTAAGAGTGACGAGCCTGGTCAAGACAGATCAGCTGATCATTTCAGGTAAAAGCCTGCTTGCATATGAGAAGAGTGTGTTAGATTCGGGTTCCGTGCGCAGGGAAATAAAGCAACTAATGAGAAATATAATTAATTATTATATTGGGAGCAAACCCCTGAGAAGCAGGGAGTTATTTCGTTAGATCTGGGTTTTATTTAGAAACGCGGCTTTTGTCTGGGTCTGACCATTACGGCCATAGGTCGTTTCATTAGTCGAGTTATGGCCTGTCATTATATCCATGACTTCTCGTGCGAGTTTGTTCCTGCGTTGCAGCAGGCGACCATTAATTTCATTCTGATTTTTACAGGCCTGAATTTTTACCTGTGTCGCTTGCCATTGTTTGACAAGCTGTTGACTGTTTACCTGTTGTTGCAGAAACGATGTGAAATCAGTATTGCCCGTTAGTTGTTGGCGTTGATTATCCAGTGTGTCCAGCCGGGTAATAATGCTCTGTTTTACCTCAGCAAGACTGAGCAGGTTTTCATACTGGTTACTATTTAATGCCGTCATTTCATCCTGCAGGCATTTTAGTAATTTGTCTGAGTGCTCATTAATAGCATTAAAGAGAGTTGGTATATCGGTGTTGAGAGACATTATTCAGTCAGTGCCTTTTCCAGGTTAATCAGGTTTTCTGCAATACGTTCAGGGTCGAGCGGGTAATTGCCCCTGGCTATTTCCTGTTTGATTGCAGCTACTTTTTCTGCATCTACGTCAGGTAAGGCATCCAGTTGTTGTTTCAGTTCACCAATCTGCAGGCCTTCGGCAGACAGGCTAACCGTATCACCTGATGCAGGACGGCTCTCTGCCTGTGACACCGTTTTATTTGACGAGCTAGTCTTGCTCGTATTACTGGCCATGGCGTCGGTTGTAGACCGGTTTATATTGTTAATAGGGCTCATCGTCATTCCTGATCGCTTTCTCTCATAGATAGATATCGGCTAATTTTTCCATAACTTTAATGATTTTTCATATTTATCTTAGTTATAGGTGGTTACTTCACCATTTTGGGTCACTATGCCTTCGATTATACGGTTTGATGACAGGTTTTTGACGCGTATACGATCACCTCGGGCACCATCCATCATCGCCTGGCCGGCCATTTTTATTGAAAAAGTATCTGATTTTGCGATCAGGCCGACCTGCTGGCCACGCTTTACCAGCAGTTGGGGTTTCACCTGGCTCGGCTTTATGACCTGGTTCTTGAGTATGCTACGTCGTACCTGTTGGCCTATGAGCCTGTTTTTATCAGTAAAGTAGCCCGCGTTAAGTTTTGCCAGGTTGGTCTCGACAGCGATAACATCAGTATTAGTTATAATATGGCCCTTTGTTAGTGGTGATGCCGTTTTATAGACCGGTGTGTACAGGTTCACCATAGCAGAGACATACAGGGCCCAGGGTTTGGGGCCGGTACAGCGTACCCCCACCGTTGTTTTGCCCATGGCCTGGCTTCCGGGTGCGAGGAATGTCTCAAGGGCTTGTGGGCAGGCCTGTAGCTGCAGTCGAGTGTCCAGGTGACCCACATCTATTTCGGCCCGTGTGTACTGGCCGGGTTGTAATTGTTCATGTAAAAATTGCTCAACTGCTGAGATGATGGCCGGGTGGCTCTGCTCATCTGTCGCCGGTTCTGCATGACCCACATTGGTGATGATCAGGTTCATCATCAGTATGCTGGTGAGTAATGCAGTTAAGGTCTTCATGTCGCGTGTAATTCATCCAGTAGTTGATCGATTAGACTGAAGAGTTGCGCACTGTAGGTGTTCATTTCTTCAATTTTTTGACAGGCCAGGTCATATTGGCCGTTTAATGATAATGCAGCAATTTCCTTGCCAATTTTGTGAACTTCGGCGTGGGGTGTTTCCATGCGTTTGAAAGCATCGAATTCACTATAATTGGCCAGACCCCTGGCATAATACCATTGGCCGAGTCGGCACTGGGTGTGATCATTGAGTTCATTTTCTGGTATTTCAGCACCCCCATTGACCATATTGGTGAGTTTTATTTTCCAGTTAATATGATCGGCTTTGACGATCTGCAGCAGTATTTCATCCTGGTTGAAGGAGGCAAGCAGGTCGAACTGCCGGTTAATGGCGCGGTTCAATTCACTCGTATTTTCGGCAATCAGGCTAACCTGGTGGTTTTCGTCTTCAACGGCTGAAGTGATCTCATTGAGCTTATTCGCCATTTCCTGGGAAACGGATTGCTGTTCGTTTGCCGATGTTGAGATAGTCTGTACCTGTGAGGTCACTTCATTGACAACCGCGGTGACCTCGCCCAGGGCAATGGCCACTGTCTCCAGGCTATCCAGGCTTTGCCCCAGGCGATCTTTACTGGAACTCACCGAACCACTCACTTCCTCCATCAGGCTGTTCATGGTCGTGGTTACCGTCTCTATTTCCAGTGTTGCCGATTCTGTTTTTGCCGCCAGCTGTTTGACTTCATCGGCAACCACTGCAAAACCGCGACCCGCCTCACCGGCTCGGGCGGCCTCAATCGCGGCATTCAGTGCCAGCAGGTTGGTCTGGTTAGCTATGCCCCTTACCGTTGCGGTGAGATTATTGATTTCGTCCGTAAAACCGGAGAATTTCTGGATACCATTAAACATGTCATTTATGGCTGTTTCCAGCAGGTCCATATCACCCATCATCGATGAAATGGCTGCATTGCCGGATTCGGTTTTTTCATAACTTTCTGTGGCACGGTTGGCTGTATTTTGTGCAGCCTGTGATACCTCTGAGGCAGATGCTGCCATTTGTTCAGTGGCAGCAGCAACACTTGTAAGAGCATGATTAATGTCGGTTGCTTTCTTTTGCAGGGCCATATTCTGGGTGAGAATTTCAAATGTATGCTGTAAGCTATCAAGCCCCGCCTCGGCAACGCTCCCCAGTTTGTCATTATTATCCCTAATATCAGCAAGGGCTTCTGTTAGTACGGAGGCCGTAGCGGGGTGAGTATTGATAAGTTGTTTTACTCGTCGGCAATCTGCCTGTAACGCCGCCTTCAGTATCGGTAAAGCAAAATTTGTCAGTAAAAGTGGATTTGGCATGGGCTTTATTATCTCAGTCGGTATTATTTAGCTTCATGACTAGCGAAACAATCCATTTGGTCTAGTATAGAAAGTATCTTGTTCATTAGTGTAAGTAGCCTATATCCTGAATAATCTACCTACGAAAGTATAGTTTAAATTTTTTATCCTGGTTGAAGTTTAATACGTAATGAAAAATATAGGTCGGTTTCGGCCTGTGGAGTTTGAAATGGCAGGCGTTCTTGATAGAGTTGATAGTCGTACACAGTTGGCGGGGCATAATCGTCTAGAGCTATTACTATTTCGGCTGGGAGGTAAACAGCTATATGGCATTAATGTATTTAAGGTGCAGGAGGTTATCCGGTGTCCTGCGCTGACGCGTCTGCCCAAGGCCAATAATAAGGTCGTCGGCGTGGCGCATTTGCGTAATAAAACCATACCCGTAATGGACCTGGGGCTGGCGATTAATAACAGGCCAATAGCTAATATCGAAGAAAGCTTTGTGATTGTCAGTGAATATAATCGTTATACCCAGGGCTTCCTGGTGCATGCTGTTGACCGAATTGCCAATATGAACTGGCAGGATATATTGCCACCGCCCAAGGGGAGTGGTGCCAGTAGTTATCTTACGGCGGTGACCCATATCGATAAGGAACTGGTGGAAATTATTGATGTGGAGAAGGTGTTCTCCGATATTATGGGGATGCCGGAAGAGGTTGATCAGGAGATACTGGATGATGCGATAGAGAATCGAGCAGAGCATCCGAAGCATATACTGGTGGTGGATGATTCTTCTGTGGCACGTAACCAGATAAAGCGTGTACTCGACAAGGTCGGCATTGAGTGTACCCTGGCTAATGATGGCCAGGAAGGGCTGGAAATACTTGAGCGCTGGGCGAGTGAGGACCAGCCGGTAGAAGAAAAAATATCACTGGTCATCTCAGATATTGAAATGCCACGAATGGATGGTTATACCCTAACAACAAAAATACGCCAGAATCCTCGCCTGGACAAATTATACGTCATGTTGCATACATCATTGAGTGGTGTATTTAATAACAGCATGGTCGAAAAAGTAGGTGCAAATCATTTCATACCCAAATTTAAGCCTAATGAACTGGCGCAGAGTGTATTGAATATAATAAATGATAAGGATGTCACCGAGGGTCTGGAAGAAATTTCTGAAGAATAAAGCTGTTAAAGCTGATACCATTTTACAACTAATTAACTGGGCTAAAAGCTGTGTGAATGTATGACAACATGTTATACACCGGATGAATATAAAAATTTCCAGAAATTTCTGGAAGATGCCTGTGGTATTGTCCTTGGTGAAAACAAGCATTATCTTGTGTCTAGTCGCCTCAATCGTTTAATGCGCGAAAGCCAGATTGACTCATTGCAGTCACTGGTAGATGCACTGTCCAAACTGGGGGCCACAGGGCTGCGTACCAAAGTAGTTGAAGCAATGACGACTAATGAAACCCTGTGGTTTCGTGATACCTATCCGTTCGAAGTCTTAAGTAAGGTCATATTCGAAGAATATAAAAAGGAGCGTAAATCAGCTTTACGTATCTGGTCTGCAGCCTGCTCCAGTGGCCAGGAGCCCTACTCGATTAGTATGATTGCTGATGAATACGCCATGCATAATCCCGGTTTTCAGCTTGAAGTGGTAGCCACTGATATCTCCCAGTCAATCCTTAATGATGCCAAAGAAGCGAAGTATGATGCTTTAGCGCTGGCACGTGGTTTATCAGAAGAGCGTAAGCGTCGTTATTTTTCGGCCATAGGTAACGAATGGCAGGTCAATGCGAAAATTCGTTCACGAGTAAGCTTCAGGGAAAATAATTTATTACAGAACTATGCCCCGTTGGGCAAGTTTGACGTTATCTTTTGCCGTAATGTACTGATTTATTTCTCAGCCGAATCTAAATCGGACATCCTCAACCGCATGGCAAAATCATTGAATCCCCGGGGCTTCCTGATCCTGGGTGCCTCAGAATCTATTGCCCAGTATTGTGATGCTTTTGAAATGGTCCGTGCCAGTGCAGGGGTTGTTTATCGCCTTAAACCGGCTTATTGAAAACAAGTCGTTAGTCGAAAACCCTTGCGATGTTCTTTTATTATGGTTTCATCTTTGTAGACTTCCGACTTCCGACTTCCGACTTCCGACTTCCGACTTCCGACTTCCGACTTCCGACTTCCGACTTCCGACTTCCGACTTCCGACTTCCGACTTCCGACTTCCGACTTCCGACTTCCGCTCTAATTGCCACAAGCGGCAATAATTGCCGCTAAATATTCCATTCCTGAGTTTTAAAACTTCTAAGTTATTGAAATAGCAGATTAATTTTTTTTGGCATTGCCTTTGCATTAGTACATGCAAGACGGAGAAAATGATGCCTATTAATTTTGACAAAGCACTGGGAGTACACGACAACGCGCTGCTGCTATTTGAGCGCAGGAACCAGTTGCTGGCTGAAAATATTACCAATGCCGATACGCCCAATTACAAGGCGCGTGATATTGATTTTGACAGTGTATTACGTGGTCAACAGTCAGGCCAGCTGGCAATGACGGCGACACGGAAGGGTCATATTTCTTCATCGACAAATACCATTGATCAGCATATCGATTACAGGGTGCCTACACAGAGTTCTGCCGATGGTAATAGCGTGGATGTACAGCAGGAGAAAGCGGCATTTGCCGAGAATGCGGTGCGTTATCAAACCACAGTGGCGATTCTATCCAGGCGTTTTTCAGGCCTGACTAATGCATTTAAGGGTGAATAGTAATGTCCGTATTCAAAGTATTTGATATAGCCGGTTCAGGTATGAGTGCACAGATGCTGCGATTAAATACCGTAGCGAGTAACCTGGCCAATGCAGAAACCATGGCATCGACACCAGAGGCGGTTTACAGGGCCAGGCACCCGGTTTTCAAAAGCGTTTTAAATGAAATGGAAATGGCCGGTAACCAGGGTCTTGCTACAGTCAAAGTGCAGGGCATAGTCGAAAGCGATACAGCCGCTGTTCCTCATTACATGCCGGGACACCCGCTGGCAAATCAAGAAGGTTATGTGTATAGCCCCGGCATTAATGCTATTGAAGAAATGGCGGATATGATTTCCGCATCACGTAGTTACCAGAACAATGTTGAAGTCCTGTCTACAAGCAAAGAATTACTATTACGTACCCTGCAGCTGGGGCGTTAAAGGTGAAGCACTATGCAAGTGAATAATAATTACTCAAATATCGGATTAACTACAGCGCAGGAAGCGGCGAATAGTAAAAGTAAAGAAGGCAGTGAACTGGGTCAGGATGCTTTTCTTAAATTAATGACGACCCAGTTAAGTAACCAGGATCCGTTTGAGCCTATGGATAATGGTGACTTCCTGGCACAGATGGCCCAGTTCGGCACAGTAAATGGAGTTAACGAACTGGTTGAATCATTTGATGATCTTACTACCAGTTTCCAGACGGCCCAGGCCGTACAGGCATCCAGTTTAATAGGGCGTAATGTGCTGGTTGAACATGACCAGGCGTATTTGCCCGCTGACAGTGACCTGGTTGGTGCCGTTAATATCGAGTCCAGTGCCGATGCAGTAACGTTAAACATATACGATGCCGCTGATTCATTAATTGGTCGTGTGGAACTGGGACAGCAGCCTAAGGGCCTGATGCAGTTTAACTGGGATGGCACAAACCTCGCGGGACAGCGCACATCAGCAGGTCGTTATCGAATTGAAGTTGAGGCGTCATATGATGGTAAGGCAGAGGCCCTGACAACCATGGTCTCGGCCAATGTATCCAGCCTGACCCTGGGTGGTGTAGGTAAAGATATGCAAGTTGAATTAGAGCATCTTGGCCGGGTTGAATTTGGCCAGGTGTTACAGATTTTATAAGAGTGATCCGAGGAGAATAATTATGTCGTTTAATATTTCATTGAGTGGTCTTAACGCAGCGTCTTCGGATTTATCTGTGACCAGTAACAATATTGCCAATGTAGGCACAACCGGTTTTAAGGGTTCACGTGCAGAGTTTGCCGATATCTTTGCCGCATCCCCCCTGGGATCAACTTCAAATGCGATGGGTGATGGTGTTGTACTTGCTAATGTATCGCAGCAGTTTAATCAGGGTAATCTGGAATTTACCGAGAATACGCTGGATCTTGCCATCACCGGTGAAGGTTTTTATGTAATGCGAGAGCAGGGCACAAATGATTTAATTTATACACGTGCCGGTGCATTTAATGTGGATCAGAATGGAATTATTGCTAACAGTGCCAGCCAGGTGTTGCAGGTATTCCCTGTTGATGCTGCCGGTACGGTAACTACTACCAGTTTATCCGGCACTATTCCCCTGCAGGTGCCCAATACGGTAGGTACACCACAGGGTACGACACAGGTTGACATCAATTTAAACTTCCCTTCGGATCTTCCTGCGGCCCTGTCTACGGCGGCCATTGATGCCGAGTTTAATGCGGCCTATGGCGGCGGCGATGTAAATGGTCGTGCGCTTGCAACGGTTACGCCAAATACCAATAACTATCACCAGTCAACATCGGCCACCGTGTTTGATTCACAGGGTAATTCTCATATATTAACTATGTATTTTGTCATGAACAATGACCTGAATAATACATGGCAGACACGTGCAACAATGGATGGGTATCCTATACCAAATAGTCTTGGGCCAGGTATACCAACACCTGAAATACAGGGCTTCAATACTCAGAGTCCCACAGAGTTTGATTATTCGGTTACGCCGGACTCGTTTACCATTGATGGCACAGATAACATTGTTTTAAATATTGATTACACCGACGCACCAACACTGGCTGCTGCTATCCAGACGCAGGTTACCGCACAAAGCGGTAACTATACAGTTACTGAAAGTGGCGGAGCTATAACCATTACGCGAAATGCGGGTACAGCAGCTGTGGCTATTACTCTTGCTGATGGTGTTGTTAATGGTTTTGTGAATACAACCGGCACGGCTGGTGTTGCCGCCACTAACCCCAATTTTACAGCCACATGGGATGGCGCCCTGGATTTTGATGGGGCAGGTATACTGCAGACAGCAACATCTACCGATGGCGGTAATATACAGTTCATGCCTTTTGATCCACTCAATGGTGCAAATCCTATTGGATCACCTAACGCAACATTTAATATTGATTTTACAAATGAAGGCAACACCATAACCCAGGAGGCCCAGGGCTCCTTTTCGGTGCAGTCACTGAGTCAGGATGGTTTTGCAACCGGTCGTTTGAGTGGTCTTGAAATTGATGATGAAGGCCTGGTTCGCGCCAGTTTTACCAATGGCCAAACGACGGCACTGGGTAAGGTTGCACTGGCACGATTTGATAATCCACAGGGTCTAAACCAGATCGGAAATACCTCATGGGTAGAAACAGTCGAGTCGGGTGCGGCAACGGCAGGTGAGGCGGGTACCGGTAACTTTGGTTTGATACAGGCAGGTGCGCTGGAAACATCCAATGTGGATCTGACCCAGCAGCTGGTTAAATTAATTACCGCACAACGTAATTTCCAGGCGAATTCAAAAGCGATTGAAACTGCCAATACCATTACACAAACTATCATCAACATTCGTTAAGCACAGGATTAGGTCGAGGATAAGGTCATGGATAAAATGCTTTTCATAGCCATGAATGGTGCCAAACAGGCAATGCAGGCACAGGCCACTATCAGTGATAACCTGGCCAATATTAGCACGGTAGGTTTTAAGGCCAGCCTCGATACCTTCACCAACTGGCATGTTGAAGGCCCCGGTTATAAAACACGTGTTTATAACCAGTTTGAAAACCAGGGTACGGATATGTCTGCGGGTAATTTTGTCACCACGGATCGTGAACTGGATGTGGCGGTCAGGGGGGAAGGCTGGATTGGTGTACGCGCGACAAATGGTGAAGAGGCCTATACCCGTGCCGGCGACCTGCGCCTGGATGCCGTTGGCCGTTTAACTACCGGTGCCGGTCATCCGGTAATGGGTAATGCGGGTCCGATCGTTATACCACCCGCACAGAAAATTGAAATTGGTGCCGATGGTTCCATCAGTATTATCCCGGTTGGGCAGACCGCCGATACCATGGCGATTACTGATCGCATCAAACTGGTTAATCCCGATGCCAGTAAAATGCAAAAGGGCCTGGATGGCCTGATGTGGTTTGTTGATGGCCAGCAGTTAAAGGCCAATCCGGATGCCAAAGTTAATCTTGCGTCCGGTGTGCTCGAACACAGTAACGTCAATGCAGTTTCCGAACTGGTTGAATTAATCCAGAACAGCAGGCAATTTGAAACTAATGTCAAACTCATGCGCACCGCGCAGGAAAATGACGAAGTGTCTGCACGTTTATTAAGAAATAGTTAGTAGGAGTAAAACCATGAATCCTGCATTATGGATTGCCAAAACAGGTCTCGATGCACAGCAAACTCGGCTCTCGGTCATTTCTAATAACCTGGCGAATGTAAATACAACGGGGTTTAAACGCGACCAGGCTGTTTTTGAAGACCTGATTTACCAGAACGTAAAACAGGTTGGTGGGCAGACATCAGAAGATACAGTATCACCATCGGGTATGTCGATTGGTACCGGTGTACGCATCGTAGCCACTGAAAAATTACACACCCAGGGCAACCTCGTGCAAACCGATAACCCCCTGGATATGGCGATTGAAGGTCGTGGTTTTTTCCAGATACTGCGTCCCGATGGTTCGCTCTCCTATACACGTGACGGTTCGTTCCAGGTCGATGCCAATGGTCAGGTGGTGACCGCCAATGGCTACCAGTTGCAACCATCCATCACTATCCCCGCTAATTCACAGAGTATTTCTATCGGTGAAGACGGTGTGGTATCGGTATTAACTGCCGGTGCAACAGCAGCTTCCCAGGTGGGTAATATACAGACCGTTGATTTTATTAATCCCACGGGCCTGCAACCGATTGGAAGTAACCTGTATCTGGAAACAGGTGCCAGTGGTTCACCGCAGACAGGCACGCCAGGTTTGAATGGCCTGGGTGGTCTAACGGCCGGCTCTCTGGAAAGCTCTAATGTGAACGTGGTTGAAGAACTGGTAAACATGATCGAAACACAACGTGCTTATGAAATGAATTCAAAAGTGATTTCGACTACAGATCAAATGCTGCAGTACGTGAGTAATAACTTATAAGTTTTAATTCACTCAGGTATGTGATGATAAAAGGTGAAATTATGAACAGGTTTAGTTTGTTAATAAGTATGGTGATTGTGTCAGGTAGCCAGTTGATGACGGGTTGCGCTACAGCACCACCGGAGCTATCCGAGTTCGAGCCCATTGTTCGCCCCGTGGCGCCCGCAAAACCCAGATACAATAATGGCTCCTTATTCCAGGCACGCAGTATTTCACTGTTTGAAGATCAACGCCCCTATAGTATCGGTGACATCCTGACCATTAATCTGAATGAAAGTACCAGTGCCAGTAAAAAGGCGGCGACCAGTACCAAAAAAGATGACACGGTTTCACTGGGCACTACCGTGTTAGGTGGACGTACACCAACGCGGGCTAATGGTAATGAGATTTTTGCTGTTGAACTGGCGCCGAGCCGGGCATTTGATGGCGAGGGCGACAGCAGCCAGAGTAATAGTTTAAATGGCCAGATTACGGTGACCGTGGTCGATATCCTGCCGAATGGGAACCTGGTGGTGCAGGGTGAAAAATGGTTTACCCTGAACCAGGGTAAAGAATATATCCGCCTTGCGGGCATTGTCCGTCCCCAGGATGTACAGCCAGATAATACGGTGACTTCATCTAAACTGGCAGATGCGCAGATCGCCTACAGTGGCGAAGGCTTTGTTGCTGATAGTAATACCCAGGGCTGGTTAACACAGTTCTTTAGCAGTAAGTGGTGGCCTTTCTAGACCTGTAACCTGTTTTTCGAGCCGTACCTTCAGCCCACTTTGGTGGGCTTTTTTATGGGCTGATGAAAAAAGTCGTTAGTCATTAGTCGTTAGTCATTAGTCGTTAGTCGTTAGTCGTTAGTCGTTAGTCGTTAGTCGTTAGTCGTTAGTCGTTAGTCGTTAGTCGTTAGTCGTTAGTCGAAAACCCTTGCGATTTTTTATTATGCTTTTATATCTGTTGACTGTTGACTGTTGACTGTTGACTGTTGACTCGCAACTTGGCCCCT